>TARA_R100001594_G_scaffold78597_3_pt1 | contig 17565 bp, 7 predicted proteins | sample TARA_R100001594 | Tara Oceans TARA_R100001594 (sample SAMEA2622752) | marine metagenome | biome: marine biome (ENVO:00000447); feature: marine epipelagic mixed layer (ENVO:xxxxxxxxx); material: "saline water (ENVO:00002010), including plankton (ENVO:xxxxxxxx)" | depth 150 m | reverse complement strand
TGGGCTTGATTCTTGAATTCCTAGCCTATCTGTATTTAGGTATAGTGAAGTTGCATCATTGTCTCCAGTTTTAACTTGTACTGCATTACCACTTGCACCACTTACTGTTGAATCTGTGTTCCCATCTAATTTTAAAAGCGAGGTGTATGAGTCTTTAACTTTTACATTTTGTAAACTTGCCATAATATTTCCTTAGTCTAAATCATCCCAGTCAGAATTAATATTATTCCAACTTAAATTTATTGAATTCCAGGCACTACTTAGTGCAGTTGCAATTACTTGTATAGTTGCCCTGGCAAAATTGATTCCGAATTGAAGCATACTTAATCTAAAAAGAGGACATCACCGGCAGTGATGTTTGTGCTTGAATCGGTCCTAACTCCAGTAGGTCTGATTGGCAGGAATGAACCGGCATTACAATTTTTAAAAGCTACCCAGGATCCATTCATATAAAATTCATAGTCCCCACCAACTCCAATAAATACACCTTTGGGTTGAGGATTGCTTGTTGAAGTTCTATCGGTTATGGATCTTACACTATTTCCGGATCCTAACCCTTTGACTACTGCGATTGATGAGCCACTTGCCATGTGCGAATCTCCTTTAAAGAATACTCTTATATTATCTGAAGGACAAAATCCTTCAATTATTGAGTCTCCCAAGCACAGAAGTAAGCATTAGTAATTAAACTAACATATGAATATAAGGACTAACCTTTAATTTCGGATATAAAAAATAAATTAAAGTCCAGGTTTTACTTTAAACTTCTTCTTTTTGCTTTTAGGTTCTTTATCAAAGCGAAATCCTAATGCTTCTCTTATAGGTTTATCTGATTCAGCTTTTCCAGAAAGAACTTTAATTTTACTTGCAATACTTCTTTTTAAAGGTTTATAAGGAAACCCTCCAACTACTGGGGCTTTACTTGCTCCAGTTAAGAAACTGTCTATAATTGATAATATTTTTTCAGTATCAAACACCTTATCATTAAATATCGCTTTACCCATTTTCCCAAAATCATCAAATATATCCAATAAGGGAACTGATCCAGAGCGATATTCCATTCCAAATGATTTTCTAATAGCGTGTTCTATTCCTCCTCCAACAAATAATAATCCCATAAATGGTCCAGTCAGTAAAGCTATTAACTCTTCATCTTCATCTCGCTCAAACCCATTTGAAATCCAATTAAATAATTGAGGTAATAGAATCCATGCTACAAATATTTTTCTAGCATTGTCAATCTTTGTACCCCTTCCAGTTATTAATCCTCTTAACCCATCTTGAGCCATTCTATAATACTGGTTAGGTGAAGTCATATACATAGTAAACAATTTCCACCCAGATCCTAATCTTTGCAAGTCTGCTAAGTCCTCAACATCAGAGGCTTGTTGAGCTCTTAATGTATTGGCTTCAAATTTTTTCATAGCAATTTTGTTAGCATCTGATCTTGATTTACCGGCTTTTAATGCTTTTTTTAATTCATATTGATAATTAGCCCATCCTCCTAAAAGAATAGCTGTTTTATCTCCCATTTTTGTTAAAAAGAAAGCTATGTTATTTAACCAATCTGTACCAGAAATTAATTTACCAGGCTTTACATTTCTAAGAGCAGTTGACATATCTCGATCAAATCCTTGATCATATCTCATTTTAAGCATTTCACTTTTAGTTAAGGTCTTATAAAACCTCTTCCAATTCCAGGGTTGTAATACTCCCTTTATAGTTTCATAACCCCAACTACTAATAGGCATATTAGCCATATAAGCCGGTATAGAAGCCAACTGTTTTATAAATACAATTTCATTAAGACCAATAGTGGCTCGAGTAACATTCGCCCTCCATCTATCTGCCCAACCTAACATTAATGCTCGATCTACTCCACCTCTAGCAATGTCATCCATAAACTTATTTAAGACTCGACTTATCTCGGACCCATGATAATCAATTATAGATTTAGAAACACCTTGATTCATAAACACTGTTCTTAATTCTCTCATTACATCAGTATAATGAATAAAATGTTCCATTTCGGTAATATGTTTTAATAAGGTAGTATCACCATCAATCCATGTCAATTCTTCGGTATTACTTACCCTAGATTTTAAAGATCCTGCTGAAGTCATAGATCCCATTGGAGATTTAGATTTATTTAAAGTATCATCTCCCTCATCTGCCCTGGCTCCTTTTCTTCTACTTATTGGTGAGTAATAAGGATTAAAAGGCATATTAACTTTAAATCTTTTTCTAAAAGTTTCATTCACTCTGCTGTAGTACATTGGATAAAATTCATACAACTGCCACTCAGCCCATTTAATCATATCTTTAGGTAATTGACTTTCAATTTGTCTTTTTACTTTATTGACATGATAACCCATTCTTTCAAAAGTTGGGTGCATTGTTGGATCCTGGAGCTCCATCCATTTTTTATATGCCTGGTTGTAAGTTAAAGTTGAAGTTATTTTTGGCCCAAGATTTCCATCTTTATTTTTACCATCATTATGCTCAATAATAATAGTGTCAGTAGTGTTTTTATTTAACCTCTTTGTTAATTTTCTTCCCTTAACTTTAAAAATTCTTTCTGCATTTTCCTCTATTAATTTTTGCATTTCAGATAAACCATTGTACTCAGCTAATCGAGCTTGTCGAATCCGAGGCATAAAATATTGATTAAGATAAGATTCTAAAGGTTTAGAGGTTTTATCTAATTTGGATAATTTATCAAAGATATATTCTAAAGATTGTTGTTGACTATCAAAACCACTAATAGTCTTTTTTAAATCTTCTAAAACTCCTTCTTTTTTAAGTCCTAATTTTTGAGCACCTGGCTGAGTTTGTGGTCCGGCTCCACCGGTAATAATTTCTAATATCTCATTGGTCACCTCACCCATTCTTTCTTTATAGGCTATCTGATCTAAAAGAACCTGGGTTCTTCCATCGGTTACTATTTGATTATATTCTAGAGTTGCTTTGCTAATTTCTTCGGCTGTTCTATCCTTAATGCTTCCAAAAGTTTGCAATAAATATAAATCCCAGGCTTGTTCTTCAGTGGGTTCTCCATCTTCATTTTTACTAATAACATCTAAAAGAAGTTCTCTGTTAGTTTCAAGTCCATCTGGGGTTAGGTCCATATACCCAGTGCCTTTCTTCCTACCTTTTATGGTCCAAACAGTTTCCTGGACATCAGCCCCTACAGTTCCTTCAGTAATTCCTTTAACTTTTTTTACTTTTGCTTTCTTTTTAATTACCTTATTCCACTTAGATAAAGCATCTCTTTTTTCAACCTTTGCCACTAAGCGATCAATGTTTTCAAAGATAGCTCTTAACTTTTTAATACTGGTTCCTTCTTTAATGCTTTTAACTAAAGTATTTAAATCTGCTTTTCCATATAAAACACCTCCACTAGGTAAATTTGCTCTGGCATAAGCACTAATTTTTTTCTGAAGTAATACTATCTCTTGTTTTTTTGCAGAAGCTCCCTTTGTGTAACCACTTGATAGTAAATTTAATTTATCTTTGATTTCACTTTTTGTTTTAGCTGTTTTAACAATTTGTTCAATCTTTTTTTCAATAACTGGTTGATCCCCATCATCAATATCAATTTCTTTGGACCTAATAATTCCATATAAATCTTTAGCAGTTTTTATATCATCTTCAGAATACCCATATCTAGCCAGGTCCATTTCAAAATCTTTTTTAGTGTAAGATTTCTTAGTTCCTTTTTGTTCCTGGTAAAACTTTGCTAATGGAGTAATTAAATTCTTTGGAGCAATATGAAATGAGATCCGAGGATCATGAGGATTGTAGGTCCCTTTATTAAATATGGATTTTATTTGAGTGGGTTCAAAAGCGATAATTTCTGAATAATCATTAGAGAATAATTCAACATTTCCAAGACCATTTTTACTTTCATAAATTAAACCATCATATTTTTCGATATTTTTTATTCCAATTTCTTTTAAATATTTCATAGGGTTTACATATTGAGTCAATTCTCTTATTTCTTCCCATAATTCTATATCTTTTGTTTTATATGGATTTTTAATAGATAAATAGACTGGATATATTTGCCCTTTGTTTTGCTCAAATTCATCAGAAAAAACCTCTGCTGTTCGATAATCATCTGAAAAAAATGAAGGTGTTATGAATTGATTAATATTTTGTGAGCCCCCATGATACACAACCAGTGGCTTACCATTTTTATCTTTGACCTTAGATCCCTTAAACCATTTCTTAAAAGATTCAGATTTCTGGACCTCTTCAGTAGAAGCCATTTTACTGATCCGGAAAGTAGGCTGTCCCTTTAATGCAGACTCTTTCATTTTGCGAGTAATGCGAATAGAAGGTTGGTAACCATCAACAGCGACAGAAACCTCTTCAATGGTTCTTGCTCTTAATATTACCTGGTCCACCTTTGCACCATATTTCTTACCCATTTTATTAAGGATCTTTTTAATAGCCATATCATAGACTACCTTAAACCCTTCACCACCAATAGTCAGATTATCGCCTTCAATAACCCCGAACTTTTTATTGCTGTTGCGAATCTGAGTAGCCATCTGTTTACCCAACAATCCTTCCAGGTTAACCCTTTGTCCATTAATAGTGGTCTCACCTTCTAATGGAATGGTTTGATTAAATACACTTTCATTCTTTTTTAAGCCATTAATAATTACATTATTAAAATTAAAGCTATCTGTACTTTGATAATAAACATCACTATTATATTTCTGCCAGGAGATTTGGTCTACATTCTGCCTTATTGAATTTCTCCATCTATCGATCTGTTGATTAGAAGTGGTCCAGGCTATGCGATCAAAGTTATTATCACTGGCATAGCGTAACATCCTTTTCATAATGAGTTCAATCCAACCATTCTTTTTAAATGGAGCATCGGGGACACCTGGATGCCTTGATCCTGGCAATGGTTTAATATCTGTATAATAATAATCTGTTGCATATTTTTTTGCTTCCTTAATGGTGTCTGCAATATCCAACATTTGACCACCAGAAGAATAGATCCCATAACCTTTATCTTTACTAAGACTTATTTTTGTTTTTTCAGATATTTCATTAATTTCGATTCCAGATTTTTTATGCACATATACTGTCAATCCATCAGAGTCTATATAGCTATCAAATTTTAAAGGCACTTTTTTTATTTTTTTCTTATACCCTTTTTCTCGCCCTTTTGTGTGCCAGTCAGACTGAACTTCCTCTATAAATAAAACTTGTTCTCCAGAGGGTGATTTGCGAGTATTAAAGCGAACATGAGCTAGTATATTTGGTTCATCATAGTGACCGGTTTTAAAGTCCTCTCTTTTCTCCATTGCTAAAGTCATCTTTGATGAAAGAGTCCCAAATTCTTCTTCTTCTGCTAATGTCAACAACAGTTCTCTATAATCTTCTTTTTCTCCTGGGAGTTGGTGTTCTGGATATCTTACATTGCCGATTTGTTCTATTTTATTTTCTACTTCTAATTTGGCTTCGCCTAAAGTATTAAATGACTCATCTAAACCACCTTCAGTGTTATATAATCCATACTGACCATCAACTGGATCCTTGCTAATTCTCCAATTAAAATCAGAATCTTCCCATTCATTAAAACCTGTTTCAATCCATTCTATTTCTAAATTATCATCTGGATAAAGCCTTCCTTTAAATACATCTTCAACTTCAATCTTATTCGCCTGGATCCATTCCTGGAGTTCTTGCTTGGTGACTTTTGGTTTACCTTTGAATAAGGTTTCCAGATCTAACCATTCTAATTCTTCGGGTTTAACCTGGTTCTTTTTTAAGAAGTTCTCAATAGATTGAGACTTCATTGATGGAGGGAATTTTTCGGTAACTACTCGCTCTGCTTTAGAGTACCAGGTTGGAGCTATCCGGTAAGTCGGTTTTTCTTTACTTTTTTCTTTTTGTAATTGCTGAGAGCTTTTTTGACCTGGCTGTAATTCGGAAGCTCTTCCAGGGGTTGTACTGCTCCCGAGGGGTTGGACTGATCCAAGCCTTGATCGGACATATTTTCTTGCTTCTGTTTCATAATCGGTTTCCTTTTTACCACGCTGTGAACCTACTCCAAATTTACTAAAAAATCTTTTCTCTGGGAACCAAATAATAGCCTGGGCATCTGCCATAGTCAACCCTTCTATGTTTGATTTTTGCACTGCCTGGTCCATTATTTGTCTTAAATATTTTCTTTCAGTACCATTGGCAGGTCTTTCATGGATAGCATCGATAGCTTTAATAAGCGTATTAGATGCTTTGTTTAGTTCTGTTTTTGGGTAAAATGATTTTTTCTTATTAAACTTTTTAACAAATTTACTTTTGGAATACTCTTTTAATACTTTTCTTGCAACTTCAATAACTTTTTCATCATTCTTTAAATCTTCTCTGGTTATTTGATAAAGTTTTCTTTTTGAAGGATTTATTCTTAAAGCAGTTCTAAATCTTTTTAATTGTTTTGAAGTGTCTTTTTTTACCCTATAATTTCCTCTAATCCTGCCCATAGTTCGCATAAACCATCGATCCATAGTTAGATATTGATAGTGTCCATTTAAATTAGATAAAAACCCTCCTCCTACTTTTGGACCAAAAATTACTGCTCCCATAACTTTAGCCTTTACCAACTCTCCATTTACTTCAAATCCTAAATTTTCAATTTCTTTAACTGTAAATTCTGTATTAATAAAATTATGAACAAATTCTGTCCCAAAATCTTCAATGGATTTATTGTATAATTTAAATGCTTTTTCCATTGCAGGACCTTCCTGCCCTCCTACAGTAAATTTACTTGGGAGTTTTTTATTGTCTCTCCAATAATCATAAGCAATCATAGCAATTTTTAAATTATCTTCTACTGGAGTACCATTGCTAGTAATGGCTAAAGCAACTTTAAAAACCTGGTTATGATCTGGATCTGATATAATTTCTGGATGAATTTGAGATAATAGCTCAACTGCATTTTGCATTTTAATTGAGTACCACCCCAGAGCATTCTTTTTGTTTTTTAATTCAATATTTAATTCTTCTGCTATTACATTTGATATAATGTCTATCGCTTCGGGAGTGTTCTTTGTAAGATCTACTCCTAATTCTTTACTGACAGCTAAAGCATTGTCAGTTAAGTATTCAGATAAGGATAATAAATTTGGTTGTTTTTTAATAGCAACATTGGTCCTAACTAATTGCTTTCCTTGTTTTTCTGATATGCGATAGGAGCTATGAAATTGCTGAGTAATTGATGGACCTTTTCCGGTTCTATAAAACTGTAAAACATCTCTTTTGATTTCTTCCCAGGGAGTGTTTCTTTTATACTCTCTATCAAATTTTAAATTTTCATTTTGATCGGTAATAATTACATTTATTGGAGTGCTAGAATGAAGCGTTTCCATACCAGGAGGATTGTTAATTAACTGTCTTAATCTAGCTAATTGAGGTTGATCTGGCTTCTCCATTCCTAAGTGAAACTTATTAGACTCTGGCATATATCTTATTGCACCAGATTGAATAAACTCTGGCATTTCTATATCAGCCCATTTTTCATCTCCATTTCTATCTGCGAAATAAGGATCATCTTCTACAATACCAACTGCATTAATTTGTCGATGATCAAAAGATCTAGTTCCTGGAGTTCCCCCTTCATTTTTTCCAGAAAAATCAAGCATCTCTCCATCTGATAATATATATCCGGCTTCCCTGGGATCTTCGGTGGTCCCAAACACTCTTTTTGAAGTTTCATGCAATTCATAAGATTCTTTTGTACTTAATCTGAAAGTAGGCTTCTTCTTAACTTTTTTAAGTTTCTGAGCTTTTTTTACTGATTTTCCTACACTTTTAAAGTCAGTAGCTTGTTCTAGTTTAGAAATTAAAGATTGACTTACTTTTCCTTCTTGGATTGCTTTTTTAAGTTGAAAGGAATCTCGCAGTATTTTTCTAGCGTTGTCCATAAACCGATTAAAGATTTGTTTGAGCTTTGCCCCGATAGACTTATGAACTTTGCCCTGGGTTGCAAACTGTATCGCTTTGGTTGAGAACCATTCAAGGTTACTTTCGCCTTTGTTGACTTCTCCGGTTGCTTCATAATATTGCTCTCTATCTTTAGTTATTTCATTGTCAAACTCTGGATTCTGCTCCATTTCAGCATTGTAATACACTTCAGCCATTTCTTCCTGGACTGCTACATACTCATCAGCCATTCTTTCTGAAGTTCCGGCAGTTGATATTCGGACTACTTGACCAGAAGTTTTACCAGTAACCATGATTTCTTTTGGATCCATATCCTCATTTAAACCATGATCTCTTAAAATTTCTTTTACCCGATCTTCGCTTAAAGATTCTTGTTCTATTTCATCAGCTAAAGTTCGATCTAAATATTCTCTTTCAATGGTAACCCCAGATTCATCCTGGGCTTTAGTAATTAGAGCTCCAACAAAATCAGTTCCAGATTCTTTTTGTTCTTTAATATTTGCCCTGGATCCGGCTTCTCTAAAATCTCTTTCAGTTTCGGGAGCTTTTTCCATATCCAGTTCCCTGCGAATCATCTCTCGACCTAGTGCTGATTGAGTTTCAATCTTACCCCCTTCCTGGTCAATTCCGAGCTCCATCGCTTCTTCTTGGGTTAAGGATCTTGCAAAATCGCTTATATCTTGATCAGTAAGTTGTCTTAATGTTCCCTTATCTATTGCATCTAAACCTTTTGCTTTAGCTTTCTCTAAGTCTTTTGCAGTTTTTCTTTGTTTGCTTACTGCTATTCCGGCAGGGGCAGTTAAAGCACCGGCAGATCCGGCTCCAACTATGTAGGCATCTACAGCCCCTTCAAATAAATCTCTGTTTGGATCTTCACCAGTTAATTGAGCATTTAAATTCTGCATAACTGTTGTTCCTACTTCTGTCCACCCTTCTAGATTCATAGCTTTTGGAACTAAAAGTCGACTGGTTTTATCCTTAAAAGTTTGAGCAATAGTTTCAGTTAATATTTCATTTGCTTTTTTGCGACCAAATTGTTGGGTTAAACTTCCCAATAATGTTTTTAAAGTTCTTCCAATTCCTGCTGATCCTAATTGCTCAAAGGTTCCCTCTGCTAATCCATCGACTAAAGCATTTAAAGTTCTTTTGTCATCTGCAAATTCTGGCATTTCTTCTAATAATGTAGAATTCTTTTCACCTCCAGTAACTAATCCAATAGTAGGGACCATTAATTTAGCAGGAACTCCGGCATACCCTCCGGCAATCATAGAAGCTGTGTAAGGAATAGACCCTACAATAGATACCCCAGTAAGCCCGATAGCATCAACAAGATTGCCTTGTTTAATGTAATCAACAATTTTTTGGTCATATCGAGTGCTTTCTTCAGCAAATTGATCGGCTGTATCTTTATAATATTTTGCGACTGGATTTAAAGATAAATATTCTTCCATTTCCCTGGTCCCATCAGCCAAAGATTCCAGTCCAGGTATTTTAGCTAATTGTCTTTGTGGGAATGAAGCCAATCCATAAATAAACCCTGGAGCCGAGGCTAACCCTTGACCTATTCGAGCCGACCCAGAAGCCAGTTCATTGTACATTGCTTCACTGATCGGTTGCCTGGGTTTACCAGAAGATTGCATAGGTTGTGGTTTAGGTTGACTTAATGCTTGACCGGTATAATAAGAGGTCCTAACAGCTTGTTTAATTGGCTCCGGTTCTGCTTCAGTTTGCTTTTCTACTTTCTGAATATCCGATAAGGCTTGTGCCGGATCCGGTGCATTAACAATAGTTTGCTGTCTTTGATTCTCTAGTTCCAGGTCATCAAATGCCTGGTTTAAAATATCATCTAAAGAATTTCTTTGTTTTGGGTAGAGAGGTTCAGCCATTATCTATTTTTTAACTCAAGTAATAAAGGAATTATCGCTTTTCCATATTTTTGTACAAGCATATTATTAGCTTGTTCCATTGATACCTTATCTTTTTCTTGATCCGAAATCTTTGTGTATGTCTCATCTGGACCAGGAACCAAAGGATATTTTTGCGACATTAACTTTTTCCATAATTCATTTCTTTCTTTCTCTATTGCTTCTCTATTTCTATCTATTGCTCTTATATCTGGAGTAGTTGATCCATACTTCTGAGCCATTCCTGCAAGTTTTAAACTATCTGTATAGGCTACTATTTGATCTTTAAATAATTGATTGTCTGGGCGATCAACAGTAGTGAGTTCTTTGGTTGTGTTGCCTTCTGCATCCTCATTATCTACTGTGAAAGTTTTATATGCTAAGTTTCTAAATTTCTCTCTTTTTTCTCCAAATCTTTGTATATCATCTTGAGGAGTCGGAGGTTTTGCTTTTGCTTTTTCAGCTTTTAAATCAGCTTCTGCTTTAAGCTCTTTTGCTTTTCTACTTTTTTCTAAAGCCTCTAGGTAAGGCTGACTCGCTTTGTATTTTTCTTCTTCACTAACTCGACTTGCTTTTAAAGTATCAGTGGTTTTCTTTTGTTTTTTTTGTTCAAGTAAGTCTAGGACTTCTTGAAATTTCTTTGAATTGCTCATATTATTTTATTAGTTGTTTCATTAATTCAGTTATTTGATCATCTGTTAAATCTAAAGTTTTCATTTTGTCAATAAACTTTTCACCCGATAACTCACCCGATAAAAAACTTTCAAAGGTATCACTTACTAAAGTGCTGTTTTTAATGTTTGCTTTTTGAGCATACACTTCAATATTTCTTTTATCATCAAGACTTAATGAACTTTTACCAGTCATTGGATCTAATCCACCTCTATATCGAGTTTTTCCCGATGGGGTTTCATAGGAAACTGCTTGTCCATATTTATTCATTGCATCCATATAAGACTGATCTTGGGCTTTAGATTGAGTGGCTTTGTTTCCAAAGTATTGCCCTGCTGTTTCTAAACCGGCTCCCACCATTCCTGCTATAGCTTGTCCCCTTCCTGCTTTATCCTGGTCCATCGCTTGAGCATAATCCATCTTAGCTTTAGACTTCGCCAATTCTTCATTTTGATATATTCCTCTAGCTGTATCATATTGGGTTCTTCTAACATCATCTTGTGCTTCTCTAAGCCCTCGATTCATCGCAACTGAGCCTCCCATTCCCTGGTTAATCATTCTACCGGCATAGCGATTTCGAGCAACTTCAGCAGTTCTTCCGGCATTAACCCCTACTCTATTCATAATAGTGTTTTCCTGGGCTTGGGATAAATTGCCTTGTCGAGACCGATCTCTTAGCATTTGCCCTGCTTTGGTATTTTGAAACTTTGGTTGTAATAATCTTGATCCAGTTTGAGCCATCTTAGCTCCACCCTGGGCGATTAACATCATTGTCATGGGATCCATAATTCTACTCCAATTCTATTCTGAGTCTTTCTAAAAAAAATGTGTTTGAGCTTGAAGGGGTTGTAAGCTCCATTTCAAAACTTTTTCCATACCTTTTAATAGGAAACCGGTTTACACCTCCATCAGCAGTAATGCTTTTAGTAAAAGAAACACTGCCCGATCCATCTAAATAGATGTTAAAGGTCACTGTATCGGTTCCGGTAAATTTTACCATACCATATCGCAGTAATTGTTTGCGATCTAGGTCCATTCTAAATCTTTTGCTTTTCCAGGTAATACCAACATTTTCAGCTACATCAAACTTTTTAATATCAGTATCGGTATTGTCCCAGGCTAATGGTCCACTATTTTCACCAAAAGTTAGTATATCTAAATTGGTAGTAGTGTCTACCTTTCTCCAGGTTTTAAGGGTAATATGATATGCCCATACTTTTTGAGCATTGGATTGGTCCCAGGTATATAAAAGCTCATTGTTTTTTTGATCATAAACACCCTTGACTGCTTTCTTACTATCAGCCAATAAAAACTGATCTTCAATCGGCAATGTAATTTTCTCCATTACAGAAGGTGTTGCTGTACTACTCGCTACTGTATTTGAATCCAGTCTATAAATACCATCATGGTGTACAAAATACACCGAATCATGGACCTCAATGATGCCTTCTGGTGCAATATTGCCTATATTAATTTTTGATTCTTTTCTGGTCCAGGTTGTAGGATCGGATGGATTAACTACATCTAAAACATAAAATGCTTGAGGTTTAAAAATAATTAGTCTGCCAAACAACTCTGCTAACCCGGTAATTTGTCCACCTTCTCGATCTGGAAAAGGCAATACATTACTAACCGGTCTAACATCAAAAGCATTTAATTCACTGTAAGCAATCCAATCATTTTGAGCTTCATTTTCATTTCCAGGATCTAAAACTATATTCCCTAAAAATAATCTACCTTTTAAAATTTTTCCATATTGAGCATTGACTTTAATTTTAGGCTCAGCACTATAAGGATGTTCTCCTAGCGAAGTAAGTCCTTTATCAATAATAGCAATTTCATTGGTATCGGTACTTACCACAGCCGATACATCGGCAAATGTTGATACTATTACTTCTGGATCTGACCAGTTTCCTGCCTGGAAAGAAACATCGGTTTCAATCAGTGTAAACCCTAGTTGTTCATCCCAGGTAGTGTATGCCTTTTCTATTTTAAAAGTTTTATCTACTGTAGGATCAGAATCATCGGTTGCTGTAAATTTCTTTCCTGCAAGAGTGCTAATTTTCATAGTTGAATCGGAATCTCTCCAGGGAGCCATAGTAAACGCTCCATTGGTATCTTCGCTAGGTAGTGGAATAATAACTCCCATATATTTACCGGCAAAAGCACCTTCAGTTTTAGTTGCACTATAAGTGTTCCATCCTGGACCAATTTTTTCTTTATATAGCCTCCAGGATTCATTATGAAATCGACCTTCCATATTATCATCGGTTCTAATTCGATACCATCCAGTTACAGTAAGGGCATCTGCTTTTACCGGATCATATTTACTATGTGCTTTAGCATTAGTATGACCGGTTAAATTTTCAGGACTTCCTCCATTACTCGCAGTTGTTGGTTGATCTATTGTAAATGATGTATCGGTTCTGGTCGCAATTACTGTCCCATTTGGAATACCAGTTCCAGAAATAGTATGACCAATTACTGTGCTAGTGTTAGTTGTGTGATTAATAGTTGTTACACCACTACTATAGGTACATCCTCCTATAGTATAAGTAGGATAGCCTCTTGTAACTGTTAATTCCTTTCCATCAATGCTTGTTACATAAATTCTTTCATAATCACCGGCATCATCATCTTCATCACCAGAAGAAGTGCCTAAAGTATTGTCTCTTAGCCCTAACTTATAAGCTGTGCTTGTACTTATGCCGGTGGTTATATTTACTGAAATAGTAGTGTCATAAGTGGTTAAATCTTCATTTAAAAAAACCCCAGGAATTTGTGCATATCCAGTAATTGCATTTATTTCTTCAATTTTTTGTTTTTCAAAAGAACCTACTTTAATTGCATATTCATAGTTTAAATCAGTATGTAAGTATTTATTGTTATCAGCAATAGAACCAATGTCAGATGTAACATCCTGGACTGTTCCATCATTTAGCATATTTTTAAGAACATCATCTTGATCTTTTACATAGGTAATATTATCATCAAAAGCCTCAACTGACATAAATAACTCAGTATCACTACTGGTCCCTACATTTAAAGTATCGGTTCCAGTATCAACAAAATTATAAGAAGTAATTAACTTGTAAGTTTCATAAACACCCGACAGTTTATTAGCTCGATACATATTAAGCCCAGTAATTCGCTTACTCATGGTAGTGGTTGGAAGGTTTAAAACTAATTTTATTTCAGATTTAGATATATCATCTGTACTTTCAGAGTTACTAACTACCTGGCGAATACTTTCATCTTCCAATGGAGTTTCTTGGACTCCATCATAAATAGCTGTTACAGTGTATTTTACAGTATCACTAGCTCTAATTTCTTCTTCAACTTTACTTAACTCTACATTTTTAAAAGTAAAAGGATTGGTTAAGCGATTGGCTTCAGCATAAAAATTAGCTGTATGGACCAAAGCTCCATTAAATAAACTTCGATCAATGTACCCGATCCAAGCTCCTTTTGATTCATTACTACCTACTTTAGCAATGTTTCCTGGTAAGACTCTTAAAGTATCTCCAAAGGGAATTATAGGGTTGCGATCTTTTTTATGGTATAAGGTAGGAATATCATATTTATTGGTAACATCAACCCATTTATAATCACAATCTCCACTACCACTCCAGGAATTGTTTAACCATCCTATATCAGTAAAGCGATATACATCAGCGTGATCCACTGCCGGAGTTCCATCTTGTGCCTCAGTTCCATAAACACCAATATATCCTTTTGCATGACTAAAAAATCCAGATCCGGTTACACAATCAGCAAAGCAAGTTGGATTCCAGTTAGTTTTACCACCCGAAGCCCCACTCATAAATGTTTTTACCGATAAAGTAGTTCCTACTCCATACAGAGTCCCTGCAACAGCACTAGGACTGGTTACATCATCAGTCCCTACCATTAAAAATCGAGTGGCTCCAGGATGATTAACAGTATTTTGTATAAATTGAATATCAGTAGTATTGGTAAAAGTGCTAGTGTCAATATTGCTACTTAAAGCAGTAATAATTACAGTATTACTTTCATGAGTTGAGTATTGCAAATAAGTTCTACCGGCTACCCCTTCATAGTGTAATACAATCGATTCTGATCTATTGCTATTTTGACCAAAATCCATTTTTTTCAAATGTTTAATAGTGGTGTCGCTTAAAGTAGTTCCCCATGCTGTAAATGAGGTTTCACTTGATGCAATATCTAAAGTATATAAATTAGTATTCGCACTTCCATCTGTGGTCCCAATAACTAAATATTCATGGGCTACATCAGAACCACTAATACTTCCTCCGGCTGTCAAGGTATTAGTTTGAACAATAGAGGTTACTCCTTTTACATTTGCTAAAGTAATCCCAGTAGTGCTCATCGCTGTAATATTATCACTGGTATCTACTTTAAATAATCCATGACTTACAGCTAGTATAAATAACTTACCATCTGCAATAGTCATATAAGAAACATAACCAGCAATACTTCCACTTTGAGATCCTAAGTCACCTACAACAGTCTCCTTTACAGAGGTTCCATCTAAATAATATTTTACCAATTTATTATAATAACTGGTTGGACTACCATCTTGATAGGAATAATGAATATAAATTGCATTATTAAAACCTATCATATCCATGATTTTAAAATTGGTTTTAGCTTTATAAGTTGTATAATTAGATGATGCTAAGTCTAAATAAGTAGCACCCTTACAATAAGAAAGATCTTTTAAATCAGTTGGTGAACTATGAGAACCTTGAACAATACTAAGCACTTGACCATCGGTAGGGGTAATTGCAATTCTTTCTATACTTGCAAAATTAGTTCCTCCATAATCAACCTCATTATCTACCAATAAATGAGTTCGATGTTTTCCTCCAAAAGATTGCTCTGTACTTCCAGTTACTTGAGTAGTCGCAAAAAAACTTCCCCCCCAGGATTCTGCACTATTAGTATTTATACCAACTCTTTTTGTAGTTGGAACTACATCTACACTTTCATAAGCCTTCCAAGAAGATTGTAATGCTTGAGGAGAAGCATTATTATAACAATCTGTTACCATAACCATGTCATTCAGTTCAAAACCATGATCTTTATTAGTTTCAAACCAAATAATATCATTTTCGATTTGTAAGGTATCGGTAACATCGGGTAATGAAGGATCATACCACCATAAGATTACTGTTTGTGCAGTGGCTTCAACTGTAACCAATAAATAGCGATACCCATCTCCGGCATCATTAGAATTGCCAGTAAATTTATCCGATACAAAAGTAAAAATATTGTACACTGCATAAGTCTTACTAAGCTCACTATTGACCAGGGCTAATTCAAATGTAGGTATGTTAGCCACACCTCCGGCTCCAAAGGTTTTCTCTAGCTTTCCTCCCTGGATCTTTAAATTTTTAATCTCCTGGGCTACATTATCTGGAAGGTCCTCAATATCAGCATTGGTAAGAGCTCCCTCAAAATCATTTATGTCAATGTATTTTGGCAATTACTTTTCTTCTCTTAAAATATTAATTAATAAAGTTTCATCTTCTTCGGGTTCCAGGTCATGATATACATACACTGTTGTTGGACATTCTGGACAAGATAAATTGGTGACTATACCTTCTTGATCTAACCCATGATCCTCATACATATGATCTCCTCCTGGTATTAATTCAGTGTTACAATGATAACAAGTCATCTTAACCTACTGGGTAATTAGGGTATATAGGATCAATAAGAGCGTTACTTGTTGAATAATCAAAAGGCAATCCTTCTCCCACTACTTGAGTAGCCGGATTCTGATTGTATTTTCCTAAATATTCATAGCCCCTGGTTAAAGCTGTATTCATGCGATCTTGCTTATTTACTGTTCTCCACAATTCAGCTTCAGCAAACTCTAAGATTGCATCATGAAAGATCGCATTTAAATCGCTATTTGAAGCCGGTGATGAAGCCATCGCAGTTGGTGTTTTAATATAATAGCAATCTACATTTGCAGTATTGTTATAGATATACACTCGGTTTTGAAATATAAAATAAACTGGTTCAGTAGCACTAAAAGTCACTAATCCAGTAGAAAAATCTTTAGCCATATCAAAAGATATTTTGCGAATAAAATTGCTGTTTGCTATCCGAATACCCATAATCCCTAATGGTCCACCAAATGGATCGCTATCCAATGCACCGGCTTGAGTAGGGATAAAATAGCTTTTAAAATGAGTGTCTACATTGGTATCAGTAGACATCGATATACCGGTTTTTAATACATGAAGATCGGTTAATAAATGAGGATTTAACATCTGAATGACTTTATCCTGGGCTCGGTTCAAATACCTTTCTTTAATGGTAGTTGAAAAAAGATCCCCAGAGGTATCCTCCATTCGATCTCCTAAAATGGTTAACATAGTTGCTGTTGTCATAAAATCTCCAGGGTTTTATGGTCCCTGGGGGAAATTAAAAAAACCAGGGACCATAAGGTTAGTTTATTGATTAGGCGTAATCTTTTGGTGAATAAAGATCTCTTACCACACAATGGGCTTTTCTATTAGTTATAGCCAAATTACCATAAGTATGTACCTTTTGAACAAAAGTATTACTCTGAGGATCTTCAATCATATCGGATGCTGTAAACTTTGCACCGGAATTAAAGAACATATAAAGGTAATTAGTATTTAAAAAATAGATCCTACCATCATAACCAACAGATGAAGCAGATGAATCAACTTGTGCTGTAACCATATCTTGGTCAGCTACAATATCAATACCTCTGAAATTCAATCCAGTGAATCCCATTGATCCCATTCTTTCTGACATTCTACTACCAGTTTTTCTTGGATCAATTTCACTCTCAATTAAATCATAGATATATTGAGGGCAAATAATTAGATCTGGATTTTCACCGGTTTGTGCTTTTGCATTAGCGACACCTTTTGCTAAAACTCTTAAAATGTAAGTATTTTTAGCACTGTTCACCATGTCATCTTCTGATAAAGAATCAACAGTTGAATCAGAATCACCACTGTCTCCAGTAGCATCACTA
>TARA_R100001594_G_scaffold25535_3_pt1 | contig 17693 bp, 8 predicted proteins | sample TARA_R100001594 | Tara Oceans TARA_R100001594 (sample SAMEA2622752) | marine metagenome | biome: marine biome (ENVO:00000447); feature: marine epipelagic mixed layer (ENVO:xxxxxxxxx); material: "saline water (ENVO:00002010), including plankton (ENVO:xxxxxxxx)" | depth 150 m | reverse complement strand
AGAGGTTCTTATGACTTTTATAAATCTGATTTTAAATACTTAAATGACAAAGGAACAAGAGGTGGATTAAACGATACTGTTAACGCAATTAGAGGTGTTGTTGTTCCAGCTGGTGTTTCTTCAGTTTATGATGAGCAGTTAGGTAAAAACATGAAAAGACCGTTCTTACACGTAAGATATAGAGCTTCACAAACAGAATCTAGAAAACTAAAAACTTGGATTACTGGATCTGTTGGCGCGGCAACTGATGGTGTTGACGCTATGAAAGTTCATTTCTTATCTGAAAGATGTTTAGTTACTCAAGGTGCTAACAACTTTATGTTGATGAACTAGTATTTATTATTTGAAATAGGGGCAGTAAAATACTGCCTCTATTTTATTTTTATTAATTATATTATATTATATTATGACAAAGAAAAAAGAAATAAAAGTTGAGGCTGAAAGTCCTCAAGTAGAAAAAATGGTTATTGAAAAACCAGTGGTTAAAGTACAACCACAAATAAAAAAGAAAAAAGGATTAGAAGATAATTGGGAAATAAAAGATAGAATGTATTATTTACTTGGCAGTAAATCGCCACTAACTTATTTAATAAGAGGTAGTAATATTCATTATTGGGATGAAGAAAAGGGTTATGAAAGAGAATTAAAGTATTGTTCGAATCAAAAAACTTGTTTTGTAGATGAAATGAAAGGAGATCAAAGATTAGAACATATTATTTTTAGAAACGGATCTTTAATGGTTCCTAGAACTAAAACAGTTTTGCAAAAACTTTTATCATTATACCATCCTCATAGAGATAGGTTGTTTAAAGAGCATAGGCCTGTTAAAATAGCAGAGAATCAAATTGACATGCTAGAAATGGAGATAGCTGCGCTAAACGCCGCTAAAGATTTAGATATAGATATGGCAGAAGCTATCATGAGGGTAGAAGTTGGTTCTAAAGTGTCAGAGATGAGTTCTAAAGAATTAAAAAGAGATTTACTATTATATGCTAAAAGAAATCCTAAATTATTCTTAGAATTGTTAAGTGATGAAAATGTTCATCTTAGAAACTTTGGAATAAAAGCAACTGAGATGGGGATAATAAAATTATCACAAGATCAAAGGACGTTTTTATGGGGCTCTAATAATAGAAAGTTAATGACAGTTCCATTTGAAGAACATCCATATACAGCGTTAGCTCATTGGTTTAAAACTGATGAAGGGATGGAAGTATTTTCCAATATAGAAAAGAGATTAAAATAATAATTTCTTAAATCATTAAAAGTAGCCACCTATTACGGGTGGCTATTTTTATTTAAGTACTAACCTTTCACTTTATTATGTAACTATATAATAGTAAAATATAAACAAATGGCAATAAGTATAGATACAGTATATCAAAAGGTATTAGCAATGGCTAATAAAGAACAAAGAGGTTATATAACACCTCAAGAATTCAACTTACTAGCAGACAAAGCCCAAAATGAAATATATGAAAATTATTTTCATGGAGTTAAAATGACTGAAGCAAAACCTAAGCATTCAGAATACTACGCGGATGAACTTGAAATGTTAGAAGAAAAGCTACATCCTTTCCATGTTGATACTACTATAAAAATAAACTCTAACCCATTAACTCTACCAACAACATATCCAGTTCAAAAACTTATTAGTATAACAAGAGGTAATGGAACTAGAGTAACTCAACTTAATAAAAGCGAAATAGCTTATACAGAGAGTCATCCTTTGACAAAAGCGACAGCGACAAGATCTGTTTTTGTAAGAGAAGATGCTGGAACGGTAACAATATATCCTGCTCCGTCGTCATCAACTTATAATGTAGTTTATGCTACTAATTTATCTGGATTAAATAACGATTACGAAACATTTGAAGTTAGTTATTATAAAACTCCTACAACTCCAAAATGGACTTATGTTGTAGTAAATGGTAAAGCTCTTTATAATGGTCAAGCTTCAGATGCACAGGATTTTGAATTACATATTTCTGAAGAAGAAAATTTAGTATTAAGGATATTAATGTTAGCTGGATTAACAATTAAACAACCTGATATCATACAAGCTGGAGGACAAGGTTTACAAATGATTAAACAAGAACAAAATAGTTAATTATGGGATTATTAGACGGAACAAATCAAGCTACTTATTATAATTCAAGTAATTCACCTAATTACGGTAATTATCAATTTATAAGTTTAGATCATATTATAAATGGATTTATGATATCTTACGTTGGGGAAGGTAAAATAATAAAAAAAGTAAATAGAACAGATGTGCAATTTCATGCAATGAGAGCTATACAAGAACTTTCATATGATGTATTTAGGTCTATTAAAGCATACGAAATAAACGTACCAAATACGTTGAAAATGATTTTACCACAAGATTATGTAAACTACGTAAAATTAACTAGAATTGATTCTAATGGTATTGAAAGGCTTTTATATCCTACTGGAAAAACATCAAATCCATTTCATATAAAACAATCTACAGATGGTACATATGGTTTTGATGATTTAGATAATGATGGCACAGATGACACTCTTGATACTGGTGGTGGAGATCCATATATATATACTGATAGTTCTGCTTGGGAGAACTACCAAGATCAAACCGCAGATGATTCTTATGGAGATGACGAGACAGATAGAGATATAGATAGTAGAGGAAGAAGATATGGTTTAGATCCACAGCATGCTCAAGCTAATGGTACTTTTTATATAGACTATCTTAGAGGATATATACATTTTGGCTCTAGCTTAGCTGGACAAGATATAATACTAAAGTATATTAGTGATGGTTTGGGTACTGATGATGAAATGGTGGTTCATAAATTTTGTGAAGAAGCTTGTTATAAGTGGATAGCTCATGGTGTATTAGCAACAAGATCTAATGTACCAGAGTATTTAATAGCAAGATTCAAAAAAGAAAGATTTGCTGAATCTAGAAAAGCAAAGATAAGATTATCTAATATTAAAATAGAAGAATTTACTCAAGTATTAAAAGGAATGAGTAAACCAATAAAATAATAAATATGCCGGAGATTAAACATACATTTCATGCCGGAAAAATGGACAAGGATACAGATGAAAGACTTGTCAAAAACGGTGAATATAGGGATGCTTTAAACGTACAAGTTAGAACTACAGATGGTGGATCTGATGGTACTGGTGATGCTGGTGCTATTCAAAATATAAAAGGTACTAAACGAGTTATATTGGTTACTCCTACTACGAGTTATATAGATGATAATATATCAGGAGAAAAAGATGAAACTAGGATTATAGCAAGTATTGCTGATGAAGCAAAAGATAGAGCGTTCTTTTTTGTGGCGTCTCCAGTTCCTTTTAATGGTATAGAAAGCATATCGCATACAGATATAATAAATGCTAGTCTTAATAGTGACGGTGATGTTGTAACTGGTCAATCTAAAAGAGATTGGATAGATAGAATAGTCGAATTAAATTATAGTCCTCAAAATGGTGGTGGTACTGATTATGACACTATATTTGTAGATAAATGGGCAGTCACCTGTACTTATGCGGACGCTGTTTCATCTCCTAGTTCTTCTACTAGTTATTCTTATATAACTGTCACAAATGGTGCTTTATATAGAGAGGGAATGATATTATATGCTCAAAATAGCAGTGGTGTTGATTTATTACATCATACAATAACAGTAGATGGAGAAACTTATAGTAGTACTCCTGGAGTTGAAATTGTAAAAATATCAGGTAATGATCTAGTATTAGCTGAAACACAAACATCAAATCTACAAGAAAGTTGTGCTGTAATGAAATTCATACATCCAGAAAGAGTATTAGAATTTGATTATTATAAATCATCAGAAAATAATGTACAAAGAATTCATAATGTAATTACTGGTATTAATATCATTGATGATTTATTATTCTGGTCTGATGGTATTCATGAGCCTAAAAAAATAAATATAGAAAGATCTAGAAAAGGTACAACAACTGATGCTACACATACAGAGCTTTGGGTTACACATCCAGTAACTCATGAGTTAGTAAAAGTAACGGATATAGAACCAGATTTAAATACAGCGGATATAAAAAAAGAACATATAACTGTTATAAGAAAAGCTCCGCAATCCGCTCCAACTTTACATATGGATATTAGCGACAGGGAGAATGATACCTCGTTTGAGATTAGTTATAATTTTAAAGATAATAATAGTATACCAAGTATACCTACTGAAGGATGTACAAGAATAATACCTTTCCCAATAGAAATAGATTGTAGAGAAGATGATGTTTTTAAGTTTACATCTGATAATATTTTTTCTAATGAACCATCAATAGTACGAGCTAAAGTTATTAATATAGATGGTACTAATGTTACTGTTAGATTAATATTTATGAGTAATGATGTGGCTGAAAATGATCCTAGTAATTGGGATGTAGAATTAGAGCAAAGAAAACCTTTATTTGAAACTAAATTTGGTAGATTTGCTTATAGATACCAATACGATGATAACGAATATTCTAGTTTTTCACCTTGGTCAGAATTAGCTTTCTTACCTGGAGAGTTTGAATATTCACCTAGTAAAGGATATAATAAAGGTGTTGTTAATAATGTAAGAAGTTTGATTGTTAAAGATTTTGTGCCTCATGATGTTATAAGACCTAGCGATGTTAAAGCTATAGATATACTTTGGAAAACAACAGATAATGCTAACGTATATATTGTAAAAACTATAACAAGAGAAAGAGATATAGAGTGGGAGAATTATACAAATACTATTACTGATAATACTGGTTCTATTACAATAACATCTGAGATGATACACAAAGTTGTTCCTTCTAATCAAACACTTAGAGGTTGGGATAATGTACCTAGAAAAGCTGTTGCTCAAGAAATGACAGCTAATAGACTTATATATGGTAATTATATTCAAGGTTATGATTTACAGAATTCTTTTGGATTAAAGCAGTCTGTAATATCAAATAGAGTACAATTTCCTAAACCTAGAAAATCTGTAAAATCAGATAGAAGTTATAGATTTGGAGCGGTATTTGGTGATAAGTATGGTAGAGAAACACCAGTTATGGCTAGTGGTTATAAAAATATACAGTTACAAGGAGATAATGAAGTAATTGAGAATATATCTGGTGATTTAGTTGTTGAAAAAAGTTTATCAGCTTATAGTAATAAATTTCAATTAGAACAAAGTTGGGATGGTGTACCGGGAGAGTGGATGGATTATGTAAAATATTTTGTAAAAGAAACATCTAACGAATATTATAATCTAATAATGGATAGATGGTATGAGGCTGAAGATGGTAACATATGGGTAGCTTTTCCTTCTGTTGATAGAAATAAGGTTGATGAAGAAACATTCTTGCTATTAAAAAACGGGCATGGAACCCAAATGCCAATTGCAGAAGAAGCTAGATATAAAATTATAGCTATAGAAAATAATGCTCCAGATTTTATAAAAACTGAGAATAGAGATTACGATAAAATATACGTAGTTAGAGATAATATTTATAGTGGAAGTCAAAGTGCTGTTACAGATGCTATACCAGATAAACTAATAGAAGAAAGAGAAATAATGATAGCAGCGGAACATTGGGATGCAGTAAAACCTAATACAGCTGATTTTAAAGGTATAGCAAAAGCTAGGATTATAGGTATATTCTCTAGCCCCGCAGATGGTGATGTTCAAGTTGAGAGTCCTTGGAGAAATTTAACTAAAATAATAGATCACGATAATGGAGGCGATCCTGTTAGAGGTGTTGTTTTTAATAAGCCGTTTGAGGAGAGTGAAGTCAACATGTACGAGAAATTACTATTAGAACTTTCAGATCCATCTGAATTAACAGATAATAAAGCAACTGTAGATAATCCTAATGCAGATGGTTGGATACAGTATTATATACAACTTAGAGATGCTGTTATTGATAATAAACCACAATTTGATGGTAGATTTTTTGTTAAATTAGAAAAAGATTCTGTATTAGAAAAATCAGTATTAGGTACACAGGTTAGTTATGAAGTTCAAGCTACTTATGAGGTAGCTTATATTGCCGCAAAAGCAGAAAATGAAGCAAATGTCTCTGAAGAAGATGATTTTACTCCAGGTCCTTATAATAATCCAAGTGATGCTACTTCTAATGATTGGCCTGGGAATGTATTTACATCAGCAGAAATAGAATATGATGCAAGTTATAATAACTCCTTAACTGCGCAAGGACCTCCTGCTGGAGAATCAGTACCAGCTGGTAATGTTAAAGTTGAAGATTTAACTAATGCAGATGGAGAGGTAAATGAAGATTTAACAACAAATGAAAATGGTATATCAGAAGCAGAGCAAACTGTTCCGCTATTCGGTCCTGGAGATCATAGTAGTAATGGGAATAAAACAGAGCAATTCTGGGAATGGTGGTGGAATCAAGGTGTAGGTGGTAATACTAATAGAAAAAGTAATATATTTATAGATAGTGCCCCAGCATATAGTGGTTTTAGTAAAGTAATAGATTTAGTTAATTCTGATGATGGTACAGAAACAAAACGTCAAATTTTAAGATTTCTTAATTCTGGTTATCAACCTTTAAGTCATTTTAAAGATAATTATATATATGGTCCTTATCCTTCTGGAGCGACATATCCTTATCCACCATACGATCTTGAATGGGATGGATCGGAATCAAAACAAAATTGGTCACCACAAGGACTTAGTAATGGTCATTTATCAAATGGAGAACTTGGGCAATTTACGTTTTCAGTAATTAAAGATGATTGGTCCACATCAGCTAGCGATGCTTTATTTAAAAGTGCTATGACAACTGTTGGAACTATATTTAGATTTGAAAATGATCCTAATAATGTTAATTATAAAATAATATCTTTTGTACAAAATACAGATGGTGACGGATTTGAGGGATTTGGTTCATTTTCAAACGGACAAGAAATAACAATAGAAAGTAGAAACTACGCAAACACAGAAGGTAGTCTTCGTAATAGATATTCAATTATAACTAGATTTGTAAGACTTAATGCTAGTAATGTAGAAGAACCTAATACTGGTATAGACATCAGTAAATGGGATCCAAGAGGAGAAGTTAGACATGATGGTATAGGTAGTTTAAAAATACAAGTATTAACTCAAGTAGGAAACTTTAGTTTATCGGATAGATCACTTGCTACTAACGCGGCTTGCTGGGAAACTGAACCTAAAGAAGATATTGGTTTAGATATATATTATGAAGCTAGTGAGGCAATACCTATGAATTTAAAAGATACGGGAGATTTAATAACTTTTACTAAACCTTCGGCAAATAAGAAAAGAGCAAGTAATACAACGTTAGTAGATCGAACCTTTGATAGTAGTATGATTAGACCAACTTTACCGTCAGACGCATATGTTAGTAATGTGTTAAGTAACGACGCTATTAAAATAATGTACCAAGGTTATGAGTTAGTAAACGGCGTGCAACAACCTAGCTACGAATTACCTTTAACTATTGATGTAGATAGACCTGGGTATGGTTTATTTCCAGGTGATATAATTAATTTTATACATAAATCTTCTCCGTATAAAAGTGGGATAATAACTAATTCAAAGATAATAGATTATTATGATGTTATAACAGGTTTACCTGGAAGTACAACGATACCAACTCTTTCTCCTAGAGAGACTAGAGATGGTGTTCCGTATGCAGTTGGTGGTCAGGTAGCTGGAGCTGAAGGAGGTGGAGCTTGGTTAAAAACAGATGTAGGTGATATAAGTGGTAATAGTATAATTGGTGCAGCTGTAACAGGACCTGGATTACCAGAAGTAGGTGTTGTTGTTTTAGATACTGGTTATGCAGGTTTTGGCGAACCTGCAGTAAGAGTTAATTGGAAATTTGATAATGATTATGCAAACGTATCAAATGCTTATGAATTTAAAATTTCTACTGGATGGTATAAAATAGATACTGAGGTTTGGAGATATCCTATAGAATTAGGATGGTTTAATTGCTATTCATTTGGTAATGGTGTAGAATCCGATAGAATAAGAGATGATTTTAATGCACCAACAATTGATAATGGTATTAAAGTTTCTTCTACATTTTTAGAGTATGGAAAAGAAAAGTTAGGTAGTGGATTAATATATTCTGGTTTATACAATTCAACTTCTGGCGTTAATAATTTGAATGAATTTAACATGGCAGAGAAGATAACGAAAAATCTAAATCCAATATATGGCTCTATACAAGCGTTGAAAACTTCTGAAAAGAATTTAATCGTATTTGCTGAAGATAAAATATTAAAAGTTTTAGCTAATAAAGATGCTATATATAACGCTGATGGCAATCCACAATTAACCGCAACAAATAAAGTATTAGGAGACACAACTCCTTACGCTGGAGACTTTGGTATATCTAAAAACCCTGAATCGCTTGCGTGGGATCAATATAGAATGTATTGTACTGATAAACAAAGAGGTGCAGTGCTTAGAATATCAATGGATGGTATAACACCTATATCAGATGTAGGTATGAGAACTTATTTTAGAAATAGGATGAAACTTAGCGATAGTATGGTTGGGACTTTTGATACTGTAAACGGTGAGTATAACGTAACATTAGATAAAGGGTGGAAATATAATACAGCAGATGCAGTACCAACAACAGTATCATTTAATGAAAGATCTAAAGCTTGGACAAGTTTTAAATCGTTTATTCCATCAACTGGTGTTTCTGTTAATGGTAGATATTTAACAGCTAATAAAAATATGGTTTGGGAGCATTATTCAGATACAGCACCAAGAAATAATTTTTATGGTACTCAATATCAATCTGAAGTAGAAGTAATATTTAATGACATGCCTAGTGTTATTAAATCTTTTAAGACCATAAATTATGAAGGAACTCAATCTAAAGTAATTCAATCTTATAATATATCTACAAGTAGTACTATATTGGATGCTGTCGGAAATAGCGTTTCTACAGATGATGGAGAATATTATAATTTAACATCTAAAAATGGGTGGTGGGTACAATCTTTTACAACGGATTCGCAAGAAGGTGCCGTACCTGAGTTTATAAATAAAGAAAATAAATGGTTTAATAGAATAAGTGGAATAGCAACTACTGAAAGTAATTTAGATATGAATGAGTTTTCCGTTCAAGGTATAGGATTTCCATCTACTATTACTTCAGCGTCTACAGAAGATGCATCTGTACCTACAGCTGGTGATGAAGTTGACTTTATCATTGAGGATACTTATGATGGTGTTGATACAGGGATATATGGAGATGATAGTTTGTAATTAAAATAAATATAAAAAATGGCAAATAATTATTTTATAGAAGGTAATGGAGAAATAGATAGTCTTGGTAGAGCTATCTTTAAAACTTCTGAAAATAAAGGTGACTCGACTTTCGATGGAAGTATGGTTACATCTGGTGCATTAATAGTACAGCCAAATGCTGGATACACTGTTGCTGCAGCTGATTTTTCTATTTCTAATTTAAGTACGCTAACAACCCCATACTTAGATAATGGTGAAGAAAACCCTGATTATAAGTGGGTTGAAGGTATTACTATAGCAGACACTGGTACTCCTGGGACTATATCAAATACTATACGTATTACAGTATCTTTAGTAACATCAGGACCAAGAGGTCCTCTAGTTCTATCCAGTAATTTTACTATAGGATTAGATATAGATGGGGATGCTTTAGTTAATAATGTACCTGAAAATGTTGCATTTAATATACCTATTATAAATCAAAACAACGCGGCAAATCAATTCGCTGGATCAGATACAGATATAAATGCCAATGCCACTGTAACACTAACTCCTGAATCTGGTGTTTCTATAAACACTGTAGCTAATGGAGAGTTTAGTGAAATGACACTAACTGGTCAAGTAGCACCAGATGAACCAACTAACGTTGGTAATATAAATATAGCAGCTAACGCTGGGTATTACTTTCAAGAAACCCCTTATTTATCATACGTAGATACACCTAGTGATATCATCGCTTTAAATTCTCCAACTATAACATATAATAGCGATAATTTAGCAACTGCTTTTAGTTTTAATGTTGTATATAAAAATAGTGTAGATACAACAAACAATTCTCAATCAAAAACATTTGTAAGATATAAAACAACACAAATACCTACTGCAACAAAAGAAATTCAAGATATTAAATTTGGCCAAACTCAAGTATCAAATAGAGGCGATATGAGAAATATTGCAGTACATGGTGACGCTGACGCAGAGTTTGATATCACTATACAAGATAGCCGTAGTGTATCTATTATAGATTCAAATCTTTCTAATAAAAAAACACTAACAGGAGATATTGCAGAATCTGATGCTATTAGTAAAAAATTAAAATCAACTGGTAGAAAAAAGGGAAAAACTTCATATAAGTTCGATCAAGAATTTCCTGCTTATAAGTCATTAATAAGAGACACTGCTCTTAATATGGGTGGAGGTTTAAGTGGTACTAAGGCTATATTTACCAGTTTAACTGGTGTAGCAGTAGGGGATAGAGTAATGATGGATGAAATACCTAATAGCACAGAAGTAACCGTTTCAGCATTAAATCCAGATGGGGATAATGTAAACGAATGTACTCTCTCATCATCTGTTACTGCAAGTAACGGTAGTAAGGTAAGATTTCATAGACCACAAACATATTATATAAATATTTATCCAAGAGAAGGAACTACATTAAGTTCTAGAATTCCTACAGTAACACCTCACTATACTATAAAACAATATGACGATCCTATTCTTACTCTAAAGACTAAAGAAACTGATGCTGGTTATGCTGCTATAGGTACTTATAAATATACAGGTAAAGCTAATGCTCATCCAAGTCAATTAAAAGATACGCCAAGAATGTTCTCTTGTAAAATAACTGGTACTAGAAGTGATGGTGGTACTTTTGCTGCTGTAGGTGCTACTAGTGGTATACCAACTTGGTCAAGTACGGATTCCACAGTTTCATCTTGGAGTAACTCTACTTATGCTGATAATGGTGGTATGCATATAGAAATATTTAATATAGCTGTTAGTGGTATAGGTGGTGCAAGTTATGTATTAACATTTGAAGTACTCATAAAAAGATGGGGTACAGAGGACGTTACCATGATTTTAGATTTAGACACAATAATAACATAGATATTATGGCAGAGATTACTTTATACTTTCCAGAAACAGAACAGTCATCAGTACAAGTGGGTGACACGGCTTATTATATAAATCCTGATGATGATTCAGGTGGATTTCAAGTTGCTAACCAAGATAATTTAGTACTTATTGGTACGATAATAGAAATACAACCATCTCCTCCTAATAGCACATTTGTTATAAAATGTAATATAGATGATAGCACACCTTTACCTACTTCATCAAGTTTTATATTATTTTCTAAAAACAATTCTGTTAATTGTTCTTCTTTATTAGGATATTATGGTTCTGCTAAATTTAAAAACAATTCTACGGAAAAAGCAGAGATGTTTGCTACTAGTTGTGAGGTTAACGAAAGTAGTAAATAACAAGTAAAAAATGTAACTATATAATAGTAAAATAATAAAATATGTCGACAATTAGAAAAGATAACGAATCACCTTTTAAAATATGGCAAGCTATAGGCGGCCTAGTAGGTGGTTTGTATACTGGTATACAAGCTGGTAAAGCCGCTAAAAAGGCTGAAAAAGCGGAAAAAAAGGCTAGAAAAGAAAGAGATGCTGCGAGGCGTGATATGAGGAATATAGATATGAGTAATCCATTCGAAGGAATGCAAAACCAATTTGCTGGCATGGAGAACAAAATGGAGGATTTAACGATTAATCAAAAAGAAGCGCAATTTGCAGCACAACAATTTGCTCAGAGTCAATCTAATATTATGTCAGGGTTAAGAGGAGCCGCAGGTGGTAGTGGTATAGCAGCATTAGCTCAATCATTAGCACAACAAGGACAATTAGCTGCTCAAAAATCAGCAGCTGGTATTGGTCAGCAAGAAGCAGCTAATCAAGCTAAAATGGCTCAAGAAGCTAGTAATATACAATTAAAAGAAAGAGCAGGAGCTGCTCAAGTTGCTCAACAAATAGCAGCGGGTGAAGCGGCTTCTCAAACAAGAGAGTTACAAAAACAACAAGCAATATTTAATGATGCTTCTGCTGAGTACCGAGCGGCTCAAGGAACGGCTGCGGCTGCCCAAGCACAGAAAGATCAAGCTTGGGGTGGTGTTATAGAAGGTGGAGTAAGCGCTATTGGATCGCTAGTAACTGGCGGTGTTTAACATAAAATATAAAATATAATTATGCAAGAAGAATATATACCTCGAACAGAACAACCAGTAGAAGACATACAGCCTCAAGTAACAAATGAAGATTTTTTTAGTGCAATGAATAATGAGTTTAATAGAGAATCAAAATTTTCAGAGGAAGAAATGTCAGCATTACGTGAGATGTTCAAAGTTATGAGTGATGAATATCCTAATTTAAATAAGGAGCAACAAGCATTGTATGAAGCTAAAGTAGTGACAGTAGGAGATAGATTATTTAAAAATGAAGAATTTAAAAAACAGTTGTCAGGTGACTTAAATGATAGTAGTTTAATAGGAGATGATCCTGTTAAAAAGTTTGGCAATGAACTAGCTACTGATTTAATAAATATAACTAATGGAAATAATGAAACTGTATATAAAGATAATACGCCTGGGTATATGATGAAAGATGGAAGTTTCATGTCTATGGAAGATATACAATCACTTGTTAAGGGTAAGTATATAGATCAAAAGTCAATAGATGTACTTACTGCCGCTACTGATGAGCAAATTAAATTAGCAGGTAATGTGCAGCCAGGTGAAAATGCTGAATTTAATTGGCCAAAACAACATAATTTTGTAAAAAATAATTTGATTGGAAACGGTGATATAAAATCATTAGCAACTGATAAAATATTTGGTAATAGAGTTTTTGAAGATGATTTAATGTCTTCTATAGAAGCTGGTACATATAAAGAAATGGGGATACCAGAAAACTTAGTAGTAGATCCAACTCCTAATGATGGTAAAATATCTTCTGAAGATGCAGCACAAATAACATCGAATATAATACAAGATCCGGATTTATTAACTGAGTATTTATCAGATTATTATACAAAAGTTTTAGAGCAAAATTTTTATAGTAACTTAAGTCCAGAAGTTAGAAAATATACACAAACAAAAAATCCATTTACACCAGAAAATCTAAAAGACGAGAACGAATACGCGTAAAATAAACGCATTAATAACGGGTAACTAACGATACAGTATGAAAAAAAGATACAAAGTAATTGTAAATGGTAAAACTGTTTATAAAAATGTTTTACCAGAAAATGAAGAAAAATTCTGGAAAGATTACGGACAATACGATCCTATTGAAGTAAACATGCCTGGCTTCCAAAGCGAGGAAGAATTAGCAGTAACGCTAGAAAATCAAAATCAAAATCAAAATCAAGACGAGTCAGTCAAAAAAGAATCCAAAGAAATAAAAATTGATAAAATTAATTTAGAAGATTATCCAATAAATAGTCCTGAAAGAAAAAGTAAATATGATGAATTAGGTTGGGTCTATGACGCTACAATAGATGGGTACGATGTAGATAATTGGAAAAAGAAGGGGATATTAAAAGAAGACAAAGTATTTGAACAAGAAGAAAATGGGAAAATTTGGACTCAAACTGGAGGATTCGGTGAAAGTGAAGAAAGTGGGAAACAAGTATGGGAATGGGTTAGTGCAGAAGAATATGAAAAAATAAAACTAAAAAAATATGATCTAGAAGAGTTTAATCCTATCCAAAAAAATATACTTGAAGCACATAAGAAAAACGTAAACGATCCTAATTACAAGGGTCTGACTGATAATCAAGAAGCTATAATGGAAACCGGGAATCCTCTTTATGGTTACACTATGAGTGAAGTAACTGGCATGGGTGTAGATGCTTATGAAGATCTTTCTTCAGAAGAAAAAGATGCAATTAAAGAAGATTTAAGAAATGAAGGTAGTATAGGGGCAGGGGATTATAGTATACCAGTAAATCTTAAATACCCTACTGAAGAAGAAATCTCCGAATATTTAACCAATGTACTCCCTCTATCTGATAGAACTCATATAAAAGGCACAAGATATACAAAGAATACCGCTACTGCTGTAGAAAATATATATAAAGAAAGAGGAGCAGAAGGAGTTTATATTAACAATTATAGTGCTGATGGTATAGCTATTAATATTGGAGAGGGTCCTATTAGTGAAGCTTTTCCTCATATACATGCTGATGCCACTGTAAGTACATACAACAATTATTATGTAGGTGATTTAAATACGTACGTAAGAACAATAACCGAACCTAAATATAAAGAAGAATTATATTCATATATATATGATTTAGCTGGTAACTCACTTTATTTAGAAGATTTAGGACAATTTATTGGTGATTTAAATGTTAGAAAAGCATTTTATTCTCAACAAGATTATTTATCACCTAGAGAGCAGAGTATAGAAGGGTATGAAACTAATAGAAGAGTAGAATTATTAGATGGTTTATACAAAAGAGGATTGTATAATAGAGATATAAAATCTTTAATGGATTCTTATTATAATGCGTCTGCTAAGCCGGTGCTCCATCCTTTATTTCAAGATTGGGTGGATCCACAAGATCAACAAGCTTATCAAGGTTATGGAGTTTCAGCTATGGGTTACGATTTATACGAAGCGGATTTTGTTAAAGAGCCAGGTATCAACGGATGGGATCCAAATGTTCCTTGGGAAAGTCTTAGTACAGAGCAAATTGAAAAAATGAAAGCTGACCCTGATCTTAGTTTCTTATTTGATTACGAAAAAGAATTTAATAAAAAATTCAAAAAAAGAAGTGAAGGAGGATATGAGTATGCTTACGGTGTTAATCCATTTATTAGCATGGGGTACTCTACAAATAATATACACGCACCGTATATATCGCCAGGTATGATAGAAAATGGTAATAATAAAACCCAATTTAATAGAGCTGGTGATTTAAATATGTATTTACAAGAAAATTCAAAATTTGCTATAGGGGGAATAATGGATTTGAAAAAACGGTTCGGTGATGATTTTGTTAGTGAATCCAAAGGTGGGTATATTACTTTAGAGGATGGGACGAAAATATCGCATGATTTTATTTGGAAAAACAAAAAAGATATTTTACAAATTGGTAGCGAAATAAATATTCAAAAAGGAAAAGAAAAAGAGAAAGAGAAAATAGCAGAAGGACGTTGGGGTAGTGAGGGGCATGAAACAGATCTACATAAATGGAGAGAAAAGAAAAAAAATGAGGTAAATTCAATATACTTTAGTGATGTAACGTTTAATGGTATATCTAGTGATGGTACAAATGAAGATGGAGAAAAAGTAGCTAATGGTGAAGATATTTGGAGAGAAGGAGCTATGTATAGTTATTATACTGATGAAGGTCAATTCGATCCATATTTGTTACATCATTCTGATGGTAAAATAAATGTAAAAATAGCTAAATATAAAGATTTAGTAGCAAAATTAGATGAATACCCTCAAGATGATTTATATGGTAAACATTTTTCAGGAGGAGATGATAAAACGACAATTGGTGAAGTAAGAAATATTTATGCGAATGAAATGGCGAAGATGTATAGACAGCAGGGACATCAACCATTATATGATGATGATGGTAATTTCATAGATGTAATAAAGAGGGAATGGAAAGAAGAAAATGGCTATAATGTTTTAAGGGATATTAATGGTAAAATCATAGAGAAAGTACAAATAATAGGTACTATGGAAGAAGCAGAGGTTTTAGCTGAAGCCAATGATCTATCTGCACTAGAAGCCAAATTTAATGATTTACACTATAGACTTGTAATGAACGCTAAAGCTCTTGCGGGAAATATGGACGAAGTTCTAGGTGATCAAAAAAATGTACATAAAAATATTTCTTATATAAAAGGGCTTTTGGGTGCTGGAGATGATTCTTGGATGCATGATATGAAGCAAATAATAAAAGTTGCTTATGGTGAAAAATTAACAGGTCTTGATAGTGACGATGTATTACTTAAGTACTTTCCTCAATGGAGTGATAAAGATGCTTTTGGTTATGATTTAGATGATGATTTACCTTACTTAACCAAAATATCTGGAACTAATGATTTATCTAAAAAACATAATGCTCTTTTAAATCAATTAGTAACAACATATCTAGCTATTAGAATAAATACGAATCCAGTTAAATTACCAGTGGAAGGCGTATTATCTGAAATGAAGAAAAACTTAGCATTAGCTTTTACTGGTGAAGATTATAATCCCTCAGATCCTAAAGTAGAAGATATTAAAAACACCGCAGTACAAATATTTAACGATATGAACTACGACGTTCCTGCTAACACTGTCGTACGAGAAAGCCTTGACAGACAAACTTATGATAGAATTACAAGTGGTGTTTTCAGTATAGCACAATTAACAGTTGCTGTGGCCGTTGGTAATAGAGCCCTTGCTCTTGGTAAAGGATTTAAGTTATTAAATGCTTGGGTTAATGGGACAAAGACGATAAGGAATGCTAGCAAAACAGCAAAACTAATAACACAATGTGGTTTAGGAGCACTTGCTACAACAGTGCAATTTACTGCTGGTGAGCAAACTTGGTCTATTGCGACTGGAAATGATATAAATATGACGCTCTATCAAGATGAAAATGGAGAATGGGTTTTTCATCCAACTATAGCAGTAGCGTTAGGAGTTGGTATGCCTATGTGGACGCAGTTTAAGAATGTTATGAACGGTAGATTAATGAAGGCTAATAAGAACTACGCGCGTTTAAATAAGTTAATGCCTGAAACAGTTAAAAAAGTTGTTTCTAAAGCGGGTAGCGGTGTGCTTCCAGCAACGATAATAGCAGTACCAACAGAATTAGAGAGTTTATTAAAGACTGGGGAATGGTCTCAAACACCTGATAATATATCACATTACCAAGCATTTCTTGAATCAATTATAACATTTTCAGCATTTGGAATGATGAAAGGTGGCCCTAAAGAATATTATGAAGCTGCTAAAGTAGATGTATTAAAATTAAAAGGTTTTGATGTAGCGCAATATAATGGCATGAATACCCTTGGGATTAAGAAGAACCAAAGAACTAAAGATGGTATAATAGATTATGATTTAATAGAAAATACAGCTAATAATAAAAAGAAAGAAATAGATAATGAAATTAAGAAAGTAGAAGAGTCAAATATATCTGCAGAAAAAAAAGGTGAAAAGATAACTGAATTAGAAAATAAAAAAGCTGAATATGAGCAAGCGAAAAGAGATTTAAATACTTATAATCTTTATGTAGAAGCCAAGACTATTGCTAAAAAAGAAAATAACTACGGAGAGTTTTTACAAAGAACTTATCTAGATACCCAAACATTTAATAATTTAATACGTAATCCAGAAAACTTAACTATAAAAGAAATAGAGTTAATAGGTAACTCTTGGAGAGGATTAAGACCAGAAGCACTTAGTCAAATATATAGCAAATTAGGATGGAAAGAAGGTTCGGTAAATATGCTGCATGCTGATTTCCTAGCATTTCAAGTTATGAAAAGTGTACATAAACTTGATATGATGGGCATTGAAACGAATAACTTAAAAAGACAATCTTACTTAAGAAAAAATCTTGAAA
>TARA_R100001594_G_scaffold89862_1_pt1 | contig 17776 bp, 34 predicted proteins | sample TARA_R100001594 | Tara Oceans TARA_R100001594 (sample SAMEA2622752) | marine metagenome | biome: marine biome (ENVO:00000447); feature: marine epipelagic mixed layer (ENVO:xxxxxxxxx); material: "saline water (ENVO:00002010), including plankton (ENVO:xxxxxxxx)" | depth 150 m | reverse complement strand
TCGCTAACTCTATCGCCAAAGTTATATTTTCTCCGAAGGTCACCAGTACTAAGAGTACCACCCGGGTCAACTATACCCGCGGTACTTTCAGTTAAACTGGAGACATCAGAGATGCCAAAATAATCAGTCATTTTTTTATAACCTTTATTTTATTTTCATCAACGCTTGTCCAACCATTACAGTTATCATCCAAACATTGAATCCAGTTCTTTGTCAATCCCCAAAATTGAATCAAAGATATTGTCGTCGCCAGACTTTTGTGGAGTCCCTTGACTTCCTGCTCTTGCAGCTGATTGAGGCTTACTTCTAACCCTTTGCATTTGGTCTTTCATCTCTTCACGAGTTGAATTAGCAACTTGCGTATCACGGTTATCCCTGTTCTTTAAAAAGTATATATCATCAAGAGTAAGAGTTCTAGATTTACTATAATCTACAAACTCATTCCATTCTTCATCTGACATTTGATGTTGGTCTCTAAAAGATTTTTCTGCATTTTTATTATCAGCTTCTTTTTGCTGAGATTGTTGAAACGTAGTTAATCTTCTTTGAACAGCACCATCAATAACAGATTGAAGTACTTTCGCTGAACTAGAATCACTGTCTGTAACAGCTTCATCTGGGTCAAAGATAAAATCCTCATCAAGTCCAAGTTGTTCCTTGACACTTTTGGGGGGTTTACCACCACCCTCAAAATAATCCCTAACATGAGTGATTAAATTGGGGTCTTGTTTCATTGCATTGAGAATAGGAACATATGGTTCAAGTTCTTTTAGCTGTCCGTTTAATTTTCTAGCTTCATTGCTTGAATCAGTGTATCTTTTTTCCCAATCATGTTCTAAATTACCATTTTCTTGAGGGCTCATTTCTGAGGTTGTCTCAGATGGTGATTGTTGAACATTCGATGCTGTGGTCTCTTCTGGCTCCAGTATCCCTTCATTTACCTTTCGGTCAAGAGCTTCAAAAAAATCGTCAGCGTTAGGACTTGCACTTTCAGGGCTGTCAGCTGGAAACATATCCGCGTCTAGGTTGTCTGTTTTAGTTTCAGTCATAATTACTCCTTAATTTATGATACAAACTATAATCAAGTAAACTATTTTGTTGTTGCTTTCTTTTTAGCGTCAGCTACAGCTAAACCTAGTTCTTTTATCTTAGTTGTTGTATCACTTTTTAGTTTATTCCGTAGCATACTTTGTGCAGCTTCGGTTTCAAGTAAATCTTTTTGTATTTGCATATCAGCATCTTGAACCTTGCTCTTAATACCAGTTTGAACAAGTTGTCTCTCTAATGTTTCTATTGTGCCTTCTCTATCTGTAACTATGTTTTGCATCTCTTCTAATTGATTTCTTAATTGCATATAAACACTTTTTCTCTTAATAATTGATTCTTTGTTCCTAATATCTGTTTCGGAGATCATTGCTATATCATCAATAAGACCAGATTGGAACCATTTAAAATATTCTTCTAATAATGCCCATCTATTTAGTGGAAGTGTTGAACCACCAATTATTCTTACATCAAATTTAGACGATGAATAATCATTCCATTTTTGTATTGATTTACCATAATCATTGAATATTGGAACATTTATTTCTACTTGCTTTTCTTCGTCTATGTTATTTGGTTGAACAATTCTAAATATTTTGTGAGCTTGATATGTATCTTGTGCGAAGTCTTTAAATATTCTACCTAAATGTTCTAAAGAAGGTTCTATTATATTTTGCATCCAAGACTTTATTCTTCTTGTTCCGTATTCATCCATAGCTAACAAACCTCGATATGTTTCTGGAGATGAACCAGTGTCTCCTTGCATAGAAGAATATATTCCAGAAGTGTATTCCATATCTCTCTTAGCATTTTCAGTTATTCCGTAAAAAGCTGCATTCAGAGGTAATGGTTGTACAGGTTGTGGAGGTGCAAATCCTTGTCTGTATTTTAATAATGCACCGGGAGATGATGAATATTTTTCCCATTCTTCTTCAGGTACAGAACCTTCTTCATACATCCACCTTAGATTAGAAGCTAGATTTGCATTATGTATCATAATCTGGTGGGCCTTGTTCAATTCTCTTTGTTTTCCTACCAATGGAGAAACAGCTCCCAATGCAAAAGGAGTGCCTGTATGTTGATATACAAATGGGACTATTGGATATTCTTTAACTTGTAGTATTGTTTCGTATAATAATTTATCTCCAACAACTATGCACATTTTAATTCTATTCTCATAAAATTTTACTGCATCAACTATATTTGTAACCAGATTTTCATCTTCTTTCATCAAATTATATTCAAATTCTGTAACAACCCTATTTTCAATTCTTGTCCTTGTTTCTTCCATTTGACTTAAAAGAACAATTCTTCTTTGTTGCAATTCTTCATTCATAGCTTTTTCAGATTTTTCAATCTCAAGTAAAGCTCTTTCTTCTATCATCTCACCTTGCTCAACTGCTTGAGACAATTGCAATCTTTGTTCTTCAAGTTGAACAGCCATTTCTTTTTTTAGATTTGATAATGTTTCTTCAACCTCTTTTTGAATTTGTTGCATCTCTTGAGGTGAAGGTGGCATGTTAACAAAAAGATTCATATACGCTATTTTTTCTTTAAAGTATGCTTCGTAGTAATCTAAGATTTCATCTTCTTTACCTTCTTTTGTATACGAAGAACTTCTAACGTCTGCGTTAAATATCAATTCACTATCAACTATATCTCTTTGGCTAAAGTCATTGTTTGATAGATTGCTTGGGTTTGCATTTTTAATTTTTCTTTTATCTTCTGGGAACAATCGCATTAATTGTTCTTTAGGCATATCTTTTTTTACAATGATATAACTAGCGTCTCTAAATAAAAAGTCTCTTGAAGTAGGGTCTACATATACATCAAATGGATTTACTGAGTTAAATACAACTTCCCCCATACCTCTATCTTGGTCTGGGTCAATATCCACTTGCATATATCCGATGCCTTTTACTAGAGCATCTTGTATCACACTTGAATAAATACTATTACCATTTGAATTATTCCAACAATAATCAGCAATATCAGCATGAAGAGCAGCTACATCAGCATCACTTCCTTCAGCTCCTACCGCTTGCCATCTTGGATTATTAGCTGTCGCAAAGAATTTCATCATTTCAATCACTGGAGTAATTCTATTAATAACAAAATCTGGCATACCAGCAGATTGCAAATTCTCTTTTTCTTCAGCTGTGAGTTGTTCTCCTAAAAAGAATTCATAACTCTTCTGAGCATCTGTTTCCCACTTTGACCTTTCAGATGAGTTTGCTTTTCTAAATAGGTCAGTTATATTTTCTACTACTTTTTTAGATTGTCTTGCCATTAATCTCTTATTTCTACATGGACTAGGTCATCAAAACGATTATCTTTTATTTCACCATCGCTGTCCCAGTCACCGCCCCATCGTATCTTTAAACCTAACTTATGTCCTATTCCTCTTACCATACCACCCATATAATGAAATCTTTCTCTATCTTCCCAATCTATCGGGTAAGGAGCGAGGTCAACAGCTTTTCCTTCCATGTGTTTGGAATACTTTACTTTAGTTTTCCCTTGTGCTAATAATTCCTGCTGCCGCTCCTTACTCCGCAATCCTTCAATAATCGTAACATCCATTATTTTTATTAATTCATTAAGAACGCTGACAAGTCTAGCATCTACTCCTTTCAGTCTTCGTTTTGACCTTTTACCGAATCTTGGCATTATTTTTTCCTCTGAGAATACAATACATTCAATTTTTTTGGTACAAATGATTTTGTTTTTGGCATAAAAGATTGCCAATAGGAATGTTTAGGGCCTCCTACATCTACTTGTGTAGAACCCATTTTAGCTCTTGTTTGTAAAGATGATTTACCCATGCTTTTAGGGTTTTGAATTTTGTGTGTACTTTTGCTTGCCATTAAGCGATTACCCAATTTTTTGCTTTTTTTATCCTTTTAACCCATTTTTTTTCTTTGTTTTGGCTAAAATTTGGTGGAAAAGCGTGTTTTAATGCATAAAATAGGCTTTCTATTGTATCATCATGAGCCATTTTAGGGCCGAAAGTAACAATCTCGTTAATTAAATCAAACATATTTTTGCGCAGAAAGACAGTTCCCATGCTAAAACGTGCTGAAAGTCCGCTATATATACGATTTCTTTTTTGCTGGCCACCGGGTTTTTCTGGAATAACTGATATGTGATACTTATTCTTTAGTCGCCTTTCTTCATTCAATGCTTGGAATATACTTCTGTTCATAGCAACGTCTTCTACGGTTGATGATGTACAATTGTACTTTTCATGTAATTCCATTATATAATCAACAACTCCTTTCTTTCCCACAATTTCTCCAGTAGAAGGGTCTTTGCTCCCTATGGTTGGAATACTTCTATGTCTTTCATACTCTATTACATAAGCATTATTATTGGCATCAATCGCTACAACCATTATAACACTAAAGTCAGAATGTTTTGTATCAATATCTGTAGCAGGGTCACATCCTATAAAAACATTAACTGGTATTTGTTGACTGTCTAGAACAATATAATTCATTCCATCTTCATTTTTAAAATAACCATCCCAATACTTTATATGTTTTCTTGTCCAGACTGCATCTTCCTCACTCATAACCTCCATCATATATTCTTGGTAGAACTTTTGAGGTTGACCAGAATCAGCATAGAATTTCTTTTTTTCTTCAAGCTTTTTACTATTAAAGAATGATTCCCATAAAGGGGCTCCTTCATCCGTAATTGCTTTATACGTTATTACTTTCCAAGCAAAATTCTTTTTATCTTCTTTAGCTTTTGCATAATTAGTAAGAAGATTATTAATGAAAGAATCATAATGAACAGGAGTACCATTAACACGAAGCCTACCAGTGTGGGGCTCAAGAGCAGGATATACCACAGCGGTAACCAGATTTGCATTCTTTTCTCTCGCTTCTGGTGTGATGGTATTGGCTTCATGTTCAAAATCATCAAGTACGATGAGGTCGTATCTTTTGTGCAATTTTGCTCCTCCCCGTATCCCAGCGACATTACTCTTGGAAATGAGTTTGCATCCGTTTGATAATTCAATATCTTCTTCTGTCCATTTCTTTCCTCTTAGATTACCAAAATAATATTTTATTCTGTCGTTGTTCTCTAAATGGTGTTTTATGTAATCCATGTTGCCAACACTAAGCTTCTGGGTAGCAGAAACCCAAGCATAAAATAAAAAATTACTTTTGTCATTACAGAACACAAAGTCCTTGATTATTGATGCTTTTGTTAGTACGGTCTTTCCATGACCACGAGGTATGATAATTGCTAATTGTTTTACATTTCTATTATCTATGGCATCTGACATTTCATAATGAAAGAATGGAGTTTCACTTCTCATAAAATCATCTGGAAGAAAAAGTTTTCCAAATGATATGAGGTCTTTATATGCTAATTGTAAGGCCTCTTCAGCCTTATTTATGTTTTGGCTGTTGATATTTGCCATTTTTTATTCATCACGCAACATCAAAATTTTTCTTTTTTTCTCCATGATATTCGTAAGCGTGACCATTTTCTTTTAATAATTGATTAAGGCTAACATCTTCTCCTTCGAGAAATATTTCACCTAGCACTCTGCCATATTTACCAGTCCCATATGATTTTAAAGTAAAGTTTCCTTCATCGGAACTTTCTAGCATTTTTTTCGTATAAGCTTTTGCTTCGAGTCCTTTTTTCTTTTCTTCTTTATTTCTTGTTCTAGATTCCCAAGTATCAACTCCAGCAAATCTGATTCTCTTTTTTACCCAAGTATCAAAACCAAGGTCTATCATAGCATCACAAGTATCGCCATCTACGACTCTTACTAATTTAGCATTGTATACGAATTTATCAAGATTTTTCATTATTTAATTTAGCATAATCTTTTCTAAGATATGTTAAATATTCAGCTCCTTTTTCTGGGTTGAATATTGTAGTAATCAATCTATTGTCATCGTCATCATATCTAGGGTCAATAATAGTAACTGGGCAGTTGAATATATTCTTATCATCCAATCCTAATTTATCTGCATAACTATCCATTATTTTAAATGAAGCTACTTGTAATGCATGGCTTATAAGACCACTAGCTGGATTCTTTATTACCTGATAACCAGAAACATGAGTATGTCCGCAAGTAAGAATATGGTCAGCCCAACCAGTTTGAGCGGCACGAGCAACGCCATGAGCAGTGTTCCATATAGAATTACCCTTAAAAGTGTGCCTCGCATTTATTGTTATCTCCTTTCCATTTGGAAATACAAGTTTCATCCTTGCTCCCCATTTTTCATATAATCCCTTATGGTCTCTCATAATAAAATCCAAAGGGTCTCCATCTCCACTCCATACATCATGGTTACCAGCTACGAGATACAACCAATTTAGTTTATTTACAAAATATTCAGTCAACCTCCATGATTCTTTTGCAGAGGTAGATTGTTGACCATAGAGATACGAGAGCCTCCCTATCCAGTTATTTTGTATATCTCCAAGATTACCAGCAAACATTCCTTTTGTATTATTTATTATATTCATATAATGAAGTATTTGCGATATGTCTGTTCCATCATCATCAACATGAGGGTCTCCAAAATGAGCAATCCCTATTGGCCCATCTACATTAATATCTATCCTTACAAGTTTTTTACTTTTTTTAGATATTGCTTTTTGTTTGTATTGTTTTTGTCTATGCTCTATTAATTCTTCTATTGGTATATGGTCTGGGTCAATATCTTTTACTTTAAATTCACTTTCTTCTAATATTGTAGGAGCTACAGTTTTTCTCCCACAAGCAGTGCATTTCCATTGTTGTTTTTTGTGACTTGCTCTATATAAAAACCCACTTTTATGAATTGACCTAGCTCCGCAATGTGGACAACCTACTACATTACCATCAGCATCTTTTCTAATATCATCACCTATGCTCACGCTACTCCCCCTTTATTATATTATTCTTCGGTGTTTACTTCTTTTAACTGTTTGTTTCTTGCAGCGCCTTCTAGTTCCTCTTGTGAAAATCCCTGAAAAACACCTAGTAGGCCCATCTCTTTTTGTTTGATTGTATTGCCAGATGTACCGACAATCTTACCTAATTCTTTTGTTGATTGTAATATGATATTATCATCTTCGCTAAAGTCTGCAAGATGTTTTAATTTATTCAGTATGTATTCGTGGTCTATTCCTAATCCTTTGGCCACGTCCAATACTGATTTTTCTATTTCACTCATTACTCTCTCCTGTTTTAATAGTATTGTTGCTTTCTTTCTTGCTTTTTGGTCTGACGTTTCTTTATAGGCATTTTTATAAGCTTCTACTGCTCCCATACCTACAACGACATTTGTTGCAAAGTGTTTTTCTTTATTTGTTATCTTTGTTCTTTTCTTTACTCTTTGACTAGCATTTTTTATTGTTTTACTAAATGTGTATCTATTGCTATGTTGACTAAAGTCAGTATCCATATATGTATTTGGCCTATTGATAAAACTTCCGACTACTGTTCTTACCCACCCTTTAGCAAACTTATAATTTTTTCTATCATTAGGATGGTTTATGTTTTTAGCGACCTTTAATAATTGTACAATTCTCTTATCGTCACTATATACCCAGTCACCTTCATCTGCTTTTCTCCAGTCTGGATGAACTATCGTATTTGGATGATGCTCTTTGAACTCGTCTATATCATCATAGATATAGTGAGGTATATTTTTAATCTTCTTTTTTTCCAATTATATTACTATCTGTATGTAGGTCATTTAACTGAGCTACAAGATTATCTATTAATTCATTGACCTCTTCTGGAATCAAGTACACTGTGTCATCTATCTCTATTGGTTGATAATTCTTGCATAATGCTTCAAGTATCTGTGATTGATGTTCAATAGGGAGCTTTGATAATTCTTTAATCTCTTTCGCCATAAATTTTATACATTATTATTATTAATCCCTAACCCTACCACCCTTGAATTTAAACTATACGTCAACTTATAAAAAGGTTTATTTGACCAAGTGCTTTTCAGAAAAAATTGTAGGATTTTGAAATGGATATATACTTAGCTCGTAAACCTTTCTGGCGGATTATGAAAATCCGATTCCAGATTGTAACTTAAACGAAAACCATAAAGGAGTGAATAGTATGGCAAAACCTGTAAAGATAACTGTACCTGTAAATACCGATGAAGGTAAGAAGATTGTACCTATTGATGCGAAAGTATCAGACGGAACTATTAACCATGACGGTACTGAATATCATCTTGTAGAACATTCAGGCTCAGGATTTAGATACCTCGCAGACTCTAAGACTGTAGATTCTCTTGGCAACTCTGACCTTGACAACGCAATGGATGATCTCGCAGCTGAAGAAGGATTCTAACCTTGAGGGGGGTCTATCCCCCCTTTTTCTTCACTGATATAAAGGGTGGTGAACCTGTTAAACTATATTTTTATACTGGTGTTGGTCTATTATTATAATATATAGATAAATACATTAGTAGCCACTCTTTTTCTATTAATACTACATAATCATTATTAACTTGGGCAAACACATATAATGGCAAAAAATAAAAAATTTTCAAATGAATTTAAAAATATAAAATTTGACAAGCATGGGCTAGTAAAAGATGAAAAATATGAAGAGCTTAGTCTTATTATAGAAGAGGCCATACTAGATGATGATACTCCAGAATGGAAGAAAAAATTAGCAATAGCAGTAGATAAAGAAATTTACCAAGAATCGTATAAAGATAACAATAAGGAGCAATAACAATGAAAGTAATGAGCTTAAAACTATCAGTCGTGCTAATTAATAAAATTATATGCATCATGTTTCATGAAATGGATGAGAATAAAATATCAACAAAGTGGTATAAAGATATAATGTCGTACTTGATTGCGGCAGCGGTCACTCATGTATTTGATTCATCAAACGAGTGGGAAAAGTTTAATGATAAACTTGACAAAGACTATGAGAACTTTGAAAAAATATTATCAGAGGATACTGATTTAAATAATAAAATGTACGAAGCGTAAAAGGAGCAAATAATTATGCGTTTAAGTGAAATATCACAGATAAGGACTAATATAGTTTGTGCAGATGGTTTTAGAATATCATATCAGGCTAGTGAAGGTCATTATTGCGAACCTAAAGTAAATGAATGGAATGATAAGTTTGGTGTTATACAGAATAAAGATAGAGATGGTGAAGAGATAGAACGAATGAAAATAGATGGAGAAAAAAAGAGTCAAAAATGGCAAATAAGTAGTGTTGAATATAGTGTGGTTGAGGTAATGATGAGAGATTACGATGAGTATCTTGAAGAATATTTGGAGCCATATCATTGTTCTTGTAGTAAATGTCCCGGTGGTCATAAGGGAGATATGAGTGTGCCATTTATGTTACCAGCTCATGTTGCAATATTTATATTGATTAAACATGGTGGTGCAGTACAAGGCCACATTCCTCCTTTCAGCAATGAATCTCATGCTCATGCAATACAATTATGGAAGAAATGGAAAGATGACGCTGATGAAGGTAGAGTAAGAACTGTAGACTATGCTATTGCTGTTAGTTGGTTTAATAAAGATATGGAAGAGTGGAAGCAAGAAGGAAAAAGCCATAGAAAAATAAAAAGGAGTGATTAATAATGTCAAAAAAGAAAAATAATAAACAATGGAAAGATTATAAAACTTTTACCCTTAAAGATGGTACTAAGTTTTTAGCTCGTGATGAAAAAGATGCTGAACTTTATAGAAAAAAGGAAGAAAAAATAAAGGAGAAATCAAAATGAAAAGAAAAACAAAAACAGAAAGCGTTAAAGAATATCTTGAGCAAGGTAATTCATTGACACCTGCCGAAGCTTTTGAAAGAGGTTGGGGAATGAGATTAGCATCAATTGTTTGCAATCTTAAACATAATCATGGAATGAATATCATCACAGATATGGTTACAAACCAATATGGTACAAGATATGCGAAATATAGATTAGGGGATTTACTCTCTACATCAAATAATAATACAAATCCATCAAAAGACGATGAACATAAAGTAAAACTTCTTTTAACAATGAAGAAATATGATAAAATACAATTTAAAGACAGTTTAGATGGTGACAGATATATTCGCATAGGGTATTGGAAACCAATGGAAAATGATGATATAGATTATGTAGAGCAACATAGTAACATCAAATTAACACCAAATGTTCTATGGGATGATGATTGTGGCTGGAAATATTGGTATAGTATAAAATAATAAATGGGCATTGTCATCTTATACCCACAACTACAAGTATAAGAAAGGAACTCCGCATCTTCCTTACTTCGGCAATGCCCAATCTTTTCGGCCCGTTTATCGTTCACAACTACAATAGTGGAAACATATATTGCTCCTCTTCCACATAGATGAGCGGGCCAAATAATTACATAACAAGAATAAAAAGGGGTAATAAAATGACACAAAAAACAGTTTGTCTTACTAAGAAACAAGAAAAAGTAGTAAATGGTGATAAACAACTTCTTGTACCAATATTCAAGACTGATGATTATGATAAATTCTTATTGGTAGAAAGTAATCGGTTTATAAGACCTAATAAAATTGCTACATTGAGAGTTGAAATTGAAAGAAACGACCTTACTGATGAGAATGAGATAAAAGTTGTTCTTTCCGATAATAATAGACTCATCATAGTAGAAGGTCAGCATAGATTTGTAACCTGTATGGATATGAAGCTACCAATATATTATAGATTCTCAAGAATGACATTAGACGATATAGGTCTTGTTAATTCTGTTCAAGATAAATGGAGCTTAAATGATTCATTACATCATTATTGTGAAAGAGAAATGCATGAATACAAAGTATTAGCAGGATTTAAAAAACAATATAAATATCCAATCTCTACATTAATAGGTGTCTTATCTGGTAGAAATGATAAATCAATGCTTGATGAATTTAGAAGAGGTCAATTTAAAGTAACACAATCTCTTGAAATGGTACACAATGTATTAGGCAAGATACATCAATTTAAAGAGTTCAACGATAAAGTATATCGCAATAGAACATTTTTAAATGTATATATTGACCTTCTAACTCATCCAGAGTTTGACCATGATATACTTATTCATAAAGTAAAACAAGTACCGTCAAAGTTTGTGTTTTGTACTAAGGTAAATGATTATCTTAGAATGATTGAAGACATATATAATTGGCATAACAGTAACCCTATTAAACTTTGGTAGGTAGGAGCATGTAGTGAGATATAAAAATATTAATCTGGAATGCATTTGGAAGATGTAACAGGTTGGCTTTGGTAGATATACCTTTATCTCACTACTGCACCATAAAAAAAGGAGTAAACGTGATAGCAATAAGAAAAAAACCACTTAAAATAACTCAAGCAGATAAGGATTATAGTTATCTAAGTCATTATGAAAATGAAGTATTCTTATATCTTGAAGAACTAAAAATGTCTGGAGAAACCAACATGTTTGGAGCTGGTAAATATCTTCAAGAAAGATTTGAGATGACAAAAGAAGAAGCTAGAGATATGTTATCTTTATGGATGAAAAGTTATTATAAAAATGATGAATATGAGGAGGAGGAATGATAGTATTTAACATAGCAGAATGGATAGCTAATCTATTAGTATTAGGAATAGGAATAATCATGTGGGCCATAGGTATATTTATGATAATGATGATAATATCAATGGCAAACCAATGGATAAAAGAAATGATAAAAAGGAATGACAATGTTGAATAAAGTAAACAAAGAACAAATAGATGATGCTTTTAATTATTTCATGGATACCGGCAGGCTAGAAGAACTTAATTCTGATGATGTCTATTATATTCAAGCATTATTAAAATTTGTAGCAAATGAATACAAAATCAAATTAATATTTGCAGAAGAGGAAATAAATAATGACTAAACAAGAATGGTTAGATGAAAAAGTTTTTGTAGATGAATTTGGAAGACCCTACAATCTATCTGATGTACCAATGACATACATGAGAAGAGAAGATGCTTTGAATAAAAGGAATATTGGCAAAAACGAAATAAATAGAATTTGGAAACAAGTAAAAAAGGAAAAATAATGAGATATTATTGGGAAGCTTTATTCAGCGTAGAATACTTTCCTTACTGGGAATTCACAATGCTTATGATATTATTATTATGTTTAAGTATGTTGTGGAGATTGCATAGGATTGAGGAAAAAACAGATATATTAAATGAAACAATGAATGATGTATTAGATGAACTAATAGATTAACATAAAAGGAGAAAAACATGGGATTTGATTTAAGTGGATTGAACCCACAAGAGAACACACCTAAACCTGAATCTATAACAAAATGGTATAATGAAGATGGTTGGGTACAATGGAAAGAAATGGAAAAAGTCGAAGGCGCTTCTGTAGAGTATTTTGAAGCTATGGACAAATGGAGCAATGAAAACCCCGGTGATTATTTTAGAGCAAATGTATGGTGGTGGAGACCATTATGGGATTATGTATGTCATGTATGTGATGATATACTAACAGAAGAAGATATGGAAAAAGGCACATATAACGATGGACATGAGATAGATAATGAAAAAGCTACAGATATTGCTGATAGATTAAAAACATTACATAAAAATGGAAATATACTTAAACATCAGATAGAAAGAGAAGCCTACCTAGAGGGATTAGATAAAGAAAAATGCACAATATGTAATGGAACTGGACAAAGAAACGATGAAATAGCTAAAGGAGAGTGTAACAGTTGTAAAGGAGAAGGAAAGGTAGACAATTTTGCTAAACAATATCCATTTGATGCAGAGCTTACATTGCAATTTGCTAACTTCTGTGAACAGTCAGGTGGTTTTAGTATTTGTTAAATTTGCTTAACCCGAGCAAGGAATATAAGCTGGTAGTTGTGTAAGTCTACCCAGAGCCTCAACGCCAGCTATATTTCGATTGACTGTAAACCTTGATATTATTAAATTTACGAGACATTTAAGGAGAGATAAATGGATATTAAAGCAATATACGGTGCTTATTTAAAGCATCAAGATTCACTAAGAGAAAGAGATGAGAATCTTTTCCATGCATCTTCAGCAGGTAGTTGTTATAGAAAACAAATGTATTCATATTACGATTACCCATCCGATGAGAAAGATGATAAATCATTTAGATTATTAAGACTTGGAACTATAGTTCATAGTGATGTTGAAAAAGCATTGTCATTATACCAAGACAAACTTGCAGATATGGAGATTAAAGACGCTCCAGTTAAAAGAAGTATTCATATTGAAGAGAAAATTAAATTAGAACAATTAGAGGTAACTGGTACATTCGATTCAGGTGAAATGATCAATGATACTATTAGTAATAAAATAGAATTTAATTTGTATGATTTAAAAACTGCAGCTGCTTATAAATGGACAACAAAGTTTGGATTAAAGAAAAACAGAGTTGCTAGTACAGATACAAATTATAAACTTCAGTTAGGTACTTATGCTTTAGGAATAAGACACAAATATGAACCAGACAGAATTAATATGTATCTTATTTGGTATAATAAAAATACATCACAAATGAGAGAACAATTAGTGTCACCAGAATGGATAGACAAAGCATTAGAATATTGGATAGAATTACATGAAATGAAAGAAGATATGGGTAAATCTTTTGAAGATGAACTTATACCTAAAGAAGATTATGGAGTCCCTATGCAAGATTGGGAATGTAGGTACTGTCAATACTATAGTATCTGCCCTAGTACATTAGCAGACAAAAAAAGATAGGGTAGTTACGGATAAAACCACCGTACCGTTAATGTTTCAGAACTTGTCAATCCGATGATGCAGTCAAACTCCGAGATACAAGAACTTATAGCATAAGTGTGGTCTACCCTACAAAACCTTAACAAGGAGTAACAATGAAAGATAAAAATGAAGTTATCGTATTTGATGAACAAATGCTACAAGCTACAGACAGTATAAGAAAAGCAATCACAGAAAAACATAAGAAAGTATCATCAATGTCAACACCAAAACCATTTATTAAAAAGAAAATGGGTATGGAATATGTTGAATTTTCTTATATGAGAGAAGTTGCAGATAAAGAATACCCCGGTTGGTCATGGACAATACAAAAAACTGAGGTATTAGGTAGCGAAGCTTATGTTGTTCATGGAAGATTAAAATGGTACGATGAAGGAATATGGAGAGAAGCTGATATGGTCGCAGCTCACAGAATACAGAAGAAAAGAGGTACAAGCGAGTTTGTCGATATAGGAAATGATATAAAAGCATCTAATACAGATTGTATAAAGAAAGCATTTAATATGTATCTTAACATTGCTGATGATGTTTATAGAAATCAAGTAGATGATATGGAACTTAGCGATGAAGAGAAAAATGATATTCTTGTACTTGCTGGTGAAATAAGCGAAGAAAGATTATCTCAAATACATGAACTAATAAAAGACCAAACAATTAATACTGCAAATTACAAAGCATCATTTGCAAAACTACAAAGAGAGGTATCCGATGAAGGAACTAAATAATTATGGAGAAGTTCATTCTCTTTTACATGAAAATGAAGTTTACACAATAGGTACAAACGATGGAAAAGAATTTAGGAGAGTAGTCTATAGAGGCACTAGGCTCTTAAATGGAAAGTCAATGATGGTATTTAAAACAGAAGACAATAGTCAACTGACAATAAATCCGTCATTTCACACTTTCACAATAGAAGAACAACCACTTCCTCAACCTGAGGACTTAGAATCAAGAGTGGATGTTCAAATTCAAAACACAATAAAGGAGAGATAAAATGGGAAAAATCTCAGTAAAAGATAGAGATGCTCTAGTAGAAAGTGGAGTACTCTCTAAGAAAGCTCTAAACGAACTAGAAAAGAAAAATCTGGTTGCTAAGAATAAAACATCAGTGAAAAGATTTATGAAAACAGCTGATGGAAAATTCGTAGAACCAACACTCTATTTTCGTGGAGCTAAAGGAACAAAGGCATCTAAGAAGATGGAAGAGTTCACAAACAAATACAATGAATTAGTATCAAAATTCACAACAACAAAAACCAATAATAAATAGGAGATAAAATGGCAAAAACACTAGATGCTACTTATGACCCTTCTAATAAATGGACACCCATTGAAGAAGGAACATATCCAGCTCACATAACAACTCTTTCTACAAGAGAAATGAATACAAGAGCTGGTGAGGCTATCATAGTAAATATGACCTATAAGGTCAATGAGGCCGTATCTGAAGTTGAACAACCATTATGGGAAATGGATGGATATAATTATGTAAAAGATTCATCTGGCAATAGAATTCCTGTAATGAATGGAGATGGAGAACAAGCAACATTATCTTGTGCTCATCTAAAAGATAGAATGTTCTATGATAACGGATTCTTTATTTTCACCGATACATCATCTGCTAGTAAGAATAGTAGATACTTTCAATTGCTTGAAAATCTAAACATAGAATGTGAAGATTCAGATGGTATTAAGAAATTAGTACTTCTCGAAGATGAAGATGTTGTCGGAAAACCTGTTCATGTAACAGTGAAAAGACAAGAATATGTAACCAAGGATACTAAGCACTTACCACCTGACCAACAGGAAAAAAGAGCTACATTCAAGGTTAATGAAGTCAAACTTTGGGAAAATGGCCCGACTTTAAGCGTAGATGAGCTTGAAGAGGATGTGCCATTCTAAAGGCTAAAAAGGACTAAGGTTATATTTGGTTGCATAATGCAATTTAATGTAAATTAGAGATGAGGGCGGTTGTATATATATCACTATCTACTATCTCTCATCTCTCCTTAGTGCCTCTTGGCCGCCCTCAATCCCACAAATAGGAGAGAAAATGAACGAATCAACAGCATTAATTAAGTTAACTAAGTCTGAAATAGAATGGGCTATAATCGCTCTAGTTTATTCACAGCAAGCAGCTGAACATTTCACACAATGGGACGATGCTAAAATGTATGAAAGGATAAGGAAGGACTTTGTTAAAATAAAAAATGATATAATTAAAGGAGAGAAAGAACTTGAAACCAGAAACGAAAAGGAAAAGGCAAATAGGAATAGCCCGCAAGCTTGCAAAAGCTGCGATGATTGATAAACCTGAGTGGAAGCCCGCTAAAGGTTATAAATATTTGAAAGATATTTCTGTTGGTGAATTAATTGATACATCAACTGGATTAAGAGGAATTGTTCTAGACCACACTCCATCATCAACTGAAGTATTAGTATTAAAAGCAGACCATCATTCACCAGATGATAGACAATTCTATCTTGGTAAACATAGATGGGCAACCGAAACCGAAGTAAAAGTAATAGGGGATTAAAATGACAGAAAAAATAAAAGAATTAAATAGACATGTCTTAGAAATTGAAAAAATGTTAGATGATAAGAACAAGGCATTAGAGCACATACTAGATGTTCTTTCTTGGGAAAAAATATCAGACACAACAAAACTATCTAAAGTAAGAACAATAATACATGACTACTTTTCTATAGAAGATGGGGAACCAACAACTGCAGATGAATTTAATGAATCTCAAGAAATTGAAGGTAAAGAATTAATGGAAGAATTTGGGAAAAAATGGGAAGATTAAGAAAAGGTGAAATAAGGAATACAAGCATACTGCAAAATAGAGTAAAAGATGCTCGTAACGCAGACAGTAGAGTTAAGTATTGTATTCAATGCAGAAAATGTTGGGAGATTTTAACTATTGATAATTTCAGTAAAAAATCTAGAGATGTTCGATACTATGACGATTTCCCTTCATATGGCAAAGTAAAACAAAAATGTGATAAATGTAAAGGAGAGATAAATGAGTAAAATGTCATACATTAGTTACCTATGTGAATCTGGTAATAAAAAAGAGTTGGTAGAAGAAGTTGGAATAGAACTTGCTGATGAATTTCTACAAGCTCACAATCAAATGAGAGACAACAGAGATAACCCTGCATATGATAAATTAAATGAAATTCATGATGAGATGCAGAAAGAGATTAGTAAAGATGAACGACAAAAAAGCGTTTAGTTGTCCAGCTTGTGGATTCAATGTATTTAAAAAATATAATAAATCAAAAGAAATAACTGAATTATTAAGGCAAAGAAGTAAAAAAACAAAAAAACTTTTAAGGCAAGTAGCTAAATTAATATCAGATAATATAAAAACTGAGAACAGAGATACATATTTTTATTTTCTATATGGCATAAAAGATGTAGAAGATAATGTATTAATATGGGCATTAGAACAATATTATCAAAGCAGACATTACTTAAAAGGAAAAGGATTTGCATATCTAAGAAGTATAGTGCAAAACAGAAACAAAAACATGGACTCTATCAGAGAGAATGAGAGAAAAATGCTTGGTAGTGCTCCACCATTAATACAACATGAAAAGGAGGCCTAATATGGCTAAAAGAGGTAGACCGAGAGGTAGTAAAAGTAAAAGAAAGAATATTCCAAATAACTTCAGAGGAAAGGAAGATAGATTCTGGACTAAGGTAGTTAAAGGTTTAAAGAAATTCTTACAATCACCATTTAAATAAGGAGAGAAATATGTTACAAAATGCAATGTTTCCAGTTAAAGAAGTACCAGCTTATTGGGAGGAAACTAAGAAAAACAAAGGCAATGGTACTAGCGTTAGAGAAATGTCAACAGGATACAAGTTTATTGTAAGAGAAGACAATAACAAAGTTCTTAGTTGCATGACCAATGATTATAAATTGGTTAAG
>TARA_R100001594_G_scaffold15752_1_pt1 | contig 17934 bp, 22 predicted proteins | sample TARA_R100001594 | Tara Oceans TARA_R100001594 (sample SAMEA2622752) | marine metagenome | biome: marine biome (ENVO:00000447); feature: marine epipelagic mixed layer (ENVO:xxxxxxxxx); material: "saline water (ENVO:00002010), including plankton (ENVO:xxxxxxxx)" | depth 150 m | reverse complement strand
AGGTGCATCTGTCACACGAGGTGGTGGCGGAGGTGGAGGAATTTATAATCCTGGAAACCAAGTTCATCACTCTGGAGGATCTGGAGGATCTGGAGGCGGAGGTGCTGGAGCACCTGCTAGAAATCCAGGTGAAAACGGAACTGCTAACACCGGAGGCGGTGGAGGTGGAACTTATGCAGGTTGTGGAAGACCACAAGGATCAACACCCCCAGCGTGTCAAGGATCAGGTGGCGGAGGATCTGGAGTAGTTATAATTAGATACAGATTTCAAGGGAGTTAATAAATGGCTCATTTTGCTAAAGTAGATGAAAGTAATAACGTATTAGCCGTCTTAACGATGGGTGATAAAGATATGTTAAATGATCAGGGCGTTGAAGATGAATCAGTAGGACAACACTATTTAGAGAAACACAATAATTGGCCAGCTCACTTATGGATCCAAACTTCATATAACACTCATAGAAATAAGCATACCTCAGGAGATGATTCCAAAGCCTTGAGAGGAAATTTTGCTGTAAGAGGAGGAACATGGGATCCGGTTAATGAAATATTTATGAAACCTAAAAGGTTTTCAAGTTTTGTTTTAGACTTAGAAAATGCTATATGGGTTTCCCCAGCTGGACCTAGACCTGAATTAACTTTAGAACAAGCTAGAGAATTAAGGAATTATTATTGGGATGATCCTAATCAACAGTGGGCACTTACCCCTGCTGATCCTGGTGGTCCTTACGATCAGGAGTTTGATTAATAGTATATATTTTTTAGAAAGAAAAAATGTATAAAGATAAAGAAGTTTATAAAAAAAGTGTTAAATTTTTATTAGATAAGAAAGCCGACAAGATAGAACATTCTGGACGGACTTTTTTCGATCATTTAATTGGAGTAGCTACCATTTTAGAAAAATGGGGATGTAGTTTTGATGTTGTAATGACCGGTATGTTCCATAACATCTATGGTAACAACTATTATAATCCACATCTAAATGTCTCTAGAGAAGAAGTCAGAAAGTTAATCGGTAAAAAACCTGAAGAGTTAGTATGGATATTTGAAAACACAGATCGGGAAAAGATTGTAGACCTCAAAAATCTAGACTTATTACTAATTAAATTAGCAAATGATTATGAGCAATCTAATCTTCCACAAACTATCTGGAGTAATATTAATTATGAGGTAAGAAAAGTAAAAAATTTTGATTTAAATCAAATCAATAATATGTTATATAAGTTAAATAATTATACTACATGAGAAAGATTAAAATAAACAGTTGTTTATTTGTTCAACCAGTTAAAGAGCATAAAAAACTTAAAAAGAAAGTATTGGATTATATAAAAAATAATCCTGTGCAATCCATTCCTTCTAAAAAACTACCTTCAAAAGACTACATTACTAATTCTGATTGGTTAGATTCTAGACCTAAGAATGGAGAGAAGCGAACTTATGTAAAAGATGTTATAAAAGTTTTAACGCCTTACCTTCATGAAGTATGTTTAGAACTAGATTCTAGTTATAGCGTAGTGGATATAAGCAGAATGTGGTTTCAGCAATATAAAAAAAATAACTTTCATGGGTGGCACAATCATGCTCATTCAAATTGGAGTCATATTTACTATGTAGAAATGAAAGATGATGAGGCAAAAACACAATTTAAAAGCTGTTATGATAAAAGAGTTATAGGAAATGTAAATGTAAAAGAAGGAGATTTACTTACCTTTCCAGCATCAACTTTACATTGTTCTCCTATAATTAAATCAAATGTTAGGAAGACAGTAATCTCTTTTAATAGTGATTTTCACAGTGATTATTTATGATAAAAATTAAAGACAATTTTTTAGACCCTTTTCTTTTTTTCAATATTAAAGAAGAAATGATGGGTAAATATTTTCCCTGGTTTTATAATGATTGTAAAATAGAAGAGGGGGATGAGTATTTTCAATTTATCCATTTCTTTTATAAAGACAATGTCATTACCAGTAAGCATTTTGATATGTTAAAACCTCTTATAGAAAAGTTGAAAGTTAAAAGTTTAGTTAGAGTTAAAGGAAACCTTACTACTAGAGATACTAAAATTAAGCCTTTCGGGTATCATGTTGATGCCCCTTTTAAATGTAAGACAGCCTTACTTTACATTAATAATAATGATGGTATAACTATCTTTGAAAGAGGAAAAAAAATTGAAAGCAAAGAAAATAGAATGGTAACATTTCCTTCAAATACAAAACATACAGGAACAACTCATACTGATGAAAAGGTTAGAGTAGTTTTAAATATTAATTATTTTTAACATGGGAAAAAAATATTTAGACAGACCAGTAGATAAAGAAGTCCTATCAGAAATTGCTATATATCAAGGATATGTAGAGATGCCTAAGAATTGGGAACTTGAACCAACAGAATTAATTGTAGGAACTTTAAACAATGACATATTTGGAATGGAGTTTTCTTATTCTAAAACATGGGATCGTTTAAATACCTATATTAGAGAATATATTTTTTTAAAAGACAGAAAAAAAATAGTTAATGAAAAAACATGGGGAGAGATTTACCAACCACGAGAAGCTTCCCCACCTTTGTTACAAGCGAACCTCAATAATCTTAGGGATAGTCCCGACTCGGTATTATTGTTTGGAACAAAAGTTAAGAAAAATTCTTGTTCTATTATTATTACCTATAACGATAATAAACATAAGAATTTAAAAAAAACAATCAAGCTAGATAGTAATAAGTTTGTTATGTTTCCTGCAATTTGCAGTTATTATATAACTCCTAATCAAAGTAATGAAATTAATTTTATAAATACAATAACATATAAACATTTCTAATGTTGTTCCCAACGACTATTGTAGATAATTTTTTTGATAATCCTGATTTTGTCAGAGAACATGCTCTTAACTTACCTTATAGTAAAACTCAAAAGAACTATCCAGGGATAAGAACAGGACAAACAGAACCTGATCTTTTTCAATATGCTACTGAAAAGATGATGGCTATCCTCTATCCTATGAATTACACAAGTATGTTATGGAAAGCTAATCAGTTCTTTCAAAAGATTTCCGGAAAAGATTATAAAAACGGTGGTTGGATTCATCAAGATCATAACGATCAATTAACAGCCATTGTTTATTTAAGTAAACATAAAGGTTGCGGAACCTCTATTTGTAAACCTAAAGCTTTTGATAAAGCCTATAGAGATTGGGAACTGGCACACAAAAGTTTTTTAGATCCCCAAGTAAAAGTTGAGAAAAAATTGGCAGCCCATAATGAAAGGTTTGATAAAACTATTGAAATAGATTCTATGTATAATAGATTAATTATGTTTGATGCTGCACAATGGCACATGGCCAACTCTTTTGGTAGTAGAGATTTAAATGAAGACAGGCTTATAATGGTCACTTTCTTTAATAAAATAGAGTGCAATCCGGAAGAGAGAATGCTTCGTTTTCCTATACCTGAAATGAGAAGGACATGATTCAAAAATACTTTTACTGGTATTTTAAATCTGCTCTGTCTTCTAAATTTTGTGATCAGCTTGTAAAATATGCTTTGTCAAAGAAAGAGCGTATAGCCTCTACCGATGAATTTAAAGAAAAGAGATTAACTAAAAAAAGAATTAAAGATCTACATAAAAAAAGAAATTCAAATATAGTCTGGATAAATGAGCCTTGGTTATATAGAGAGATACATCCGTATATTCATGAGGCAAATAAAAAGTCAGGGTGGAACTTTGAGTTTGATCAATCTGAATCATGTCAATTTACTAAATATAAAAAAGGACAATTTTATAATTGGCACTTTGATATGTTTGATGAACCTTATGATCTACCTAGTAATCCTAAAATACATGGCAAGGTAAGAAAGCTTTCCGTTATTTGTCAGTTAACAGATCCTTCAAAATATAGTGGAGGAGAATTGGAATTTGACTTTAGAAGAAATTCACCTATAAAGGAAAGTAAGACAGAAATATGTAAAGAGATACAGCCAAAAGGTTCCATTGTTGTATTTCCATCTTATGTTTGGCATAGAGTCAAACCTGTCACTAGAGGCGTAAGATACTCTCTAGTAATGTGGAATTTAGGAAGGCCTTTTAAATGAGTATTACTAAACATTTTTCAACACCAATACGAGTAGACTATAGACCTGAATTTTTAAAAGTTTTAAACAAAGCGGCAGACCCTTATATATTGAAAGCTAAAAAATTAAAAAAAGATTCTATTAAAAAAACAAAGGATAGGTTTGACAGCTATCATTCGGACACTGTTTTAAAAGATCCTACCTTCTTTAATTTTAGAGAAGAGGTTGGTAAAACAGCATGGGACTTTTTAGATTACCAAGGATTTGATATGTCCTTATATACTTTATTTTTTTCAGAGATGTGGATACAGGAGTTCGCTAAAAGAGGAGGAGGAACTCATTCAGCTCATACTCATTGGTCACAAGTTGTATCCGGTTTTTATTTTTTAGAATGTAATAAAGATACTGCTTATCCATACTTCATGGATCCAAGACCAGGAGCTGTGATGACTAAATTAAGACTTAAAAATGGAGAAGATATTTTTGAAGGATCAGAACTTATTCACTACACACCTCAGCCAGGAGACCTTATGGTTTTTCCTGGTTATCTTACTCATGGATTTTCTGTAGATCATGGTTTATCTACATTTAGATTTATACATTTTAATATACAAACAGCACCAAAAGAGGTGACCAAAAGCGCATGAGTTTTAAAGAAAAAAATTATTTAGTTATAAAGAAAGCCATACCTAAAGATATGGCAGAGTTTTTATTTAATTATTTTTTAATAAAAAAACAAGTTCTTTTAACTTTTAGAGATCTTAGATTTATATCTGAAAAGGATCACACGTTTGGTGAGATGGGGGATGGTCAAACTGGTAAAAACACTTTTTGTTTGTACGGAGATGTAGCTGGCGATACTTTGTTGTTGAGGTTACACTCTTTGATGGAGAAGACAACTGGTATAAAATTACAACCTAACAATTCGTACATGAGAATATATGTAAAAGGTGATGAACTAAAAAGACATACGGACAGATTTAGTTGTGAGATATCTACAACTTTACATTTGGGTGGATCTAAGTGGCCTATTTATTTAGAGCCATCAGGAAAGAAAGGAAAGAGAGGAGTCGGGATAAATTTGGAACCCGGAGACATGTTAATATATAAAGGATGTAAACTAGAGCACTGGAGAAACAAGTTAAAAGGGAAAGAATATGCTCAAGTATTTCTGCATTACAATCGTGTTTCTTCTAAAACTGACTTGTACGATAGCAGACCTCATGTAGGCTTACCCTCTAGTTTTGCAAGAAAGGCTCCTGCACCAGGAGACAAGGATGAAGATAGAAATATTTGACGATACAGTAGATTATGTAGCAAGGAATCAAGTCTATAAATTTTGTACTAAATCTATATTTAAACTGGGATGGGAAGATACCCAAGAGCTAGAAAAGCATACAAAGAATTTACATAGCACTTGGAGTTTACAAGACTTAAAAAACTGTGGACTATTCCCTTACATTAAAAACTGTTTTAGTAAATCTAAAAATTTTAAATTTGATGAAAAGAAGATAAGTATTATAGAATTAAACTTAGTTAAGTCGGACGATGTTCATTATATACATACTCATGAAAATTTAATCGGTGCCTTATACTATGCTAACTTAAACTGGGAAGAAGGATTTTATGGAGAAACGTTTTTCTACAACAGTAAAGACTTAAGCAAGATAGAGTTTGCATCAGTATACAAACCTGGTCGTATAATACTTTTTGATGGTCACGTACCTCATGCAATAAGACCTCAATCTATAAAGGGACCTAAGTTTAGATTCACTGTATCTGTTTTTTTAAAAAAATGAATATTCAACATCTACAATACCCCTTCTACCATACAATAATATATGATGTGTTCAATGAACTTAAATCAATTACTAAAGAGCTTACTTCATTGACAGAAGTTTATGAAGCAGATGATCACCATAAAAATTTAAAGATAAAAAATAAAACAGAACCTTTTTGTATAGATACAATCTATAAGAAAGATCGAAGTAAAAGTGTAATATTAAATCTTACGTCAGAACTTTTTAAATTAAATCTTCAAGAAATGGGATACTCAAATCCTTTTTTAAATTACCTTCCTTTAACAAATCAAGATACTACTTTCGTTCAAAGATATTACAATGGAGCAAGTTATCAAAATCATAATGACTTTTCTGTTTTAACTTTTTTATATCTTATAAACATAGAACCATATGAAGGAGGGCAATTAGTGTTTTCTAAATATGAATACTTACCTAATCTGCAACATAACTCCTGTTTAATATTTCCTTCTTATGAATATCACAGGGTTAATAAAGTAGTTTCTAAAGGTAGAAAACCTGTTAGATATTCTATTAATAGAAGATTATACATAAAGGGATAAATGCTAGTAGAAAAAGGAAAGACTAAAATATTTCACATTCATCCTCCAAGAACAGGGGGAAGATACGTAGCTAATCTGTTTGATCAAAATGGCTTCACTGTTCACTTTGAACAGTCGAAACGTTTTTTTAGAAGCTCTATTTTAGAAGAACTATTAACCTATCCTTATTATGAAACGCTATATAATTTTGAAGATATACCTACCTCTATTGTGATCAGGCATCCTGTGGATAGATTTATTTCAGTAGCAAGTTATGATTTTACTTGCAGGAAGGTTAAAAACTATAGCAGTATATTTAGGACAAAGAACAGTTTACTCCATTATATAAAAGAACAGCAAACTATACATAGCTATCATAATAATTTCTTTACTCCGCAATATAAATTTATTGGACCTAAAACTAAAATGTGGAAATTTGAAAAAGGTCTTAATCATAAATTTGTTGATTGGATTAATAAAGAATTTAACTTAAATCTTCTATGGAAGATTATTCTTTATAAACATACTAATAAAATAGGCGTGGAATTTTTAGATGATTATGAGAAGATAAAAATATCTGAAGATAATAGAAAAGTTCTTGAGGAATTTTACGAAAAAGATTTAGAGATTTGGAATAAACTACAATGAGAATAGTAGCTTTTAATGCAGCTCACGACAGTTCTGTGTGCAGTATAAATAATGGAAAGATAGAATTTTTTTGCAAGGAAGAAAGACTTACTAGAATAAAAAGAGATAAGAATCCTTTTAAATCTTTAGAGCTTTATGGTTCATTAAACTTTGGAAAGATAGATCATATGCTTTATCACACACCGTCTAATGATGAAACAGCAACGGAGTTCTTTTATAGAAACTATATCCGTAAGAAGTTTGATATTGAAATGGAAAATTACTCGGTACTATCTCATCATAAATGTCATGCAGCATTAGCTTATTATAATAGTAGGTTTAAAAAAGCTCTAGTGTTTGTAATAGATAGGAATGGAAGTATGTTTTTTATAAATGGTGAATCTATGGCCAGAGAAAGCGAATCAGTTTTTATTTGTGGTGATGACATAAAGCCTGTGTATAAAAATTTTTGGAATCTTCCTACTCAAGAGATGAATAGACAGTACATGCTAGATATAATTAAAGCTTACTATCCAGACTGTAAAATAAAAGTTAAAAGTAATTTAGGAATTGTAAAAGTATATGAAGCAGCTACCACTTTAATTGGTCAACATCCTTTAGAGAATGGAAAGACTATGGGCTTATCAGCTTATGGTGTAAGTGCTGATTATTTTACTGATAGACATAGGTTGTTTTTAGAGGGCTCTCCTATTACTAACAAGTTTATCCATCTTAATAACAACGATCAAACCACATGTTTTTATAAAGAGGAATCAAAAATTACTAAGACAATTACAAAAGATAACTATTCTCATTATGCTAATAAAGCAAAGTTGGTACAAGTAGAAACTCAGAAACAAGTGGGAGACTTGATTGCTGAATATGTTAATAGTACTGGCATTAATAATGTTTGTATTGTGGGTGGGTATGGTCTTAATGTAGTAGCTAATCAATACTATCTAGAGACTCTATCAAAAGTTAATTTTTACTTTGAACCTGTTGCAGATGATACAGGGGTATCTATTGGTGCGGCTATGTTAAAATGGAAAGAGACTACCAAAACCAATCCAGTGGCTGTTAAAGATAATTTTTATCATTATTATAAAAAAGAAAAGACACCTGTTCCAGGGACGAAGGCTACTGCCTTAGAGGTATGTAAGTTACTTGAAGATCAGAAAAGCGTAGCTATTTTTGATGGGAATCCCGAAGCAGGGCCCAGGGCTCTTGGTCATAGGAGTATACTATTCGATCCTAGAATTAAGAATGGAAAACATATAATAAACAAGATTAAAAATAGAGAATGGTACCGACCGTTTGCTGGAGCTATTTTAAAGAACTCTCTATATAAGTATTTTAGTAAGCTACCTATTAAAAGCTCCCCTTATATGACTGTTAATTTTCAGTGTAAAACTCCTCTTTTACTGCCCTCCATTGTCCATAAAGATGGTACTTCTAGAATTCAGACAGTAGAGAAGGGAGAGCTATTTAAAATCCTATCTCTATTCAACAAGAGAAATAATTGCCCTATCCTTTTGAACACTAGCTTTAATTTAGCTGGTCAACCCCTTGTTCATACCGTAGATGATGCTATAAACGTTTTGAAAAATAGTAAATTAGATGCTATCTATTTTGTACAGCAAGGAAAGCTGTTAAAAAAGTAAAAAATATAATATAATAGGTAAGTCATGCTACAAAAAATAGGATTTTTACCAGGTTTTAACAAACAAGTTACACCAACCACGGCTGAAGCCCAGTGGACTGAGGGAGAAAACGTTCGTTTTAGGTATGGTACTCCTGAAAAAATAGGAGGCTGGTCTCAATTAGGAGATAAGAAATTAACAGGGGCCGCTAGAGCCCTTCATCAAATGGTTAATAATGAGGGTATCAAATACTCTCTTATAGGAACCAATCGAATTTTATATGCTTATTCCGGAGGAGTTTATTATGATATTCATCCTTTAGTAAATCCATCAGGTACAGCTATTACTAATGCTTTTAGTACAACTAATGGAGATGCAACTATTACAGTTACTTTTTCTACTGCCCATGGTTTTCAAGTGGGAGATATAATATTATTTGGAGAAACTTCTACATTTAGTTCTATTACTAATTCTAACTTTGGAGCTTCAAATTTTTGTGATAGAAAATTTATGGTTACATCTGTTCCTACTACAACAACACTTACAATTGAAATGGATTCTACTGAATCAGGATCTGGAGCATCCACTTCAGGAGGAATAACTTATTATAGATACTACCACGTAGGTCCAGCTGAACAGGTTGGAGTTTATGGATGGGGTATATCTCAATGGGGAGGTACAGTAACTTCTCCACGAACTGATACATTAGATGGAGCGTTAGGAGATAATGCATATGGAACTGGTGGATCAGGAACTAGCATTGTTCTAGATTCTGTTACAGGATTTCCAACAACGGGAACTAATTATATTCAAGTAGGAAGTGAGGAAATTTCATATACTGGAGTTTCAGGAACTACAACTTTAACTGGAATTACAAGAGCAGTTAGAGGAACTACTAGAGCTGCTCACTCTGACGGAGCCACTGTAACTGACACAAGTGATTACTCTGCCTGGAACCAAGCTGCAAGTACTACGGATAAAGTTGCTGAACCTGGTCTCTGGTCATTAGATAATTTAGGTTCAACACTTTTAGCATTAATTGTTAACGGAGCAGTATTCGAATGGGATGCTGATGCAAGTAATGCAACAGCAACCAGAGCAACAATTGTGTCTGGTGCACCAACTGCATCAAGAGACATGTTAGTATCTACTCCCGATCGTCACTTAGTTTTATTTGGGACAGAAACCACAATTGGAACAACAACAACTCAAGATGATATGTTTATAAGATTCTCTGCTCAGGAGGATATAAATACCTGGGCCCCAACAGCAACCAATAGTGCTGGTACACAAAGACTGGCCGCCGGATCACGGATCATGGGAGCTAAACTTGGTAAATCTGCAATTTACGTATGGACGGATACCTCATTATTCACCATGCGTTTTGTGGGTGCTCCGTTTACTTTCGCCTATGATCAAGTAGGAACTAACTGTGGATTGATAGGAAAAAATGCATCTGTGGAAGTGGATGGTGCAGCGTACTGGATGTCTGATAATGGTTTCTTTAGATTTACTGGTAAACTAGAATCGATGGATTGCTTGGTTGAAGATTATGTTTATGATAATATTAACACTACTTCAAATCAATTAATATACTGTGGTATTAATAACTTATTTGGAGAAGTGATGTGGTTTTATCCAACCTCCAATTCTAATGTCATTACTAGATGTGTTGTTTATAGCTATCTAGACTCTAGTGCAGACAGACCTATTTGGTTTACAAATGCAAGTTCAATCTTTCCAAGAACAACCTGGGTAGACTCAGCTGTCTTTGGTTTACCTCATGCAACTTATTATGATGCAGGTACAGATAGTTCTTTTGATGTTGTGGGAAACACTGAGGGAAGTAGTATTTATTATGAACATGAGACTGGAGTTAATCAAATTAAATTAGGAGTGACAACTGCTATTAGTGCTCACATTCTATCAGGAGATTTTGATATTACACAAGATCAGAAACAAGGAATTACATTTAGAGGAGATGGAGAATTTATGATGAGGGTTAGTAGATTTATACCTGACTTTATAACTCAAGCCGGCAACACTATTGTTGAATTAGATTTAAGAGATTTTCCTAATGAAACAGCAGCTAGCTCTTCACTTGGACCTTTCACAATTACTTCTAGTACTACATATCAATCGTGTAGAGCAAGAGGAAGATCTGTGGCTCTTAAAATATCTAACACGGCAGTAGATTCTAACTGGAAGTTAGGGACATTTAGATTAGATGTTCATGCAGGAGGAAGAAGATAATGGCTAAGATAGTACAAACACTAACAAGAGCAAGTTCAGACTATAGAGAAGATGTAGCTCAATCTTTAGTGAGAGATTTAGATGGTGTATTAGAAAAACTTAATACAACTTTTCAAGAAGAATTAAAACAGGAGATAGAAGCTAAGAGCTTCTTCATGGAATAATGGCTGTACTAAACATATACAAATTTTACGGAAAAACAGTTACTGCAGCTGAAACTAATACTTTACTTTCAGCAGGAGCAGCTGAAACTTATATAATTAAATCATTAAGAGTGACTAATAAATCAGGGTCCAATACCCCTACCATAACTATAAAAAATAATGCTTTTGAGGTAGTTCATACTCAAACACTAGTAGCGGCAACCAGTGTAGAGATACTAACCCTTCCTCTTATTATAGAAGGAAGCACATCTCTGACAGCTACCACTGCTGGAACAGTTTCGGATGGAGTAGTTATAGGTATTAGTTATCTTAATATTAAAAAGGAGATCACAACATAATGAAAACAACTATAATAGATGGGAAAGAAGTACCCATTATTGAAGCAACTAAGGTAACAACAACTATTAAAAATAAGAAAACAGGAGAGGTTTATAATAATGATGAAGAGTGGAAGGCACGCAATATACTAGAAGAAGATATTCAAAAGGATGTAAATGTAGTGATGCCACCTCTTGATTTGTTTGCAAAAACAAAGTAAAGTATACACTCAGGAAAATATACCTGCTTCAATAACACAAATAAGGCAAAACTATGGCACTAACAGATATTAACATTTCAGAACAATTAGAAACAGGAGCCCCTTCCATTAAATACACAGGTCAAGAAGGTCCAAAACCTTCTCCACAGCACCAAGAAGAAATGATGTTAGCTAAACAAATATGGGAAGCTCTAGGTCCTGAACAACAAGGACAATTTTCAAGTTTCGAGGAATTTTTTAGAAGTGGTGCTTGGAAAAAAATTCTACAACAAATGCAACAAGATGAAATGCAAGGACAAGGACAAGGAATCGAGAGCCTTGGACCACAGAGCAGCGGAGGAATACAAATGGCCTCAGCTATTGATCCAATGTTGCAAGAAGAATATGATAAATATGTTTTTGAAATGCAAGAACAAGGAATGGAACCAATGTCCTTGGAACAATTTATAGCACAAATTAGATCAGGGCAAGCTCAAGGCGGAAGAATAGGAGCGAGATTTGGTGGAGACATGGAAGAATTAAGCATGAGAGAAACCATAGATACTCCTGAAGGAATTGAAACTTTAAAAGAAACAGAAACCATGAAGACGGCATCACCTGATTGGTATATTAAAAGAATAGAACACCTAATGTTTTTAGGATACAGCTATGATGAAGCTGGTGAGATAGCCTATGATAATGATAAATATTATGAAGTCGTAGGGGACCCAGGAGAATAATGCCAGGAGGATCAGGACGAAATATACCGGGTGATAAACCAATGGGCTTAACCAGTTCTGGTGCCCTTAGTTCTGGTGCTAATTATGGGCCGAGACACCACACAGGTGGAGATCAAAGCAATGTAGAAGCGAAGAAGTTAAATACACAAAAAGAATTAAAAGACTTGGCATTAAGAAATGCTGAAGACAAAGAACCAGACGTAGTAAAGAAAGATAAACCATTTGTTTTTAAGACTATTTACGATCATCTTTTTAAACAAAAAACTGCTGGTGCAAAAAAATATATTAACTATTTAAGAAATCAAGGTGCACATATTCCTCCATGGTTAGCAGCGTTCGAAGATGAAGATGCACCTAAATATTTGACTGAAGAACAAGAACAATTATTAAATTATGGGTGGAAACCCACTATGGATTTAGAACAACAAAGAAATCTTTTTAAAAATTTAGAAATGGAAGGAGACCCTTTTGCTAAAGCAGATGCTTTTCCAATGGATTTTAAAAATTGGAACTTAGTTATGGAAAAAAATCCTGGTTTAATTATGCGTGGAGACCTTAGTCATTTTCATCAAATGGACAAACCAAAAGGCGCAGTTAATCCTGATACTGGATTACCTTTTACTAACACGCAATGGGAAACTTTTAAAAGAGGTGTAATGGAAGACAGAGGTCTAACTTCTGGAGAAGAAGGAAAGTATTTGAATCAAATGAAAGCGGCACAAGCTCGAAGTGGTATAGGTGGTATAAGTGGAGGCACAGCAACTGCATCAACTACTACTCCATCACTGTTTCAACAGTCACTTACAAATAATACAACAGGTGCAGGTTTACCTTTTGAAGATTATTATGTAGGAGCTAGTCCAACAGCAGCTAACTTAGCATGGGGACAACAGTTTGGAGTCGACCCAAGAACCATGGGCCGAACAACTTGGGCTGAGGGTGGAAGAATCCCGGCAGCTTTCGGTGGTATCATGGATAGCTCAACTGGAAGAAGAGCTTATGGTTTAGGAAGTATATTTAAAAAAATAGGAAGAGCTGCGAAGAAAGTTTTAAAGAGTCCGATAGGGAGAGGTGCTTTATTGGCTGGTCTCGGTATGTATGCAGGAGGACTTGGTCCATGGGCTCAAGGTGGAATGTGGGGTAATGCAAGAGGTGCAGGTTTTTTTAATAATATGATGGGTGGCAGCTTAAAAAATAAATTATTTATGAAAAACCTAGCAGAAAAAGGTGAGAAAGCAGTCTATACAGGCAAAGGCGAAGGCCTTGATTTGGGAAAACTAGGAATATGGGGAACTACTTTAGCACCTTTGATCATGGGTGGTGAAAAAGAAGACGAGAGTTCTAACTTTGATTACGAAGATGCAAAAACAAAATACTGGAATGAGATAATGGGAATTAAAAAAGGTGTGGCTCAGGGAAATTTAAAAGATTTACATAAATGGAGTTACTTACCATCTAATTATAGAGAAGGTGGAAGAATAGGACTATATAAAGGTGGTCAATCTATTCCATCCGACTATACAATTGAAGATGCTATGCTTAGTACGACTCACGATAAGTTAGGAGGCATTACAGAAGTAATGAAACAAGCTGATCTTTCCCGTGCAGGAGATGTAGGTCAGTTCTATGCGGCTGATGGCGGAAGAATTGGGTATGCTGGTGGTGGAGACACTTGGCAAGAATTTCTTCAAGCTACAGATGTTTGGGTTGATCCTACGGATAAAGATTGGCGTGATGTTTATTACAGATGGTTAGACAAACAAAAAAAAGCTCAAGGCGGAAGAATCGAGGCTCAAGAAGGTGGCCTAATGGATTTAGGTGGCATGGAAAAAGATTATAGAGAGACTGGTGGATTTGTAGAAATAGGTGGAGAAGAAAAAGCAGATGATGTACCAGCAAGATTATCTAGAAACGAATTTGTAATGACAGCGGACGCAGTTCGTGGTATGGGTGAAGGAAATATTGATAAAGGAGCTTCCCGTATGGAAGATCTTATGGAAACATTAGAAGTAAAAGGTAAAAGAAATAAAGGAGCTTCAGATATGTTTGAAGTTTCGGAAAGGCTAAGCGCGGTAGTATAATGGGAGACAAAGCATTAAGAGGAAATAAACTTACACGTGTAGGTTTTAAACAAGGCGGAGCTTATGGTCCTTTAAGAGGTACCACTGCAGGAGGAGTTGCAAAAGCTTTTCGTGGTCCATCAGGATTTAAAGAATCACAAGCTTTACAGAAAAAAATACTAAAAAATGCAGTCAAAAAAACTCAAAAGATGCCTGATAAAAAATTTAAACATGTAAATTTAGAAACTAGAAAACATCTAAATCCTAGAACAGGTAGAATTCAGGATGTTCAAAAAACAGAACTTGTAAAAGGTAGTGTAGGCAAGAAAAATTATATACAACAAATGAAACGTTATCATCATGCAAAGCAACCAAAAAAAGGTAAAAAATAATGGCAACAGAAACAACGATAACTAGACAGGCCCCCTATATTGAGGCCCTAGGTCAACAGTACGGAAAAGATTTAACAGCATTAACTGGGAAGGCAATGCCAACTGCTGGCTTTGCACCTACGGTTGCAGGCCAAGACCAAGCACAAAAAGATGCTTACACAATGGCTACAACACAAGGTCAAGGAATTGGGGCTTATCAACCTTATCTTACTCAGGCTGGAGCTTATTCAGGACCTTCTGGTTATTCATCTTTTATGTCTCCTTACCAACAACAGGTGATAAATGAAACCTTATCTCAATATGACACTCAAGCCGCTAAAGGTTTAGCAGGAATAGGATTACAAGCAGCGAAGTCTGGAAACTTAGGTGGAGGACGTGAAGGTGTTATGAGATCAGAATATCAAAGTCAATCAGATATGAACAGAGCAATGTTAAACGCAAAATTATTACAAGAAGGATTCGGTCAAGCACAAAAAGGAGCAGAGTTAGGCTTTAATCAGCAAATGCAAATGGCAGGCGCTGCACCTAAATTTCAAGGACAAGACATTGCAACTTTAGGATCAGCGGGCGCGATCCAACAAGCACAGACACAAGCTACTCTTGATGCACAAAGAGAAGCAAATAGAATGGCAGCTTATGAACCTTATGAAAGACTAGGGTACATGGGAGCCGGCCTTGGAAATATTCTAGGAGGAATGCAAGGTCAATATACATCAACAGTAACTCCTAACCAGTCAGCGTTGCAGCAGGCTATGGGAATATTAGGAACAGGAATCGGTGCCTATAAAACGATCATGGGTTAATAATGAATAGATTTTTACACAGACCAATGTTTAGAAGAGGAGGTAGTGCCGGAGAAGGTATTACGTCTGGATTGAGACGAGGGTATGCTTTTGGAAGCACTGGTCCACAACGTGACTATTTAGAAGCAAAAAAAAATACACCTACAACATCTGGTGGAAGCGATTTTGATTTAAGTGCATTTCTTTCTGAGCCACCTGAACCTCCTAAAAGCAGCGCAGGTGCTGACTTCTGGTTAAACTTTGGAACCAATATTTTAGCTCAACCTGGTGGAAGACCTATCTTACAAACTCTAGGTACAGCAGGTAAAGAACCTTTGGCACGTTATCAACAACAAAGAGGACAAGAAGATCTACTTAAATATAAACATGCTCAAGGTGAAAGACAATTTCAATTAGAAATTTATAAAGCGCTGAGTGATAAAGATAAACATGCGTTGCAGCAAAAAATAGATTATCTAGTAGATAAATTTGGATTAACTCCACAGGAAGCATTAAACAGAGCATTGCCTGAATTCAGAAAACCAATAAATCCACAAGAGAAAGCTTGGAGAGCTGAACAAGCTGAACAAGCAGCTTTAGATTCAGAACTTGATAATATTATATCTGGATTAGGAGATAAGTTTACAACCTTAGATAAAAAAGATGCTATGAGAATTAAAGACGCTAAAGATTTTGCACGAGATAATGATTTAGGTTATGATTTAGATGCTAGTATTATAATTGATCGGGCAAGTTGGTCTAATTTTGGAAACGCTGTAGACGACGATGAAAATATTACATTAACCGAACAAAATTTTAAAAATTTTAGAGATGGCTATGTTTATGTTGATATAGTAACAGGAAATATTTACGAGAAACAAGGTCCTAAGCTTATCAAAAAGAATTAGGAGGTTAAATGGTATTTGGATTTGACCCCAGAAAACTTGTTAAAGATCAGCAAGCAGAAGAAGAAAAGAAAGTAAAAGACGTTCTCTTAACTCAAGAGAGATTAGATTTATTAAAAGAAGAGAAAGAAGCGGCTCTTAGAAAAAGAAGTAATATAAGAAATGCTTTAGACTCTGCAGATAAAGCTGTAAGAGAATACAAATATCTTCAACAACATGGGTTTGATGCATGGAAAGAATTAAAAATTAAAGAAGATCCAGCGTGGGAAGAAAAAACTTTTAGAGATTTAGAAGGATTTTTTGGTGAAGAAAAAACAAAACAAAGAGAAACCGTAGAAAAAAAATATGGTGAAATAAAAAAAATTAAACCTCAATTAGCAAGTTATGAAGTAGATGGAACTACTGGTTTACTAAAAGCAGATAGCACTGACGATCCTTATTCAAATGAAGTAGGTCAAATAGAATCATTGGGTTATGCGCTAGTATCTGGTGCCATTAAAATTCCTTATGGGTTTGCTAATCTTGGAGCAATGATTTTAGATTGGGCTGGTGAAAAAGATTTACCTGTAGATCAAAGTAAGGTAGCTCAATTAGATGCATGGTTTGAACAAACCATTGCTGGTGAAGTAATGAGATTTAGTGAAGAGAAAGCTAAACAAAATGCGTTAAGTAGAATTGTAGAAGTTATGGTTCAATTCTATGGAGGTTGGAGTGCTGTAGGTAAACACGGAGTAAAAGTTACTGATGAAGCTTTTAATATTTTTAATAAGGTATGGGATGCAGTTAAGAGTGGTAAGTATGTAAAAACTGGTAAAAATTCTAACTTAACCAGAGGAGTAAAAGATGTTAAAAAATTTAATAATCTTTCAAAGAAACAAAAATTTACATCTATAGCTGTTGGAGGAGGTGTAGCCGGAGCTGTTGTTTATGATGCAGAAAACATTGGAACGTTTGGAGATCTTGCAGAAGAATTTGGAATGATAGAAGAAGGAGAATACACTGCGTTAGATAGAAAAGAAAAACCTACGGCCAAAGAAGATGCAACACGAATGTTATACAATAAATTAAAGTTCGGAGGTGAAATGGGTTTTCCTATTATCCCTGCTATCTGGGGTGTTGGTAAAATAGGAAAAAATATTGTAAGCGGAACTTTTAAACGGGCACAAAACGCTACTAAGTTTGATAGAATGGTAGAGAAATATGTGTCTAAACCTTTTAGAGCAAGAAGCGAATACCCGGAAGAACAGTTTCAAGCTATGCAAAGACTTAAAGGTAAAGAAGAATCTGCTAAAGTTTTAGCAACAGATTTTTTAAAAAATATAGATAACATTGTAAAAAGATTATCAAGAGATACTCAAGTTGCTTCTAATGCTACAGGATTAACAGAAGGTATATCGCAAAATATAATAAAATTACTTAACAAAGGAGTTTTTGATGTAAGCAAA
>TARA_R100001594_G_scaffold102260_4_pt1 | contig 17939 bp, 22 predicted proteins | sample TARA_R100001594 | Tara Oceans TARA_R100001594 (sample SAMEA2622752) | marine metagenome | biome: marine biome (ENVO:00000447); feature: marine epipelagic mixed layer (ENVO:xxxxxxxxx); material: "saline water (ENVO:00002010), including plankton (ENVO:xxxxxxxx)" | depth 150 m | reverse complement strand
TAGCCGTCACAATCTCCACTAGCGTTGTATAGATTATATTCAGATGTACCAGCAGTAGGTTGATCTAATATTTGCTGTGGTACTTTAGTCCAAGTAGTGCAAGAGATACCCATCATTGTTTTAGTGCCATGACTGTGAATAGGGTTATAATCTCTTTCATAACTGTGTACTGACCAAAGCTCATCCATTTCTACACGCTTATTGTTTTTATATTGTGCGCCAGTAGATTTTGAAAAATGATTAATGTATTCAGCACCTAAAACACATAACATATTAGAAAATTCAAAAACTTTCTTATCTTCGTGATCCATTAGTAATTGCTGACCTTTTTGTATCTGTCCAACAAGGGTGTGTGCTAATGACTTGCGTTTCTTTTTCTTTAAATAAACATCTAAGTAAGTATTTAGATTAGTCACCATTTCTTCTGGAACATCATGTTCCATAACAAAAACGCTAGGCATTCCGTAAATTTTTGTATTCATAGTACTTTCTTTTCCTTTTTTTCGTTAAGGCAGTTGTTGATGTTCATGCCATAGCTGCCCAAAAGGAGTATTATCTTCTTCATACTCTATAGTTTTATCTTTATCATAAAGCGCAACCAACCCCATTATTACAACACCGACTACAGATAGTTTTAACATATATTACAGTTTATTAACTAGGTACTGAAAAAGATGTATCAGGTGTAGGCGGTACTACAGGACTCGTAATCACCGAATCTACTTGACTAGCAAAAACTGCATCCCAATGTGAAACAGGACAAAGTGCTGTCAAGTCTGCTAGGCTGAATGTGCCTTTAGCTGCTGCGGTAAAATCACCATCGGCTGCTACTGCTACATGGTTAAAAGTAGAAGTATAGTAGGTTGCATCACCTTCGCTATCGTTCTCGTACTTCATTTCCAAGTGCCATTCTTGTGCTTTGCTTGACTTTTCATGCGGTATCGCTTTAGTCATTGTTTTTGTTACTGCCATTTTATTTGTCCTCGTTACATTTACATTGATTGTTTTCTAATTCCTCAACTTTCGCTGAGAGTTCTTGTACTGCTTTTATTAGCGGATATACAAACATACCTTCACTAAGCATTTGAGTTCCATCTTTTTCTTCTGACCAACCAGAGAAAGTATCTACATTAACTTTATCTAACGCAGCCCTTACTTCTTGCGCACTTAATCCATGTTGTAAATCTTCTGTATTTCTTTCTGAATGTTCACATCTAATTTCTTCTGGTACATCTTCTTGCTTTTTCCAGTTGTATGTTATGGTTCTAAGTTCATTTATGAAATCTAAACCTAAATTATTATCCGAAATATTTTCTTTGAGTCTTACATCAGAGCTATGTGTCCAAGTAGCATTAGAACCCCAAGTATTAGTAATAAAGGTGCTGCCATTACCAATTTTCATTGTGTTACCAGCAGTAAGACTTAGATTTACTCCTAATCCAAATCTAACATCTGCTCCGCCTGTATCAACATCATTGTTAGAGCCAATTAATACATTATCTGAACCTGTCGTAATGGCATCACCAGCAGCATATCCTAAACAAGTATTATCATCGCCAGTACTAATAGCTGATCCAGCACCTCGACCAAGTCCTGTGTTTTGAGTACCTGTTGTGTTTTGATATACAGCATTTACACCGACTGCTGTGTTGCTTGAGCCAGTTGTATTTGCTTCTAATGCGCTAAGTCCAACTCCTACATTAGCTATACCAGTTGTATTTCCTGTCATAGCATAAGAACCTAATGCTGTATTCCAATAACCTGTCGTATTCGCATCTAAAGAAACATATCCGACTGCTGTATTATGGTATCCAGTTGTGTTAACTAATAAAGCATTAGTGCCAACTGCTGTGTTGTAAGATGCCGTTGTATTACCACTTAAAGCACCATTACCTATTGCAACATTTAAAGTGCCAGTCGTATTTGCATCAAGAGATGCATTACCCATAGCTGTGTTGTAATTGCCTGTTGTATTAACAGCCATACATGACTTACCGACTGCTACATTTTCAATTCCAGTCGTGTTTGCTGATAAAGCACCATATCCGACAGCCGTATTGTCCGAAGCTGTCGTGTTAGCATCTAAAGAATAAGCTCCGACTGCTGTATTGTTTGCACCTGTTGAATTTACAGTTAAAACACCAGCACCAATAGCTGTATTGTTATTTGCAGTTGTGTTCGCATCTAAAGTTCCATAACCACCGACTGCTGTGTTGTATGAGCCTGTTGTGTTTGCTAGTAAAGCACTTTTACCAACCGCAACATTTTCAGTTCCAGTTGTGTTTGCTGCTAAAGAAGCTCTACCAACTGCGGTGTTGCTATCTGCGGTGGTGTTAGAAGACAAAGCACCACCACCCACAGCTACATTATTAGCACCAGTTGTGTTTGCTTCCATACTTTGCTGACCTATAGATGTATTATCACTAGCTGTGGTATTGGCTGTTAAAGCAGCTTGACCAACTGCGACATTACTTGCACCTGTGGTGTTTGCTGCTAAAGCACTTTTACCAACTGCGGTATTATTATCTGCTGTGGTGTTAGCTTCTAAAGCTGCAAAACCGACTGCTGTATTACTACTTGCAGTTGTATTAGCTTCTAAAGCTGCTCTACCAATAGCCACATTATTTGCACCTGTTGTCGTTGCTTCTGCTGCGTGATAACCAACAGCTATATTATAGTTTCCTGTTGTAACTGAGTTTGCAGCATCTTTACCAACTGCGGTATTTTCAATTCCGGTTGTAGCGTTTTCTAAAGCAAAAGCACCAATAGCTGTGTTTGAATGTCCTGTGGAATTTGTTACTAAAGCAGAGCTTCCAACTGCGGTGTTGCTGTCTGCCGTAGTCGTTGCACCGCCAGCACTATCTCCGATAAAAGTGTTATCTGCGCCAGTAGTTACCGCGTCACCAGCTTGAAAACCGACTGCTACGTTGTCAACTCCAGTAGTTGCAGCAGTTAAGGCTTGATAGCCAACCGCTACGTTGCCAGCATCTGCACCAGCATTTAATGTTGCTAACGCTGCTGATCCTACCGCTACGTTTTGTCCATTACCATCTTCAGTAGCTAATGCACCAGAGCCGACCACAGTATTATCACCGCCAGTTGTTATCGCGCCACCAGCATTATCACCTACTAAAGTGTTGTCAGAACCTGTTGTTACTGCGTCACCAGCAGCATATCCAACGGCTGTATTGTCTGTACCAGAACTATTCGCGGTCAAAGCTAGTGTTCCCACCGCAGTATTATCGGCTGCTGTGGTTGCTACCAGTAAAGCTCCAGAGCCTACTGCCACGTTGTTTGAGCCTGTAGTTAAAGCACCAGCAGCATTATCGCCCACCGCAGTATTATCTGAGCCAGTCGTTACTGCATCAAGCGATGCTTCACCTACTGCTACATTATCTGTTCCTGTCGTTAAAGCTGTACCTAATGAGCCAGAGCCTAGTCCTACGTTACCTGTACCACCTGTTAGGTCTAGTACATCAGTAACTGCTGCGCCAGCACCAGCACCATCAGCAACAATCATCTTAATACTTCCATTTGGTATTACGACATTTGAGCCTGTGCCTTGAGAAATGGTTACTGTGTCACCAGCACTATTTTGTATAACCCAGCATTTATTAACTGTATTAGGTGCTAATGTAACAGTACAAGCCTGTGATAAAGAACCTGTAAGAGTCATAGCCATTGCTCTAGCTGCATCACTTGCGCCATCTGCCATTGTAATTGTTGCTGTAGAAGCATCTGAAAGAGCTTCTGAACCACTACCCCACGCTTCAGCAATAAGCTCTAAATTTGTGTTTGTTGTTGTACCCCACGTTCCACTACCATCTCCAGTAGCCATTTCGTTGAGTCTTAAATCATTTACATATGTACTTGCCATTTTTTATTCTCCAGAATACATTTATGCTATATTATTTATCGTCATTCGTAAAGGCATCATGCAGCAATATCTTCCCAATTAGGAGATTGACTGTCATCTATTTCACTCCAATTAGGAGTCTGTGAGTCAGAAACAGCGGACCAGCTTGTTGTTACTCCGGGATCAATTTTACCCCATACCGTTACCCCATTTAGCGCAGATGTTCCATAAACTCCTGTAAGAGATGTATTTGATACACCAGATATTGTTAATGCGCCTAATCCTGATGTGCTGGTATCTTGCGTAACTGATATAACATTATTAGTGACCAGACTTAAACTTCCTAACGCGCTAGTTCCTGCTAATCCTGTAGGATAGACATTAGCTGCACCAGTTACAGTTTCATCGCCTTGAGATATAGTTGAAGCTGTACCACTTACACTCGTGATCGCAACACCATTAGCAATAACAGTACCAACAGCTCCTGTTCCAGCAACTCCTGTCTCAGCTACATTAGCTGCACCACTAGGAGTGACACTTGAAATTGCACCTGTTCCAGCAACTCCTGTCTCAGCTACATTAGCTGCACCTGTTATAGTAAGTGAACTTATTGCACCAGTAGCCGCTACACCTGTCTCTGCAACATTAGCATCACCAGTTACTGTTTCAGTACCTAATGCTGTTGTTCCAGCAAGACTTCCAAGTGTTACTGCACTGGGCTCATTCCAAGCTCCAGAGCCCCACGTACTACGCCCCCAACCAGATACATAAGCCATCGGCTATTTATGCAATACGAATTACAGCGTTACTCGCATCAGCAGTTGGAAATGAAATAGTAAATGAACCTGCAGATGATGTTTTATCACCGCCAAAGTCAAATACAGCTACTGCAGGGTCACCAGACGCTGAATCATTAAAGATCATACATCCACGAGCAGTAATAGTACAAGTTCCAAATGTTAGGTCTGCAAAATCCGTATATGCCGTTGTTCCTGATGTCGTTGGGTCAACCCGTGTTAGACTTCCACCTTTAGCAGTATAATTAGTGCCTGTTGCTTCTTGGTTTGTTGAATAAGCAGTTGTAGCAGCAGACATGGTAGCTGAACTTGTATATAAAGCCAGTCTAAAAGTGTTACCGCCTGAGTTTTTAAAATTATGTACACCTTCCAAAAGTTCTTTTTTGAAGCTAGTGCACATAGCTTGAGTTATAGCCATTACAGCCTCCTTATAATATTAGCTAGGTCTTTTTGACCTTGTTTTTCTAATTGATTACATATTGTACACATATGATTTTTAACTGCTTCTTGCATATAATACATAATAATTTTTTTACACGTATCTTTAAATGCGTGCGCTTGTGCCCTTATGGGTGCAGGAGCGGTATCACTGATAGAAACTATCTTATCTGTCGCCATATTAGCAACTTCTTCTATTGTGTGTCCCCTGTGGTGAGTTGTCTTAACTCCTAAATTACCTACTGTTAAATCTGATTCAAGTGAGAACATTAATATACCTTTGGTTCAACAATTAAACCTTCTTTAACTTGATTATCTTTTCTTCCAGCCATTCCAATAGGAATAGCTTGTTGTTTCTCTACTTTTGACCAATTAGTTATTTTTACTTTATCTTCTTCTGTTCTATAACTAACGATTGGATCTTTAAGTCTATGATACCCATACATTTTTTCTTGTAAAGGTATATCAGCATCTAATAGTCCAGAAGTTACTGCTACTTGAACTATAACTCCTGCATCCATGCATTTAGCTAACCAAAACTCACAACAGCCTCTACCTTGTTCTGCAAAATGTAAATTAGATTTATAAGAGAAATCAGCTCCAAACATATTTACCCCACCTACTTTATTCCAACAAGCAAAAGCAATAGCGTAAGCAATAGTGTTGTTAAAGTATCCGCAATCTAAATCTGAAACTATGCTCTCTATCGGATATTCTTGAAGTGAAGGAACTCTTTTATCCAATTCGCAACTGTATATTGGATAATCTATTTTTGGTAATGTGTTTCTCATCATTTCAGTCATGTTTCCTGCATCATCTGTGTCTAAGAAACGACTCATAGGGTCCATAATAAATGCTCTATCAACATTTTTTAAAACTCCCACCATAGCATTAATCGCCCAAACTTCATCAAACTTTCTACTGTGAACAATCATTTGATGATAATCTAATTGACTATTCCCCATAGCTATAATTGCTATATTTTTTCCTTCAAGCTCCGGTAATGGTTCTTTAAGCATTACTAACTCCTCTAACAGAGTCATAACGATATTCATCTTTATTTCCTAAATCTTCAAACATACCACTTAATGCATTAACAGCATTAATAAAACGTTCTTCAAATATTTGAATTTCTGGAGCAGTTAGTTTTAAGAAATTAGCTGCTTCCACTAAACTTCCATAAAGTAATGCATCAGAAGCATTTGTGCCTAACCAACTGGTTCCATCAGATGCAGCAGTGATAGATTCAGGTCTATATACATAGTGTAATTCAAAAGTAAATCCTGTGTTTGGGGTAGGAGCTAAAAGAAAGGTATTGTTATCAAATATTGCATAATACTTAGGTTCTCCTGTTGTTGCTGCTGCCGGAGTATAATCTCGTATAAAAGAAACGTGCTTTAATAAAAGATAATTATAATTACTGTCTCCATCTATAACAGCTAAACTCAAAGGAGTTAGAAAATCAGAAGGTGCTGCTAGATAAGTGTTTCCTGAAGTACCTGATCCTGTTACATTCTTACGAAAAACAGGTATTTGTATATTTTTAAGAATACGTTCTTCAGCTTCCTTAATAAATACACTTAAATTATTAGTAAAAGTTGTTTCAGAGCTTTCAACGTAATCCTGAATTGCGCTTTTTAATGTTGTAAATGTCCATGCCATTAGCTTGTACTCACTGTTATGCTACCTAATTCACTGGTAGCGGTTTCTCCTTCAAATTTACTACCTATAGGATCACTTTTAAAAGACATACCTGCTGCGGATTGGTTCGTCGTAGTTACACTTCCTAACTGCGCTCTAGGTAAACTTACCTCAGGTCTAGGTTCAAATAATGCTTCTGAATCTTTAGGTATAACCGGAGTGAGTTGGGGTTGTTTAGGTTCATAACACTCAGGACAAACTTTTAATCCGTTCCATTCTTTTTTCATCTCTAAATATTCGCATTTCCAACCGCAACGATCACAAATCCCTAAAGCGTGTTTCCCACTTGCATATGCCATTATGAAACAATCCTTGGAACTAATTGTACGATTGCTCTATCCGTGTCTTCACTTGAAGCCCTATTAAACAGTTCTTCATATTCTGCTTTTAACATAGGAGCTTTTTCTGGGTTTTTCTTTAAAGCTAATTGATAAGCTAATCCAGTTGTCATAGAAGGTATAAAGCGACTAGGAACTTCTTGATCTTGAGCAGAAGCTGTTACATCATCTATTCTTTGCATCCGATAACTAACAAATTTATAAGTAGTTACGCTATCCGGAGTAGGGTATAGATAAAGAACCGGAGTTTCTTGTCTATCTATATAGTATTGAGAAGGTCTTCCTGTTATCGTTTTATCTGGAATATTTAAATAAGATAATCGATCAATTCTACTGAGAGAAATATCAGAATAAGTAGTGCTACTTGTACTATCATAAACTCTAACAATAGCTTCTAATACATCTAAATCATAAGAATTAAGCGTATAAGATGCAGTACCAGAAGTTATATCCAAAGTTACTTGAGCAACAGTCCAGAGATTAATACCTCTATTAGACCAGTCTGAAAACATGATGTTTAAAGATCGTCTAGCTGTTACCGCGTCGTAACCTGTTCTTAATTCTAGCCCTGCAAGCTCATACGCTTCTTCGATGACCTCTCCAGTATCTATACTGAAAGTTTTTGTACCCGAAGTAGCCATACTTTATGATCCGGGAGCTTCGTAATACTTTAAAAACTCACACCAAACTGTGTACTCATTTCCAGCATCAGAAGTTGAAGGAACAACTAAAAGTACATCTCCCGTATATCCTGTTGCTGCTGTGTTTTTTAAACCACCTATCTCACTAAAATCAAAAGAATTATCATAAGCAAGAGTTAAAAAAGTAACATCGGTATCTGCATCCCAATCAAGAGAAGCGGGAGCATCTGGTGCTCCACTACAAGTATACCAAATTTTGTTTAAAGAAACGTGTGCACATGATCCACCGTTTAAAGTTGAAGTATTTAAAGCAGAAACATCCACTAATGTGGTACTACTGGCACTTCCGTCTGAATAAACAGAGCAATAAACAATAAGTTTCTTTTCGCCATCAAGTTGATTAGTTGGTCCTGTGACTGTATTAGCCATAACTTACCTCCTATTTATTAACTATCAGCGAATGGAGTAACTAGAGTTCCTGAACCGAGTATTATTCCTTCTACCGCATATTTAGCAGAAGCTATCGCAGTACATTTCACAATACTACCAGCTAATCCACCTTTAGTAGTTCCATTCATGGTAATAACGTCGTTACTTGCGCCAGAAATAAAAGTTTTACCTGTTGAGTCAGTTACACCAGTATAAGTACCACCAACAAATTTGTCTGTGCCATCAGTTAGAATATCCATATCTGTAGCAGCAGTAACCACCACAAAAATGAATGTTGCTCCTAAATTATTAGTTTGATTAGGATCATCATCTCTGCCGGGAGCAGTAGCCACGATACTAGGTAATGTGAATTTACCATCAGCGTCGTTAGTTAGAAGAACTTTACCTGCGTGTGCTGCAACAGTTAAAGTTGTGTCAGCGGTAAGACTAACTACGTTAGCGTTACCTGCTGCTATAAATCCAGCAAGTGATTTAACTGGACCCGAAAATGTTGATTTTGCCATATTAAGTCTCCTTAATTCCCTCACCGTCTTGGCTTGTCTGCTAGGGCAGTCGGTAAGTTAAATTAGTTTATCCCTAGAATCCATATCATTCTAGCTCATAGCTTCAAAAAAGAAAAGAAAAAAGAAAAAGGGAGCCGAAGCCCCCTTTTAAATCAGTAGTTGAGTAATAAACCCTACTGTAGGTTCATTTATGCTCCGGGAGAACCGAAGACACCTCTCCAGTCACTCCAACCGAAACTGTATCGCTCACGCGCCTTATATCTAACATTTCCAGTCTCAAAATCACCTTCCATGTTTGTTGATACAGGTGTACGAACAAAATGTTTCAAGCCGTTTGGTGCATCTGTCTTGATAAACCACGCATCAGTATCTGTTAGATAATGGTTTACTGCGTATCCGCCTGAGACCATGCCCATGTTGCGAATAGCATTAATATCATTATCTGAAGTACCTACACGTCCCGGTGTTTCCAGAAGTCTATCAGCTACGAACTGCAGCGCAGGCGGGATAATCATCCGTTGTGCTTGCGCATTGATCTTTAAGTTTCTTTCATCTTTGAAAGCAGCAATATCAATTAATGCTTGTTCCAATGAAGTCTCATTAAGATCGGCAGCCGTTGAAAGCTCATTTTTCATGTCGACATTAGCAACGGTTGGATGGTCAGTAGCACAAAGCTCTTTTCCATCGCCGCCAACGTAAGATGAACTGAAAGCGTTATTCAAAACATTAGCTGCTTTGACTTGCTTACTTTGTTGCATCGAACGTGCAAGAGCTCTTGTATATCTGGAAGATAGCGTATCGTAGAGATTATCTTCGATTGCTTCTTCTGTCAATGCAAATGCCATTGCGATTGTCTCATGCGTATAACGAGCAGTCCACGATTCCTGTGCAGTATCATATACTACGGCAGCACCTTCTCCTTTAACAGGAGCCTCCCCAAACCCACTGAGCATTACCTCTTCTTCGAAGGCTCTTTCAGAACTTTCGGTGTCAAAGATATCTTCATGCTCATTGTTATAACGCTCATATTCTAATCCAAAAAGAGCGTGGAGACCCGGAGTTAACTCTTTAACGAGTTGCGCTCTATTAATCGCCATTATTTACTCTCCTTTATTAGACTGCGAACGTATTAGTTGGGAACGTAAAGTAAGCTCTAGCATAAGCACCAATAGCATTACTTGGTGCTAAGTTAAAGCCCACACATAGTGCGACACCACTTGAAGTAGTTGCTGTTGCACCCTCTTTCGATCTACCAGTAGTTGAACTACCAGCAGTTGTAGAAAGAGTGTATTTGTTGCCGATAAAACTTACTGCAGGAGTTCCTGCGGTAAATTGAGCTTCGTAAACGATTCCAGGATCGCTATACACGAGAGCTTCAGCATCAGCACTACCTTGAGTAGCTGTACTTGCCGTCCATGATTTAGAAAACGTAGGTGTCCCGTCAGACGCTGTATAATATACTCCATAGAACACACCTATAGGAGTGCTTGTCGCACCTGCTTGATTGATATAACCACTTGAAAGAGTAACAACATCACCACTATAAATAGCAGTTCCGTAAGCACTAGCGATTCTCATTCTTGCAGGACGAATAACACCACCATACATGTGATATGCAGGAGTAAAACCATCAGGTTTATCTGTATTAGCCATAATTATCTCCTATTGTAATACATTGTTATTATTAATCGTCAGATTGATTCCTACTACCAAATTGGACCTTAGATTGCCTATTGATGTCACCACCTTTTATTGGCATCTTAGAGTCACTTTCTCGCATATAGTTTTGATCTACACCTTCCATTTGCGTTTGCGTTTGGTCTTTAAAATACGCATTACGTTCATCGACGGTTTCAATCGGAACTTTAGCAAGAATTAACCCTCCAACCCCTATAACTCCAACATTCGATCCACTCTCAACAGTGGGAGCTTCAAAATCAGGATAATCTTCCGCTCTCACGGGTTCATATCCTTCACGAATACGTTTAGACATATTCGACTTATCGTCATTCCCTCTAACAGCTTCACGAATCCACCTGAATTTGTATCCGGGTGGTGGATTGGGTGCGTCTAACATTGACGGGGGTTTCCAAGGTTGTCTGCGAGTTTGAGAGACTCGTGTCTCGGCAGATCGTGAGTTTCGATCTGTATTGACGTGTGTTTCTAATGTTTCTTTTGTCATTTTATACTCCTTCAATATGCTTAGCATATTCTTCAAGTGGTACATTTAGTCTTTTAGCTATTGCTACTTGACTTGGTGTTAACTTGACTTTGCGTGACGCTTTTTTACCTCCGGCACCTCTGCTAGAAGCAGCAACCTGTTGCACGGGTGCAGATTGCTCGTTAGAAAATTTTTGTGGGAAGTAGTCTTTTATACGTTTATCTACTTCGTTGTAATAAGAATCAGATGTAGGATCAACTCCTTCATCAACTAATTCTTTATGTATTCCGAAAGCAGCAAATGTCATAGCTTGGTCATCTCCAAACCACGTATTCTTAGCTGCCCATGCTTCAGCTTTTGGATCTGGGGCTGAAGCTTGTTGCGGCTGTAATGTTGGCGTGTAGTTTTCAACAGGAATCTCTTGAGCAGCTCTTTGTTCTTTAACTTTTTGTTGAGCAGATAATCTTTTAAGATTTTCTGATTCAGCACTTGCTCTTGAAAGTTTTTCTGTTGCATCTGCAACCGCATTCCCATCTCCTGTGTCTTGAGCTTCTCTTAAATTTATTTTAGCTCGTTCAATATCCGATTGTATCCTATTATCGTACTCTTTGAAAAGGGAAGTATCGGAATTTTTTAATTTTTCTTTTAAATTAGAGTTACTTTGGTTAATACTTTGAGCGTAAGTAACCGCTTCATCACGCTGTCTTTCCGCCTCTCTCATCTTGTAAGTTAGCTTATCAATGCGTTTTTGTACTGACTCACTGATTTGATCCAACTCATCCTTCTTTTCCGCAACTGCTTCAACTATTTTTTCTTCTTTAATTGAATCATCAACATCTGCTGCGCGTACATCTACTTCCCCTTCGGGAAGTTCTAGTTCTATCTTTTCTGCTTCTTGTTGCATGGTATTCTCCATGATTATTTATGATAAAATTGCTTCTGGATCATCTATGGTTGCTAAAATTTCATCATCATTTAAAAGACGCATATCTCCGCCTTCTATATTAAAACGAGCTCCAGCATAACGACCAAAAATAACCCAATCACCTTTTTTGCACCAAGCTCCTTCAGGAAACTTATGCGGATCGCTATAAGCGTCTGGTCCGAGATCTACAACATAGCCAACAACAGTAGCTAATCTCTCTTTATCAAGAGTTTGTTTAGCTATATGTATGCCGCCCTTAGTTACAGAAGGTAATACAAAAGGTAATATTAAAATACGATACCCCGTAGGACGAGGTAACTTATCTGCATGTGATTCTAAATTTTCTGGTGTAATAGCGTCTTTTTCTTCCTGAACTTTAACTTCCGCAAGTTTACCATTACTTCCAAAATTATCTACTCTATCTGGAACAGTGTTAGTCATGTGCATCCTCCATATTGGAATGTAGGGTTTGAATTTCCTGTTCAACGAAACTCAAACCTGCGATTTCGCCAACTATCCTTTGGTATTGTTCAAAATCTTCAATACTTCCAGAAGCTAACGTTTGCGAGAGAGCTTCTTTTCTCTCTCGGATTTTACGAAGCAAATGCTCCGTTGCTACGATATAGTCCATTATTTAACTGATCTATACCAAAGAAGTCCTTTAGTCTGTCCATAAGCCGCTTTTACTTTTGCTTTTTCCGGCTTATCTAGGCAATACCCCGCTTCTACAGTTTTTGTTTTTGTAGTATCTTTCACACTAGGAAAACTAGGATCAGCCTTTGCTTTCTTAGGTGAAGGAGAAGGGTATTTTTTATTATTGTAATATTCTCGCATTATCTTTTTCTCCTATTCTGCAATCTTTTCTTTTTATAACCTGAAGCATATATGGCTTTAGCCTGTCTTGCTGCTCCACTTTTTTTCTTGTAAACCTTCCCTGATTTTCCCCACTTATAACCGCCCTTTACTTTTCTAATGGGCATTAATCTTTTTCTCGTGTTTCTTTAACAACTTTAACTAATTCTGTGTAATTCTTTTCCGCATCAGTTTTTGATTTCTGCTCTAATTCTTGTAACTCTATAGCGGCTTTTGTATCTTCTTTTCTAGCATCTGCTTCAATTTTTTCTCTCTTAACCTGAGCATCCATTTCAGCTTTAGTCATTGCTACTTGTGTATCCCTTACATCTGATTGTTCTTTTTGCATTAACTGTTCACGTTCTAATTGTAATTGCTGTTCGAACATTTCACGTTGTGGATCCGGTGTAGCCATCGCATTAGCTAGTGCTTGTTCTTGTCCTGTTATAGCTTGTGTCGCTTGTGCGGCGGCTATTGATATTTGACTTTCCACTTCAGGAGGTATTGGTTGTCCCGGAGGTGGAAGCTGTATTCCTTGTTGTGCTAACATAGCTTCAATTTCCACTCTGTATTTAAGCGCATTATGTTGTTGAACATGGGCTTGTAATGCAGCGACTGCAGCTGGATTTTGTGCAGTTTTAGGATTTTCTAAAAATGCAGTATGTGCTGCGATATGTGCTTCATGGTTCTGTTGTGGAAATGCTTGTAAAGGAGTTTGCATTAACGAATCCATGTTTTCTAAAACTGGATCTTTAGGTTGTGCTTCTTCCTCTGGTGGCAATATTGAATCTATGTCCTTTATATTTAAAGCTATATACATTTTACGATACGCTTCTCGTAAATCGTGTAATTCAGGAGCAGCTTGTGCCATTTGTAACTGTGTCTGCGCTAAAGTAATTCTTTGTGTCATACTAAAGATATTTGGATCACTAACAGGAAGAACATCTACGCTATTATCAAAATCTTCTTTAAATACGTTTTCTGAAGCACCTTGTACTTGATACGGGTATTCAGGCGGTAAAAACTCACCAAATACTCTTTTTAGTATCTTAAACTCACATCTTTGCGCATAATGTAGTCTTTTATGGATCGCGGACATAATACGTTGTCCTTTTTCCAATAATGCTACAGTTGTGCCTACGGGAGCTTCAGTGTTACCGTCTCCTGTTGGATTTTCGACTGTAGCCGCAAATTGTTTACCCGATTCAACTAAAGCACCTAATAAAGTGCTTAAAGTACCACTTGGCTCTTTATAAGGTAGCGGTAAAAATGCGTCTTGTAATCTTCCTCCGGGAGCATCAACATCTCTCCACTCTCCGGGCTGTAACGGATCACTATGCCGTTGAATATTTAGCCCTCTAGACTTAAATCCTGCAGGTAGGTTAGCAAGTGTACCTGCATCAATTAATTGACGTAAAATAGCCGTAACTGACTTAGTTAACCCGCCCATCATATGAATTAAGCCGAAACCATAGAATCCAAGTCCCGGAAGAAACTTGTAATGCGTGAAATATTCGATCTTTCTACGCATTGGGTCATCTTCTTTATAATTTGGACGAATTGCAAGAATTTCGTTATTATCTTTGCAAATAGTTACAATATAAGGCAATCCTAGTCCTGTTTCTTCCCCATTTTTACCAACATCCTTGTAACCTTCCAAATCTAAATCAACGTGCATCTCTAATAAAGTGAATTCTTCGTCACTAATTGTTCTAGTAAGTCCTTGAAGTTCATCAATTTTATCATCAACGTCAGTTCTTTCAACATTTGTTCCGGGAGAGCTCATTTCTACGTCTCTATAGAAACCAGAAAGCTGTAATTTACGCAATTCGTTCTCATTCATGTGAATTACGTGGGTAATTCGCGGTGAAGTGAGTAAATCTACTGCGTAATAAGGTACAACTAAGTGTTCTGACTTAACAAAACGTGCTGTAGCGCGTCCCAAAGCTGGATCGTAGTAAACTTTTTTAAATGCAGAGCCAGTTAACGGTAAATAAAACAAAAGTTGATCCATTTCGGAGTCATATTCTTCCATTTTATAAGTAATTTGGTAATTCATGAAGTTTTTAACGCGATTTGCCTTTTCTAACTTCGCATCGTCAGTCATTCCTAACACTTCGGTATCAACTGGACCTCCTGCAGGCAATAATTCCTTGTATGCTTGCGCTTGAAACTGAGTTACGGCTTCCGCAAGTATCGGATGGTGTACTCCAGACGCGCCTTCAAACGGTTGTGATCTAGATTCTGAATTTATTCCTAATAAATCCAGTCCTTTCACATAAGAATCAAACCAATCTTCCCTAGACTCTAAATCATCTTTATAAGAAGAAACTAATTCTGAGCTTATTGTGTTTAATTCTTTTTCGTCTAAATACTCTGCTAAGTTTTCACCAAACTTTGTAGAAGATTCATCAGGCATATCACTGCCTAAAATAACAGAACCATCAGGTTGTATAAAAACTTCCGTTTCTTCTGCTGGTTGTTGTGTGATTTCTAGTTCAATTTCTTCTTGCGAATCAGGAACTAACGATAAAGGTTGTTTTTCAATAGCCATAAGTGAACATCATAGTATTAATTTTATTAATAATAAACCCTTTGCTGATTAAAATAAATTTCGTCTTCATGATAATCTGTTGTTAATTGCAAAAAGCCCCCTTCTCTAAACCGTGCTAATGCTAAAGTCGTAGCGTCAACTAAGTCGTCGTTCTCCCCGTTGGGAAAGTCTGTAACCTCCTCCATTAACTCTTCTCCCCACCTATTTTCTGGCACCCAAACGCGCCCATCTTGGAATATTGGCGAGACTGAATTCAATCTTGCTATCTTATCTTGACCTTTTCCGGGAGAAAAAGTATTTACAGGAATACCTATTCTGCGTAACTCTTGAACCAGTGGAATCCCGCTAGCTTTCGCTTCAATAATCACGACATCGGGATCCCAATAACTATACAAACGTAACGCTTCGTTTTTAAGTTCGGGAAAATCAAACCGTTCTTTTATACAATCTATTAAAATTATATGTGCTTCTCCGCCCGCATATAAGTCTTCACCTATTTGTCCTTCTGGATAAAAAACTCCCCATGTTGTTATCGCGGTAAAGTCAGCTCTTTCACTTTTTAAGAACGCGGTATCGTAACTTTGTATGATATATTTACACTTGGGAGGTTTATCTTCGTCCCAGACCTTAAACCACTTCTTAGGAATAATCGAAATACCTTCACCTGTCGGTCTTTGCATGTATTGTGCCGCCCATTTAGACGGACTAACAGACGCTTTTATACTTTCAAGTTCTTCTAGTTTCCAAAAATTGCCCCAAAGTGGCTTACCACTAGGTAAAATTGCAGGAAATTCAATGACTTCCCACTGATCTGCGCCTTTATCCTGTGCCATTTTCTTAATTAAACGACCTGTTAAGTCTTTTTTAGACCAACGTGTCATTACAATAACGATTGCACCTCCCGGCTGTAACCGTTGTCGTGGTCCAGTCATGAACCATTCGTATGCTTCTTCCATCGATTTATCGGACATCGCATCTTGTTCTGAGTGTGGATCGTCAATAATAAACAAATCCGCTCCCCGTCCAGCCAATGCACCGCCTGTGCCTGCCGCGTAGTATTCGCCCCCTTTGTTCGTTAACCATTTACCCGCAGAACGACTGTCCGCTTTTAGTTCAGTTTCAGGAAATAGTTCATGGTACTCTTCACCGTCAATCAAGTCACGAACTTTACGACCAAAGTTGATAGCTAAGTCAGCCGTATGGGTTGCTTCAATTATTTTTAGTTTAGGATTTTGCCCCAATAAGTATGCCGGAAACAAATGTGATGCAAATTCGCTCTTTGTATGTCGTGGCGGCATATTGATAATTAGACGTTTTAATTTACCACTAGCAATATCATCAAACGCTTTTGCCATTTTCTTGTGGTGATCACCTTCTATAAAGTCTTCCCATATAGATTTAACAAAATCTAAGAAGGTGCTAGTGGATTTTTCTTGGAACTCGCGTTTCTCTAATTCTTCTAGGAGAATTGTGAATTCTTTGGCTTCGGATTTATCTAGGTAATCTAATTCAATCTTGCGTAATGCGGCAAGACGATCTCGGTTAGTGGTCATTCAAATTTTTTAGACAGTTTATTGAGTAAATCTAATTGGCTTTTTGTTAAATCCTTCTGGGATTTTGTTAAATCTTCCCACATCTTACTTCGAGTAACTTTTTTTCCTGTTTCTGTCAAAGGAGGAGTCGCAGATTTTTTTATTAGCGATCCAACACCTTTTGCAAGATCTCTATTTGCTTTATACCCTTCTTCCATTATAGCTTGATAATTTGCTCTTGGGTTTCCTGCAAGATCAAAAACATCATCTCCGCCTTGATCTATTGCTTTTATAATCCCTGACTTTAATTTTGTTTTATAAAGCGGATCTGCTTCTAGTTTTGCTTGCGCTATTCTTCTTCTTGACGCTTCTTCAACTAAGTCTGCGTATTTAGGATCTTGTTCTCTAACTAATCTTAAAAGGTCATTTTCTTTTCTACCTATTTCCTTTTGAACACGGAATGCGGCATTTGTTGCTGGTGTACCGTCGTAAGGTTTATTTTTATTCTCTCTAACAACGACATCTTTTAAATCTTCTATTTCGTCTTGAATTTTTGCAGCTTGTTTATATCCTTGACTTCCGTACTTTAATCCTTTCATCCAAAACAACATTGGAAACATAGTTGCCGCTTCGAAAGCAAGACCACTTTTACTTAGCTCGCCTTCATCGGTCACTGGTAAAAAGAACTTGGCTATTGCGTCAAGTTTAGGTGTTTCAGGAATTGTAGATAAATCAGGATTAGGATCAAGCATACTGTAAGGATCAATCTCACCGCCGTTAGCTTTTTTCTGAAGTTCAGGGTGATCATAAAGAGAATCTAATCCCATTTCCTCTGCTTCTATTTTTCTTCGTGCACGTTTTTGGTCTTCAACACCCATTTTTCCCATAAACAAACCTAGTGACTGGAAAAAAGGTAGCATAGCAGGATCTTTAAACATATCCGGATATACCTTAGCTATTTCTGATGGTTCATAAGGGGAGGGTTTAGGACCTTGATAATACGGACGATCATATCTTTTAGGTTGTCCGGGTATGTCGGTTAACCTATCCAATCTTTCTGCCATAGTTTTCAAATTGTTTTTTCGTATCATCTGGTTTCTTATAAAATTACCCATTCTAGCGATCCCTGCCGCAGGAAAAGCAGACAATATTCCTAATGCTGTGTCTGTGGTTTTTTCTGGATACTCGCCG
>TARA_R100001594_G_scaffold3800_1_pt1 | contig 17942 bp, 27 predicted proteins | sample TARA_R100001594 | Tara Oceans TARA_R100001594 (sample SAMEA2622752) | marine metagenome | biome: marine biome (ENVO:00000447); feature: marine epipelagic mixed layer (ENVO:xxxxxxxxx); material: "saline water (ENVO:00002010), including plankton (ENVO:xxxxxxxx)" | depth 150 m | reverse complement strand
CGTAGCCGCCGTGATAAAGTCTCTCGTTAGTGGAAAAGAGGAGGCTCTGTCCTCGACTCTGTTTCCGGTGCCCACAAAGCTTACTCCGTTGGGCACGATGTAGTTGCCAATCTTACGCTCGTTAATCATTTGACGAACATTCTTGAGCATCTCAGGATTCGATGTCACTTCGTCAAAAATAATTATTCCAAACAATTCTTCCGGTGCGGGCCAACTGCTATCTGCTCCCGGCAAGTCGGTGATGGGCAGTTGAGCGTACACACCATCTTGAATGTTGGGAACGAGCATGTCATATGGCTCTTTGTCCGAAAGAGTAATGACGATGTAAAAGAACTCGCCCGGATTTGGGCGGCGCAGGGTTGCGTTTACCGCTTCGTCTTGATTGAAAAACTTCTGTGCTGTTAGGTGGGCGCCTCGTATTACAGCAAAGGTCTTCGCGCTACCCACATCACCAAGGCCAACGAGTGGCCGTCTCATTTCGTAATGCCAAGGAACGTGTTCGGCAAACTCCGAAGGCGTTGCTCTTGGTGAAATGAAATCCTGCTCCTTCTTTCCCACGGCACTGCTCCTTTTTTTGCGATACTCGATATGAAAAAAATTATTTTTTTCGAGACGGGTATCTGGTTTTGGTGCAACTGCACCTGTTTTATCCTACATATAAATATAACACAAAACAATACTTTTGTCAAGTCGCTACAATACTACGACCTTAGGTTAATTTCTGCAACAATGCTTGTATGGTCTTGCATAATGCTGGACTTGAGCTTGTGCATCCTTTTGATAAGCGCCTCTGTAGAACGGTGGATCTTTGCTTCATCTTCGTAGATCCAACTCATTCTGTTGCAACAATTGCACAGTTGCGAGGCATCATCGAAACGCCTTTCAACTCTTCGCAACTCATCGACAGCGACCCTTAGGGAGTCAACTGCTTGATTCCGGTCACCCAAGCGCTCAGACAATTCCTTAAGTGAAAGATTTTTGTACGGCCTAGCTGTTTCTGTAGAAATTCCATGTGTTCCACTAGCTCCCACGGTTACCTCCGCTCTTTGTTAATAGTAAAACTTCATCAATAATGTTGTCTCGGTGTCGCTGTACCTCGTTCTTCCATTGTTGTTGTTGAGCCCCTGTCGAGTGCTCGTGATTAATTACAGCATTTTCAAGGCCGTCAACGCAATTGCAAATATGATTAACGGCTAGATACGCTTCATCGTCAGACATCGAATCTCCTTTTCGGTTGCCGTTTGATTTTAAATTAAATAAAACAAAAAAATTATTTTTATTCGCTGCACCCTGGGAAGTAACGATGCGGTGACACGTGACACCGTGTCACACGTCATCTAAAAATTGCTCTGATCTTGCAACAACCTTGTTGTGATAGCTTCGGCATCCGGCGCTCCGGCATCCGTTGTACCCAAGCAAGGCATCACGTTCGTTCCCATACCTTCGCATCATGTCCGCTAGTACAGCGGCACCCCTGCACACAGAGCCGGACACACTCTGCATGGTGCCTTCGCAATCCCACTCGTTCTCATGAAGTGGCATTACTTGGTACAGGCCAATGGCTCCGGCGTAACTCACCGCCGTTGTATCAAGCCAAGGGTTCTCCACCATCAGCACACCGACAAGCAATGGCACAGATAGGTCATGCTTTTCGCTTGCAGACCATATGCTGTTTGCTATCCTGTCGATTGTCCTGCTACCTGCACACCCGTCACCTGAGCATGGCCAACGAGCTTCGCTCAGAAACAAAGCGATAGGGTCAGGCTCCACATAAACTGGCGCCATCTCCACGACAGGAATGTCGGGATCAACACAAGACGAGGCGGAGCTTAAAATTAAATAATTTAAAAAAATTATTTTTAAGAGGGACATCTGTCCTCCTTGCTGTCCCCCTTTCAAGGATTTAACTCCTCTACATCAGTCGGAAGACTCATTTTTATTCTCCTTTGTTCTACAAAACTTCTTGGAGCGCTCCTTCTTTTTGTTCGGAATGACCTTCGGGCGCGGAGCGTTTACCGCCAGAAGGTGGGCGCCATAACGAGACACCTCTTCCGATAAAGATTTTTGTTGCTTTTTCTTTTTGCGCTTCACGCTTAGTTAAGCCCGTTGGTGGACAAACCCTTCGACCACTCAGGCTTATACCCTTTGCCTGCCTGCGCCATGACGTATATACGCATTGCTAGTATAAAGTCTCTGTCTGCCTCTTGGTCGCAGGCCCTAGCTAGTTCAAGTAATCTTTCTAGCTCCTCAAGCAGAGGCGCCGACTCGCCTTCGTTCAGCGTGTCTGTTAGTAACAGAATGCTCCTAACTGCCTCGGCTATCCTCCAAAGCTGATGCTCGCCAATCGTCTTTGGTAGACGAGCAACATGGTTACCTGCATCCGCTTCACCCTTGGGGTTGCTCACTCTTTGCCTCCTGCGCTTTCTGCGCCTCTAGAGCTTCTTTGGCTTTCCGCGCTTCTTTCGCTTCCCTGTCTAGCCGTTGAAGGCCAGTACAGTCAGGGCACGACTGCGGAACCTCGCTCCTGTGAAAGTGATTGACTGACTGACAACGCTTGTCTGTGCATATGTAAACGTGTATTCCCCTAAGGCGCTTGCCCCTGCCCCTAAAGCGTGGCAAGGTTGCGCTACCCAGATACGTCCTAGCTTTCTTTGCGTCATCAATCTTTATCAATGAACTCATGTTTAGCTCTCGCTTTTGAAATGATACTTCAGGAAAAAATTATTTTCACCAACAATGAGAGGTCGGAAGTTGCGCCCAAGGTCGGCATCAACCCATTGAATCTGTGAACGCAACCTCGCCCCTCTGCACCATTGTCACCCATGTGATACCGCCATCGGGACGCGCTTGGTGCGACGGGTTACCCCGTCTGTCTTCGGCATTACCCGAAGTGCTACATGGCATCGAATTAACTCCTAACGTTTTACGTTCGTGCTGATGAATAAGACACTGCTGGGCCAATAGACCCAATCATGATCACCCCCTCAGGAAAAAATTATTTTTTACTACCCGCAGGTGCGGTGTTCCAAATTCTCTATGTGTTCCCCATCCTCTGGAAACAACAACTCCACCTTAGCGTAAACAAACTGAACGTCGGTGTAGTTTAGGTCCGGCTTGTTCCTCCAGTGCATGCGGTGGTTCCACTCCCCCTTCATCCAATCCGCAAAGGCAATCGAGGCATCGTCGGGCGTTTTAAAGAGCACGACATTGACAGGGGGTGAGCCACCGTCACCCTGTTGTACCATATACTTCCCCCAATCCCTCGACAGACTCGGCACTAGGTACCAAGTCTCGACTTCCCCGTCCCGATTCTTGTCTCTGTGGTGGGAGAGCACAACCGTGAAATATCCATCAACAGATAGAAAGGAACCGTCTGTATGTTGCATGGTCCTACCTTTTTTGTGGTTAATAAATGATACTTCAGGAAAAAATTATTTTTTTACTACCCGTTCCAACGATTTCGTTGGACTTGCTTCTTGAGCAACGCTTGGCCCCGCTTGTCCTCACCCGCTATTAACTGCAAGGTCAGTCCACACTTCCCGTTGCTCGGCACCATCACACCAAGAGTTTTCATCTCTGTAGTGCAGGACACACACACCGTAGTATCTGGCAGGACCGCCAAACGTCCGGGCTGTATCGCGCCCCCACACACCAGACACTCAATCATCACTTGAACACTCCCACGACTCCTGCAATCTCCGCGCTTCTTGCGTCTGCATGTATCGCGACTTGTTGTCATCAGACGGCACCAGTTTTCTTCGCGTGCTGTCATACCGATCACCCAAGCTTGTCACGGTACGAAAGATATTGATATCGCAATATTCTAGATTGGGGCCCGTTCTCCAATGGGAACGCTCATTCGCCCGACCTGACACCCAATCCCAGAAAGCCTCCTTGGCGCTATAAAGCGTAGGAAAGAACGCAATGTTCGGGTTGGCAACAAGTAAGTCGTCCTCAGGCCCGGCACGCTGTACCATCCATTTTTCATTCTTGTCTACACTTTTAACTAAGTACCAAACTATGGGTAATTCGTCCGACGACTCGACTCCTGCATGAGAAGTAAAAGCAACTACATACTGATGCATAACTCTGTCCCTTCTTGGGTGGATAAGTAATACTTCTGGAAAAAATTATTTTTTTGGCTCAGCCCTCCAGATCTTTGGTCGGGGTAGCATTGAACGCCAAGCCAACAAAGTCCCTGCTTGGTAGTCCAATTGTTGGACCGTTACGCCGTGGACGGCGCCGGGTCTTGGGGTTGTGTGCGCCGGGGCTGAATCGCTCAACCGCTCCGGTCGCTATCGGCTCACGGTCATCGAAGTGTTCCGGGTTGGATCCGTTCTGCGTGTACTGTCCCGTTGCACTAAGGAACTTGTGTTGGTCACTGCCACGAACAAAAGGTTCGGCAATAACCTTGTTGGGGAACGCACGTGTGAGTATACGGTGTGCGGACTGGATGCTCCGGGCCCGTCTCGCCTTCAGCCACACAGCGAAGTCCTCACGCTTTATGTCACCGTAGAGGGAGACGTATCGGCCAACATCTTTGCGGTAGGCCATCAGTCGTGCCAGACAGCTCTAAAGAAGTTTTTCAAGCTTCCTCCTCTGAGGAAAAAATTATTTTTTTCGAGTGGGGTCTCCCACTCAGTCTAGGTTACTTCTAAAGTTACCTATAAATATAACACATTTTACAACATTTGTCAAGTCCCTATCAATATCTTGACAGTAAATTCTGAACCCTTACTTTGGGGTATGTCTAAACCTGCAAGGTTAACTCCCAAACAAAGCGCGTTCGCCGGATTCGTGGCCAAGGGTTTGTCCTACACGGACGCCTACAAAAAAGCCTACGACACGAACACAACCGACAAGGCTGTGAACACGCTCGCCTCCCGACTCATGAAGAATGAGAAGGTACAGAAGGCAGTCAACGACCTCAAGGCTGACAAGAGAGAGGCCAAGCGATCCCACAAAGAGCTAGGCGCCAAGTGGGTTATCGAACGCTTGCAGTCCGAAGCCATGAACGAAAGCAACCCACCGTCCACACGGGTACGGGCACTCGAACTCCTAGGAAAGAGCGAAGGAGTATTCGAAGAATCCTCAAGGGTAGTGGTAGAACACAGGAACCCAGAGGACATAGAAAAGGAATTGCAGGACAGGCTCGCAGGGCTATTCGCAGATGCGTGATATAGGTTGAGCAGAGTAGGGAAGAGGTAGCGCAGAGGCCCTCTCGAAGTCTTTTCTACGAGATTCTAAACCCCCCACCCGAAAAAAATTATTTTTTTCACACCCCTATTGACCCGATCCCTCAACTCGTTCACCAATACGACTCGATCCCCCAACTCGCTAACCAACTCGAATCGAAAAAATTATTTTTTTTCACCATGGGTGCATAATTATTCACGGATGTTGTTACACAATTGTTACAGTATACCCCTATTGACGGACCTAGTACCTATATAGATTAAACGCACGTTCCAACAATGGAACGAAACCTCATCCTCAGGAGAGGATAGATGAACAAAGAGGAATTGATGATCGCGCAGACAGCGGCAGACGCGATCTACGGAGCGGGACAGGCTCGCCGAGGCGAGAAGTCTGGAGCTGGTGCCCTTGTGTGGAGCCTGAACGAGGCCGTGAATCTCGGAATGGACATTGAGGAAATGTACCTATACACGGCGGCCCAGTTCTTGGCCAACAACAATGAGAGCGCGACGGAATACATGGCGAGCACCGCGATGTACACCTTCCAGTATGTAGCGTCTCTCGCACATGATACCGAGTTTATGAAGGTGCTAAGGTCCGAGGCGGCACACCTAGTCTGGAAAGACTCCGAGCCTCACCCGGTAGCCGTTGGAGATGAGAAGCGCCCACGGTGGCCCAAGCTTGCCGCCGTGAACAAGGCAGGAAAAGCACGGATCGAGCACCCAGACAACATCGGAGGCACGATTGAGCCCGGCGACCTAGCCGACTGGGACGAGGTTGTTGAGGAGTTTGAGCTTTTCGAGGATGGAGAGCTGGCCGTTGACGTTCTCGCTAGAGCCGAGCAGGCCCAGATGAGAGTCGAGGCCAAGAAGGCTTCGCTTGCATCGGTTCAACGGTGGGTTCAGGAGCACCGCAACAGCTTTGAAGCGGTAGCGCTTGAGTCACCTAGAAAGGTGAGGTACAACCCGGAGACGATGCACGCTATCGACCCGGACGAGATCGACGAGTAACCCAAGCAGTATCGGGCACGGAGGGTCACCGCTTCGGCGGTGGCCCTCTTTTTTTGTCGATCCCCCAACTCGTTTACCATGGATCCCTCAACTCGAACCACCATCGACATCGAGCGACATCGAGCAGCAGCTCGGCAATAATTATTATTTCCGCATGGGGTCGGTGACCCAGACCGCCGATCACTTTAACTCCGAGCACTTCGATTCCCCGACTCGAACCACCACCGATCCCGCGACTCGAACCACTCTCGATTCCCCGACTCGAACCACCCTCGATTCCTCCACTCGCTGACCAATGTCGCACTTGGGCAGCATCGGTCTGGCCTTCGGGATGGCCCCAGTCGTTAACTCGGGGCGGGTCGGTTTTTGGGTCGGGTCAGTTAACTGGGTCGGCAGAGAATTTTGGCCTCAGTAGTTAAAGACTGAGGCGTAAAAACTAGGTAGCTATCGCTAGCCTACAGGATTTCACCTGGGACCCATTTGATCAACGGCTGCAGCCGCCCTTTTCGCTGTCAACTTTTGGTTTCGTGGGGTGGCTACCGGGAAAAATAATTATTTCCGGTAGGGTGTCGAAACGTATTGAGACCTATTGATGGTATGCCTCGATCAGCTACCTTTATTGCATGCCGGGAGACGCCCGGCGCTACTCAATCGGGAGAACCGATATGAAAAACCTCAGAAAAGTGACAGACTGGATGGTGGCCTCGGCTAACCAGACCGGTCTAGCTAATGAGGCGAAGGCAACAGGGGCCGGGATCATGGTCCACTGTCTATGGCAAGCAGTGAAGGGCAAGCAGAACATGACCGAGCTTTACGGCTCGATCTGCACTGATCCTCTTATGACCAAGTCCGGCCTGAACTACATCAGCCAGAGCGTTAAGAAAACCTTCGAGCTATGCATCATGTTCGGGGATGATCCGCGGTTCATTCACACCCTCCAGACCGAGGGTAAGAAGATCCGCCGGACCACGAAGAAAGATGCGGAGCGCCAGATCGAGGCGCTGGCTGAAGAGGCCGGTATCGAGGGTATCCCCGAAGCGGAGCGGAACGCTTGGATATCTGCAAGGGTGTCGGACTGGACACTGGTCCCCAACGCTAAGGGCCGGACCGCCAACCCCAACCTCTCGAAGGTGAATAAAAGAGGAATGGAACTTCTTAACCATGATGACAACCTTACCGGCATCATCCGGGCTGATGATGTCCCCGAGGCCTTCGCAGAGTATGAGGACCTCATCGAGGACCTGAGCCTACTGGCCGGGGAGCCCGAGGTTACCACAGTGGCCTTCGTGAGGAACATTGGGATGGCACTCGAATCAGTGACCGGACAGCAGACCGGCCTTCGAGCCCTGAAGCATAGCATTACGACCCCGAGCGCCGATAACGCTTTTAGTGTGTTCGAGGCCATCAGCCTACCCAACCCAACCGAGGTTAGGGTCCGTCACTTTAATGGTGGTGACGAGGACGAGTAGACTCCCTGCAATGGGTTGAGTCGGGGAGTCGGGCCTTAGGGCCCGGCTCCCTTTTTCGTGTACGTTATCCGAGAAACAAACAGTTGACCTGGGCACGACCTGGAAGGTGGCGCTTCGGTTTTTGTTCGGGCCCCGTCGAGCCCGGTTCTCGATTCGAGCCGGGGCCTTGACGTGCGCGACACTCCCCCCACGATAGCGCTGTTGTAAGGCTCTAGAATGCGATCTAAGAAGCCTTGGGAGGGTGAGAGGTATCACCATGACCCTAGCATATCGAAGGCCCTTAGAGGCGATTCTCGGAGCCCGATCCCCCAGTGGGGGCCGGGTAGGAAAAGGCGCGAAGCGTCATTAGCTGTTATAAAGTAAAGTTATGCACAGTTTATCAAGTTCCTGTACCTTTCTTAACCATCCTTTTTGTTTTTTAAAACGCTTGATCTTTTTCGTGAAAAAAATTACACCAAAAAAATTGAAACTCTTAACCTTGGTTGGTTCAGTCTGTGCTTTATCGGCTAGTTATTATCTAACTAGATATTATCTAGATAGAAAATAACTAGCTAAGTAATATCTAGGGTATTATCTATTTTGTTTTTTTAGTTAATAACTAGTTAATACTAAGTATTATTTATTATATATATACTATATAGAGGGGTGCCCATGAAACGTGCGGTTTTGTTTGTAGTGCTTTTAGTTCTGTCGGGATGCGTTGTTTCAAATACGGGGTGTTGGTCTGGGCTGAACAGCTTATATTGCCAAGACTTAGAAAACTTGGATGAGGAACGGCGGTGGAATACCCCCCTAGCACACCCCTCTGGATTGAATGCGACATGTGTGAAGAGTGGTGGTGTACCTTCCATGACCGCCATGCCTTTGATTGTTCGTGTCCCGGCATTGAAGATTTTATTGAGTTAGGTGTAGATCCGTACAGCACACCCGCTAACGACCCTAAAATTCTCATGGCTATTGCCCGTGAAAGTAGGTAGTCTTTTTTCTGGAATAGGTGGATTTGATCTTGGTTTGGAACGTGCTGGCTTTGAACTAAGCTGGATGTGCGAAAAAGATCAGTTTGCCAAGGAAGTGCTTTCGAGACACTGGCCTGACACCCATATACACAGGGATGTGCAAAATGTTAGAAAATCGTCAGTTGACATTATTTGTGGGGGATTCCCGTGCCAAGATTACAGCGTTGCAGGAGGCCGCGAAGGATTGGCTGGAGACCGTGGCGCTCTCTGGTGGGAAATGCATCGCGTCATTGCTGAGTGCCGCCCCGAGTGGGTTGTCGCAGAAAATGTATTTGGGCTCCTTACCAACAATGGAGGACGAGACTTTTTGGAAATCGTCCGCTCGCTTGTTGAACTCGGGTATGGCATCTCGTGGTCTGTTATTGACAGTAAATACCACGGAGTTCCACAACAGCGCAGGCGCCTGTTTGTTATCGGACATTCTGGAGGAATCCCCAGACCAGAAATACTTGCTATCTCCGAAGGCATGTTCGGGAATACTAAACCGTATCAAAGACAGGAGTGTTTCTCTGGAGGTTCGGAATCATCTTTTGGAGAAGAGCAAAGAAGAGGCTGGACCTGCATGTCATCAGGACAATCAAAGGCTGAAATAAAAACTGATTTGGCGCCCACGTTAAATCTAAACAAAGATGGCGCTCCAATTGTTTTTCATCCTGAGTCCTCGGGACCAAGGCGGATGACCCCCATAGAGTGTGAAAGGCTTCAGGGGTTTCCTGACGATTGGACAAAGCTTAGGGAGAACGGAGTACAAATAGGAGACCATGCTCGCTACAGGCTTCTTGGCAATGCGGTAACTGTGAATGTGGCTGAGTGGATTGGCAGAAGAATCACCAATGCTTAAGTCAAAAAAAGAAAAACAAAAAGAACGCAGAGAACGGCAGTTCGGACCCAAGGCTGACTGGATACGAACTTTGCCGTGTGCAGCTTGTGGGCGTGATGGACCCAGCGATCCTGCACACATGAGATCGCGTGGCGCCGGGGGCACCAGTGACCACCTAGTACCGCTTTGCAGAATGTGTCATACCGAACAACACGCAAAAGGAATTAAGACATTCTTTTCAAAACATGGTATTGTTGACACATTAGATTTAGCTGATCAGTATCACCAAAAGTGGATCAATGCTAAACGATCAGGATTTACAGAGTACTGGAAGGGCAGAGAAGACGACATCCTGTACTGAAGAATACGACTTTACTTACCTGAGTCTTGGTGCTGGAGTTCAAAGCTCAGCGCTCCTTGTGTTAAGTTGCACGGACGACCGTGTGCCCAAGCCTGATGTTGCAATCTTTGCAGATACAGGTGATGAACCACCATGGGTGTACGAGTACCTTGACGCTCTTACAGAGTGGGCAAAACCCCATGGAGTTGAGGTTGTAAAGGCTCAGAAGGGAATCTTGAGCGAGTCGTTTATCAAGAACCGCGATGGAGGCAAGCGCTTTGTAAGTGTTCCCGTGTTTACAGCAAAGCCTGACGGTAGCAGGCGCGGAATGCTCAGAAGGCAATGCACAAACGAATTTAAGATTCAACCAATTACGCAAGAAGTTCGTAAGATCTTGGGTTATGGGTACCGACGAAGGGTAAAAGAAAAGGTTCGTGCAATGCTTGGAATTACCACTGATGAAGTCCAACGGATGAAGCCGTCTCTGTTTAAGTGGTGCACTAACGTTTACCCCCTTGTTGATCTTGATTTTCACCGTGATGATTGCTACGAGGTTTTAGAAAAAGCAGGATTGCCGGAACCTCAGAAGTCAGCATGTGTCTATTGCCCTTACCACTCCGATGATTACTGGCACTGGATGAAAACAACTCATCCTGACCAGTTTCAACGTGCTGTTGATTTTGATTACTCAGTTAGGGATATGTCAAAAGGCGGGGGCCAACTTCCTGCATATGTCCATTCAAGTTGTATTCCACTTGATCAAGTTAATTTTAAACAATCTGATAACACACAACTTGATATGTGGGCTGAGTGCGAAGGCATGTGTGGCGTTTAAGTCGTGAGCAATGAAAGTGAAATTAAATCAATTAAGATAAAAGAGGTTGTTCCTGTTATAGAAGAAGCAGTGGAAGCTTACCGCTGTGCAACAGCTTCAATGCGCGGTACGCGATCAAAAGCCATGCTTCATATGGGTGACTATGCATCACATGGCAATGGAAAGGTGCGATACACCGGAAAGTCTGCATCAGATGTTTTAGAAGATTACCTTACGGGGTTAGGCTTCAAAAGAGAAAGTCAAATGTTTTATGACTTGGGAAGAATTGTCATGGACTATGCAGAACTAGGTGTTTTTTCCGAATTAGAAATTATATATTGGTGCAAACTTAGTGATGTAAGCTATGAGCTATGAAGACTAATCATGAAACTTGATCTTCAATCAATACGATCTGGGCTGCATAAATTGCCCGATTCCGAAAAAATGGAGATTATGCAGTTACTCGACGAGCTTGAGGCTGCAAAAACAAAAGAAATTTCTCACGAAGACTTTTTAGGATTCGTGAAACATGTGTGGCCAGCGTTTATTGAGGGGGACCACCACCGTGTGATGGCCGATGCGTTCAATCGAATTGCAAAAGGCGAGCTAAAGCGCCTGATTGTGAACATGCCACCCCGCCACACCAAGTCAGAATTTGCTTCTCACCTGTTTCCTGCATGGTACTTGGGCAAATTTCCTGACCGAAAGGTAATTCAAACAGCACATACCGCTGAATTAGCGGTTGGTTTTGGTAGAAAAGTTAGAAACTTGGTTGGGTCTGACGATTATCAGGGCATATTTGAAAACGTATCACTTGCGTCCGACTCCAAGGCCGCAGGTCGCTGGAGTACAAATAGAAATGGAGAGTATTTCGCTATTGGTGTTGGTGGTGCCGTAACGGGTAAGGGTGCCGATATTTTAATTATTGACGATCCGCACTCTGAACAGGAGGCAGCACTTAACGATCCGTCGATTTACGACAAAACCTATGAATGGTACACCTCGGGACCACGACAGAGGCTGCAACCGGGCGGCAGCATCTGCGTTGTAATGACCAGATGGTCCAAAAAAGACCTGACCGGCCAGATTTTAAAGTCATCTATTCAACGTGGCGGTGCAGACGAGTGGGAAGTTATTGAGCTTCCTGCAATATTGCCTAGCGGAAACCCGCTGTGGCCCGGATTTTGGCCACTTGAGCAACTAGAAGCGCTAAAGTCGGAGCTTCCAGTGTCGAAGTGGTCGGCGCAGTACCAACAAGACCCTACTTCAGAAGAAGGTGCATTAATTAAACGCGAATGGTGGAAAGAATGGGACAAAAAATCTCCACCTGCGTGTGAATTTGTAATTCAATCATGGGATACTGCGTTTCTTGCGAAAGAAACATCAGATTATAGCGCTTGTACAACATGGGGTGTGTTTTATGACGAAGATGGAAACTCAAATATTATTTTATTAGATGCATTGCAAGAACGACTGGAGTTTCCAGATTTAAAGATTCGTGCTTATGATATGTACAAAGAGTTTGAGCCTGATGCATTTATTGTAGAAGCAAAAGCGTCTGGCTCACCTTTAATTTTTGAGCTTAGAAGAATGGGTATTCCCGTAAGCGAGTACACGCCAAGCAGGGGCAGAGATAAAGTTGCTCGCGTAAATGCAGTTTCTGATTTATTTTCATCAGGACTTGTCTGGGCGCCTAAGACAAGGTGGGCCGACGAAGTGGTGGAACAGTTTGCATCTTTTCCTGCTGGAGACCACGATGATCTTGTGGACTCTGGTACGCAAGCGCTCCTTCGGTTCCGTCAAGGTGGATTTATTACTATTAACAGTGACGAAAAAGAAGAAGAATTCTACCGGCACCGAAGAGCAGACTATTACTAATGGATATTGATAACGTTTTAGAGGCAATTGGCGGCATTGTTAATGGTGCCGACGAACCGGAAGGTGGATTGGTTGAGGTCGGCCTAGAAACTGAGCGAATGATTGATCCGTTTTCAATGGCAACCGATGAAGAAATACTTGTTATTGAAGACGATGACGGTGGCCTCACGATTGATTTTGGTGGCGCACAAAACCTTCTTGGTATGGAAGAAGCTTCTTTTGATGCCAACCTTGCTGAATTCATCGAAGAAGATGACTTGACGCACTGTGCGTCGAAACTTGTTTCTATGTATCAAGAAGACAAGTCAAGTCGCAAACAATGGGAAGAGTCGTATAAAGAAGGTCTTGATTTGCTTGGATTAGAAATGGAAGACAGGACCACCCCATGGGCAGGCGCCTGTGGCGTGTTCCACCCACTTCTATCTGAATCTGTTGTGCGCTTTCAGGCCCAAACCATTCAAGAAATATTTCCAGCTAGGGGCCCGGTTAAGGCCCACATCTGGGGCGTAACTACGCCGGATACGATTGCTCAGGCAGAGCGCATTAAGGAGTACATGAACTACCAACTCCTTGAGGTGATGACAGAATATCGCGCCGAAACAGAAAAACTTTTGTTTAGTTTGCCTCTTTCGGGTGCCGCATTCAGAAAAATTTACTATGACCCAACAATGGGTCGTCCCTGCTCTATGTTTGTGCCAGCAGAAGACTTTGTTATTTCATATGACGAAAGCTCTTTAGACAATGCGGAGCGCTATACACATGTAATGACCCGAAGCACAAATCATATTCGTAAGCTTCAGGTCAGCGGTTTTTACCGAGATGTTGAACTCGGGTCCCCAGAAAGCTCGGTAGACGTAATAAAAGACAAGTACGATGAAATATCTGGTGTGTCATTTTCCGGGCAGGACGATGATCGCCACCAACTCCTTGAAATGCATGTTGATTACGATTTACCCGGCTTTGAGTCCCCGGACGGGATTGCGCTGCCGTATGTAATTACAATTGATAAATCCACAAATACTATTCTTTCTATATACCGCAACTGGGACGAAAACGACCCTATGCGGAAAAAAATTCATCACTTTGTTGATTATGGATATGTGCCCGGAATTGGGTTTTATAACCTTGGGTTAATTCATATGATTGGTGGACTGGCAAAGTCAGCTACCAGCCTCCTTCGTCAGCTTGTAGATGCGGGTACACTATCGAACCTTCCGGGTGGACTAAAGACTCGGGGCCTACGAATTAAAGGCGACGATACTCCAATTATGCCCGGTGAGTTTAGGGACGTAGATGTGCCCGGTGGTGTAATTCGTGACAATATTACGTTCCTTCCATACAAAGAACCTTCGGGTGTTTTGTATCAACTGCTCGGAAACATTGTAGAAGAAGGTCGCAGGTTCGCGTCAATGGCTGATGTAAAGATTGACGACATGCGACAGGATGCGCCTGTAGGCACTACGCTCGCTATTCTTGAACGTGCAATGAAAGTGCAGTCTGCTATTCAGGCACGAATTCATGCAAGCCTGAAAAAAGAATTTAAAATTCTTACAAGAATTATTCGCGATCATACATCTCCTTCTTATCCATATGAAACAGAAGAAGGCGAAGGAATTAAGGCAGAAGACTTTAACGACCGTGTAGATGTAATTCCGGTATCAGATCCAAACGCTTCTACTTTGTCGCAAAGAATTATGCAATACCAAGCAGCGCTACAGTTAGCTGCACAGGCGCCAGATTTGTACGACATGCCGGTACTTCATAGGCAGATGATGGAACTTATTGGTATTCCTAATGCCGATGAAATTGTACCAAACCCAGAAGACATTAAATCTGAAGATCCTATTACAGAGAATCAAAACATGTTGATGCTCAAACCAATTAAAGCGTTTGAGTATCAAGATCATGCGGCCCACATTCGTGTCCACATGGTATTGCGTAATGATCCACAGATTGCCCAAGACACACAAAACTCTCCAATGGGTGGCGCTGTCATGGCCTCCATTGATGCACACATCAGGGAGCATCTTGGGTTCCAACTAAGGGATCAAATTGAACAAGAGCTTGGGGTGCCGTTGCCACCGATGGGCGAACCGTTGCCCGCAGACGTTGAAAAACGCCTTAGCATCCTTATTGCTGATGCGGCAGACCAGCTACTCGGCAAGAAGCAACAGCAAGCACAGGCAGAACAACAGGCTCAGCAGCAACAAGATCCAATTGTCCAGCAGCGCGAACGTGAGATTGCAATCCGCGAACAAGACGTACAACGGAAAGCGCAGGCCGATGCTGCTAAGATTGGCCTTGAGCAACAGAAGCTTGCTGCTAAACAACAGAAAGATGCCGTAGATGCCCGGCTTGCAATGGAAAAAATCCAAACCGATAAGATGATTGACATGGCAGAGCTTTCTTTAGAGCAGGCAGAGCTGGAAGCCAAAACGGGCATTGAGCAAGAAAAGTTGGAAGCAGAAGGTTATAAATACGCAATGGATCAATTAAAAGGAGAGTAGTCAATGGCCGACAGCGTGCTCGGTGTGCTAAGAAAAAAAATTAGACATGAGATGAATGAGCTTGCTGATGCAATGTCTGTAGGCTCGTGTGCGAACATTGAGCAGTACCGCCAGATGGTAGGAAAAATTGAAGGCCTTGCGTGGCTTGAACGTGAAATTATTGATCTTGAAGAAAAAATAAACGACCCAAATGCGAGTTGGGAGTAATGGCTGTTAAAAAAAAGCGTAAAACAAAGTCAAGGGTTAATGAGGCTGGTAACTACACTAAGCCTACAATGAGAAAGCGCCTTTTTAATAAAATCAAAGCTGGCACAAAGGGCGGAAAGGCCGGTCAGTGGTCTGCCCGAAAAGCGCAAATGCTTGCCAAGGAATACAAAGCCAAGGGCGGGGGCTACAGAAATTAAATGGCTAAGAAAAAAAGCCAAACAAGCTTAGACCGTTGGACTAGCCAAAAATGGCGGACCAAAAGCGGTAAGCCTAGCGCAAAAACCGGAGAGCGTTATTTGCCCGAAGGCGCTATTATGGCTTTGTCTGCTGAAGAGTACAACAGAACAACGGCTAAAAAGCGCGAAGACACAAAAAAAGGAAAACAGTTTTCAAAACAACCAAAAAGTATTGCTAAAAAAACCAAGAGGCACAGATAAAAAATGGCTATGGGTGTAAACCATTACTTAAAAGATGGAACAGTGTGGCGCAAAGGAATGCACAAGATGCCAAATGGTCAGTTGCATACAAATAAGACCCACACAAAAACAAGTCAGCGCTTGTTTCACTTTGGTGAGTTAAGTGACAAGGCAAAAGTTAAGGCTAGGTCTTCAAGGAAAAAAAATACTTAGGTATTGATTTTATTTTTTTTCAATATTTATTTGTTGTTGCAGGACGCATCGCTAGTTCGTAGCGCACTTACAATACGGAGGTCTTAATGACCACGCTTCAGGCCGAAAAGGCCACAGACACCGAAAGTGTCGAAGCTGAAGACGCACCTGAAAGGAAAGCGTCACAGCTACCTGAGCCGAAAGGCTACAAGATGCTTATTGCTCTTCCAGAAGTAGATGAAAAAACGGAAGGCGGCATTATTAAGTCAGCCAAATATCAACACGAAGAAACTATCGCAACTGTTGTAGGCTGGGTTATGAGCATGGGGCCAGACGCTTATTCTGACCCAAATCGTTTTCCTAACGGACCATATTGCCAAGTGGGTGACTGGGTAGTGTTTCGCGCCTTTAGTGGCACACGCTTAAAAATTCACGGCAAGGAATTCCGCATTATTAATGACGACACAGTAGAAGCTGTTGTTGAAGATCCGCGTGGAATTGAAAGGGCTTAACAATGACCACAAAAGAAGAAGCATTTTTTGGTGTAAAAAATACAGTTGAAGACCCGTCTGCGTTGGTTGAAGAACAAGATGATGTCAACATTGAAGTTGTAGATGACACACCTGAAGAAGATCAACCATATGTAAATAAAAATTCTGAAGAAACAGTAGACGACGACACTGCATCTGCGGAAGAGCCAGAAATTGCAAAAGTCGGCAAACGCGCTCAGGATCGAATTAAAAAATTAAAGTGGGAATACCACGAAGAACGTCGGGCTAAGGAAAAAGCTGAGCGCATGTCCGATGAAGCTATTCGCGCTACCCAGCAGCTTCATACAGAAAACCAAAGACTTTTAGAGTTAGTAAAAAGATCTCAGTCAGCGCTTACAACCCAAGCCGAGGGAAGGGCAAACGCTGCGGTCGCCATGGCAGAAAACATGCTAGTGCGAGCGAACGAAACAGGCGATGCCGAAGCAATATCTACCGCACAAAAACATTTGATTGAAGCAAAAATGATTCAATCAAACCCTGAAAAACTATCTGCTGCTGTTGTAAATGATTGGAAAAACGCTGTAGCTCAACAGCAACGCCAGATGCAAGAGCAAAATGCTCAGTATTACGAACAAGTGGCACAGCAAGATGTTGCTCCAGAGCCAGATCCCAAGGCCATAGAATGGCAACAAAACAATCCTTGGTTTGGGTCTGACTATGAAATGACAAGTTTTGCTTATGGTGTTCACGATAGAATTGTCAATGAAGGTATTGACCCAGACACCGATGAATACTATCAATTAATTGATTCGAGGGTTCGAGAGGTTTTTCCTTCGCATTTCGATGGCGGCAACAACACAGACGGTGAAGTTGTTGACATCGCACAACCACAAAGAACAAAATCCGTTGTTGCTCCTGCCAAGAGAGGTTCGGGTGGGGGATCACCACGCACCATAAAGTTGACACAGACTCAGGTAAGAATCGCGAGACGCCTAGGTCTCAGCCCGCAACAGTATGCGGCACAACTCGTTAAGGATAGATCCTAAATGACTACTGATCGCGCACCAAAACAGAAGAGTGGCGCCAACACTCGTGAAACAAATGAGCGCATTAAAAATTGGGAACCAGCATCAATCCTTCCAGATCCAGATCCGCAAGACGGATGGGTCTTTCGTTGGGTTAGAACTTCCATGGTTGGAACGCCTGACAATACCAACGCATCTAAAAGATTTCGGGAAGGATGGGAGCCGGTAAGGGCAGAAGATCATCCTGAGTTACAAATTATGAGTGACCATGGTTCAGAGTGGGCTGATAAGGGCGCCATCGAAGTTGGTGGACTGCTCCTTTGTAAAGCGCCTCAAGAGCTTGTCAGTCAGCGTCAGGACTATTACGCAAAACGTGCTCAAGATCAAATGTCCGCAGTAGATAACAACTTTATGCGTGAAAACGATCCTCGGATGCCAGTTTTTGCGCCCGAACGTAAAACCAGTGTAACCATGGGGGGCGGCAACTCTTAAGGTTGTACCCTGATTGGTTGCGAACAACTTAGGTAATAATTCAAATGGCAACTTCAGCGACACCTTATG
>TARA_R100001594_G_scaffold33372_3_pt1 | contig 17982 bp, 12 predicted proteins | sample TARA_R100001594 | Tara Oceans TARA_R100001594 (sample SAMEA2622752) | marine metagenome | biome: marine biome (ENVO:00000447); feature: marine epipelagic mixed layer (ENVO:xxxxxxxxx); material: "saline water (ENVO:00002010), including plankton (ENVO:xxxxxxxx)" | depth 150 m | reverse complement strand
TTGCCACCTGTAAATGTGACTGATCCACCACTAGCATCACCTGCACCACTTACGGTGTAATGCGTATCTAAAGTTTTTAGCGTTCCGTCAACGTAAACCTGTAAATCACTATTAGATAGTATTCTAAAGTCATAGGCGAAAACGGTAGTCGATCCGTTTCCAGTATATGATTTTTTATTTGTAGTAGTTGAGATGGTCATTGCTTAACATCCTCATTTTGTGTTTTTAATTTATTTAATTCCCAAGCAGTTGCCTCAGAGTCTGCTATTTCAAGAAGCACCCTTATTTCTTCATAGCGTTTTTTCATCTCAGGGGAAATCCTTTGTAACTTCTTGTAGAAAAAATCCGCCTGTTTTGCGGGGTCGGATATACTATCTAAGCGATGCCAAAATGCACGGTCGGGTATCTTTCCTATTTTTTCTTCCAACATACCCATGTCCATTAACTTTTCATTTCTGGATTTTCCAGTCGGCGATTGGAATAGTCGTTGCCATTCTTTCCACATAAAAGAAGTAGCACCCTCTTTGCTAGCTTTTTTGCCTAACTCATTAGCAAACTCAGAAGCCTTATTCATTTTTTCTTTCAAAGACAAATTATTATTTTCGTAAATCCTGTCTAATTTTTTATTATGTTCAACGATTATGGTATTTTCTTCTTTTTTGTATTCATCCATTAACCTTAGTTCTTGCGGATTATAATGCTTAGTCCATTTTGTTGCGCGTCGAACAAAAATCTTTTTTGACCATTCATCAAAAATCTTTCGCTTTTCCTCTTTCATTTCAGGATCATCACCAAATATTTTATCGAAAGTCATCCCCATTAAAGGAGCAACCGGATTGCTTTGTGCAAAAACTGATGCTATTGCCGCCTCCAAGCGCATTGGTGATATGTTAAGTTTTTTCCCAATTTTTTTAGACAACGGATTTGTTTCTTCATCATATTCCGCCCACGGCTCAACAGCTCTCCCTTTATATATGTTAGTCCTAAAATAAGTATGATAGTTCCCGAAATAACTTATCATGGCGTTTGCCATTGGATTAAAATAAGACTGAAGAGTAACAGGGGAGGCTCCGGTAATTGATTTTATAAACTGTTCTTTATCAAAATCCCTAGGCTTACCGTCGTATCTTGTCAGTATTTTTGACATCACATAATCAAAAACAGGAGTAAAATATTGTTGCCCTGGGTCTTTTGCTATCCTGAAATAAGGATATCTCATACTCCCATCGTCAGCTTGCTCTCCCTGCCAAGGCAAAAGAAAAATAAAAAACTTTGTTTTTTCTTCTGCCGATATTTTGTTATACACCTCTGGCGGCAATCCAGAACCGTAAGTGTTCCACCAATAAAAAGCAGAGGACGCTATCCCCATTTCTGTTACCTTTGCCGCAAATTTTAATGGGTTGTCTTTTGCATATCTAAAGACGGAACGGGTTCCCTGAACCGACGCATTAAAATAAGGGGAAATAAGTTCAAAATACTTAGACAACCTTCCGCCTTGATGAAAGTCGAGTATTCTCCTGGTTTCCGCCGCCGCCTCACGGGGAGACAAACCATTATCTCTAGCCCGTTTATAATGGGCCAAACGCGGTAGCTGTTCTGCGTAATTACTTATATACCCATACTTGTCAATTACCTTTTTCGCCCTTCCTTTAAAAACAGACAACGCCTCCGCCGTATACATATTCATCCACATACCTTCTTTTGCTGCCTCTTGGAATAACGGCCCCTTTTGTTTTAAGTCTTTTGCGACGGAGGCCATATCTTTAGATAATTGAGTTAATCCTATTGTCATAGAACGACTATATTGCTCAGAAACAAGCGCAGTCAATGCCATGTCACGCGGTATATTTGTAATAAGAAACTCAGGGTTCAAGCCGGTAGCGGAAATTTTTAACAGCCGTGTCATTAATAGCATTTGCGCCCAGAAACCGACATCGCTTGCTACAGACGGATCGTCGATGTATTCATTAACAATATCGTCCCTCATCCAAAACGTCTTTTGCTTCCCATTAACCATTGCAGTTAGCTCAGTAAATCCTGCGGGTGCTACCTCATTTTCTGGAGCCATTTTTAAAGCATCATTAAATACCTCTGTTCCTACTCTTTCTGCGTCAGATGCAAGATCATATAATGATTGCGCCGAACGGTTTCTTAACGCCCTGCGCCATAACCTGCTAAAAACCGTTTCAATTAGATAATTAGGGTCCTCAAACAATTCTTCAATTGACCCCTCCTCCAGTCTCTTTAACCCAGAAGTCATAACACGCTGACCGGACCGACTTGATGCAACCACATCATCAGGGTCGAACATTTCAATTGAGTTTCTGCGCGGGTCAACGAATATTCGCGGAGAATAGAATGCTCCCTTTCTTGAAATAGCATCATAAGCCTCCTGATCTATTAATCCTTCATCCAACATTATTTTTCTCGCTCTCGCCATAGCAGCAAAATAAACATCGGCTTTTGGGTACAACCTTGCCTTCGTTGCTTCCGATAAAGAATCTAAAGCTCTTTGATGCTGTTCGCCCGTTTTTCCCCAAGGATGACTTACCTTGACGACTTTTTCTTTGCGGTCCTGTGTTTCTTTTATTCGTTTTTCTATAGGCTTTAATTCTTTCTCAATTTCTTTTTTTGTTTCTGAATAAACCTGCTTTATTGCGTTTTCTTTCTTTTTAATATCCTTATCAATCTCCGATAAACCTTTTTCGATCTTCTTTATTGAATGTTTAATAAACTTAACTTTGTCGTCTATCTTTGCTGAGTCCTCACGTTCTGATTTTTTTATTTTCCCTTCCAGTTTTTTGATTTCTGAATCAATCTCAGCAATACGTTTAAGCTGTTTTTCTGATAAACCGGCTTTATCTGTAATGCTTTCGCCAAATCCAATTGGTTCTTTTTCAACCGCTTCCTGCGATAATCTGTCTTTTTCCTTACTAAGCCCTTCTATTTTTTCTTTAATTGGCTGATTTTTTTTGTCTGTTATTTCTTTTAAGCCCTTAGCAAATACAGAAACATTAGCTAAAAGTTTTTGCTGATTTAACTGATCTTCATAAACCTCATCCTTCTTGCCTCTTAAGTCACTTAACTCCTTTTTATTCTGTGTTAGCCCTTCCTCCGTATTTTTCAATTTTAAATTTGCATAGTTTTCCTTTGTTTGATTTAATTCTTTCAACTCATCCCATAGCTCTTGAGTTTCAATTTTTTTCCACTTATCAATTTCAATGGTGCGTTTTGATTCGATAATACTGCCTAGTTTTTGATAATCTAGTGAAGATAATCCTTTACTCATTTCACTTAGAACGGACTCAATATCCAGGCTTGCCATTTCATGCCAACCGGCTTCCAATTCCAACCGGTCAACAGCCTCCTTTGACCGATCCCCAAAAGTATCTCTAACTGCTCCCTTTAGTTTTCCTCTCCTGTCGTATCCCAAGTTCCGAAACTTATCCCAGAACCTTTTAAATAACTTTAGCTGTTCTTGTCTGCGTTTTTCATAACGCAGGTCATACTTATCCCAAATGTCATTTGCATCGTCCCATTCTGGATTGTTTCTATTCATTGCCCGGTTCTTGGCATCTATATCATCCGGGCGAATCCTAATCGCGCCTTCCTCGCCTTTTACGGGTTCTAATATCGGCGAATCTGTTATTTCCTCTAATTTAATCTTAAGGGGATGCTTCCCTTCGTTTGACCATTTCTCCTGTGATTTTTTTACTGCTTTGGCAAGCGCACCCGGAACCTGTGCCGTTTTACTCATTAAGATAGCGGCGGCCCCGGCAACGGCATGATCTTTACCAGTAGGCACATGGCCCTCGGTTATGTGGGGGCTTCTCAAGTGGAATGGCTCTAAAGTTGATTGTGTTAAAACCATGCCCTCTGTAATCGCGGCATATTTAGCAATTGCCTTTGTGAACTTAGATGCTTGCGCCAACTCAGCCGCAATCCCTGCCGTTTTACCTGACCACCATGTACCTACGCCAGTAGCATACCCTTTCGCTGTTTCTTCTGTCACATCTACCATCCGTTCCCAGAACTCAGGAGCAGTAAGGTCAACATTCAATTTGCCTTTTTCAATGGAATCCATTAAATGTTTTTTAAATCCAGAAGTCATAGCAAAACCACCACCAACCGCAGCCATCGGACCACCGGCAACACCACCAACCGCCCCACCTAAAAGAATTGGCGGAATATCTCCGAAAAACTCACCTAATGCAGAAACGACTTCTTCACTAAAAACCTGTTCCCGATAATCTGGTACTTCTTTGTTTAACAGAATCATTATCGTAGACTTATCTAATCCATACTTTAAAGCCTTGGCGTAATCCGTTTCCGGTTCTGTCTTTTGTATAATGAGAGGGATGTTATCAGGGCCGACAATCTCCATCTTGTCATGCTTCTCACCCTGAAAATCGAACAGGTCGATGTCATCTTCAAAGACCATTGCCCCAACCGGTTCATCCATTAATCCAATGTCGTCTTCAATTTTAAGGGCGGAGGAAGCCTTCTGGGAGGGACCATCGGCTAACCCTCCGCCCAATGCCGTCACCGGTGCGGCGGTAAACATTGAAGGATCATCGGTATATCGTCTACTGTCGCTTACAGACTTAGGAATGAAATCAGGGGCTTCTTTCTTTGGCCCTCTGGTAAGCGTAATATCAACCTCTGTAGCGTTTGGATACTTAGCCGCTTCAGCGTCAGACTCTATTTGCGATGGTGTTTTAGCCTGTTCAGCCATTTAATCCTCAAAGGTATAGGAAGTATTATCATCCAATTCCTGCTTGAGTAATTTAAGAACTTCACTCCAAAGTCCTCTATTCAATAATTCATTAACTTTAGATTCCAGTTGCTTATTACCATCAAAAAGCTGATTCAATACATCTTGGTTTTTCGTTAAAAATGTTCTCAACCTATCTTCTGCTTTACTCATTTTCTTTTTCTTTTTCCCTTTTATTGGATATGCCTTATCAATATCTTTTGGAATATCTGTGACATTGTACTTTGTAATAAGCCCATCATTGATTTCTTGTTTCATCCATTGAGCCGATAGATTTATGTCCCTAGGATTATCCCAATCGGTCGCTTTATATTTAAAGTCTTTGCTTTTTAAAAGCTCATCAAAGGTTATAGTTATCCGTTCTTTGTCAGGCTTTAATTCTTCGGTTTCATCCTCTATAAAAGCTGCATCTTTCGTTTTTGGTTTTTCTTTAATTGGCGTTGGCTCTATTCCTTGCTTTTCAACGGAGGCGGGTTTTACTTTGCCTTTTACTATTTCTTCCCCTAATTTCCTGTTTTCCGATTCTTGATGTAAAAGGACATCATGCCTGACAAGAGGGTTAAGTTCTTTCCGCATTTTTAGATTAATATTATTAGGATCAACCGCAAGTTTAATTAAATCTTTCCCGCCTTGCTTGGTTGTGCCATGATTAGACTGCAAACTCTGAACCATCCCACTCGCCGCTTTGCCTTCTCGAACCATTCTAAATACGTCCGCTACTGCGTCAGTCAATCTTCTTACTTTTTCTTCCGTCGTTATATTTAGATTAGATTCTATTCCAAACTTTTTAAAAATATGCTGTGGCGATTTTTCAATAATTCCCCTAACTGCATTTTGTACCTCACCCATATATTCCTCGCCCTTTGGAAACTCTTTAGCCCAAACCCTGTAATCACTATCTTCTACAAGACCATAACTCATGGCTTTGAAAAAATCAGAAACAAACGCTTCCCTTGTATTTGGGTCTAAATATTCACCCGCCTTAACACGCTGATAAAGCCATGTTCTAACATGATCTTTACTTACTTCTTTGTCTTCTTTTATACGATCCCTGTTAAAACGCCATGCCTCTTGTTCTGCTATTTTTATCGCCCGTTTTTCCTGTTTCAATGTTTTGATACGGCTTTCTATTTCCTCACGGGGCATCCATCGATATTGTTCGCTTTTTAAAATACCCTCTAGCTGTTCGACGCTTCTTGCATCCAATACTTCAGAGGTCATCCATTCTTTAGCAAGCGCGGCAATTCTTCCACGGACTTCAGATTCGCCTTTTGGAAATGCCCCGGTTCTTGCCAACTCCAAGCCCCGTTCATACGCCTTTGCGAGATGCGTATCTGCGGCCTTGATATTAAGCACACCATCTTGTGCCGCTTGCATCGCGTCCCTAATATTCCTTTCCCAATCACCTTCAATCTTACCTATTTCCATTTTGGTAGCAAAACTCAGCATCTCAGGAATCTTGTCCCGCAGATAAGTGTTTACCGAATCGGAAATCCCTCGGTGAACAACCGGATCAATAGCCATTCCGTCTTTATCCAACAACCCATCGACCGCCTGTTCCTGTAACAGCTTTAACCCCTTTTTATATTCTGTTTCATATTCTGACGGGTCGAGTTGAAACTTCGGGCGTTGTCTTTCTGGACCTATCTCACCTCTTGATGGGTCAAAAACTCGCGTCACCATCATCCTATGCAACCTCTTATCCATTTCTTCTGCTTTAAGCAGAAAATCATGTGTCCGGTTGTCTATCGTATTTAATTGACGCGCCTTGATCTTCCTTTGCTGAAGTGCCTGTCCCGCTTGGGAGAAGGTATTGCCGAGATTACCCATTGCCTTATAAGTATTTTGGGCTTCAATATTTACTGGAGCATTAAACAACCCCTGAATCTCCGGTGTTTTTACCTGAGTTCCAGATTGAGGGGAAGGCGTTTGAGGCCCCGCAAAAGGAATGGGGCTTTGCCTTGTTTCAATAAGTCTTTTGTTCCTGCTTGCTCTGGTTGCCATTTATCAAAATCCCAATAACGGTTTTTTACCGGATGCCTTACGGCTTTGGTCGTACCATTGACCTAAACCAAATAAATCACCCAGTACATTAATTCCTGTTTCCTCATCAACCCATGATCGTTGACCTTCATAAAAACCTGCGTCACTTGCGAGTCGTTTCTTTTTCAATTGAGCAACGCGGGTTTCACGATCACCGCGATCTCTGGCTATTCGCATTGCTTGATTTCCTTCAAACTCGGATATACTGGCAGCTTGCCCCTGACGGTACTTGAATAGGTCGGCATGATATTGGTTCCAAGCTAGATTCTCCCGGCTCAATTGCTCATCATAATCCATGACCAAGCGCGGACTGCCAGAAGTTGTCCTGACACCGGATGCACCATAGTTGGCTTTCATCTGAGAAATCAAATCCAGTTCCTGACGACGCTGCTTGTTTGCCTGGAACATATAAAAGTCGTGACCCTGCTCACCCTGTTCGCGTAACTGCTCCGCTTCCATTTGTTTCAATTGTTGCTGATACGCGCCTTCCCTTATAAATTGCTGACGGTTTAATTCGGCAACGCTCTCAACATATCTACCTTCAGCCACCGCAGCCCTGGCTTTTCTTGCATAATCTGATTTGGTTTGTTGACCTGCCTTTATGTCTCCATAAAGGTTTAAGGCTCTGCCAAGCAAATCCATCGTATTCCCTAAGTCCCAAAAAGCCATCATATGTCTCCAGAATTAATGGTTCCGGTAATCGCCAATACGCTCAACGGCAACGGCTGATCCTGAGTGATCGTGATATAACCATCCCGGTCCCATCCGAGGTTGCTAATAATTTTATCTCCGTTGAATAACCCGACTCCCTGATCCATCTCGTCGGCTGAACTACGAAAAGGAATCCTGTCACCGTTAACCAGAACTCCGGTTGAATCTTTCAGCCTTACAGCGATTCGGTTCCATCTTTTATGGCGCGTCATTGATGATCCCGTCTGCGAAACAACTTCCGGGCGAGATGGTTTAATTGTCGTCGTATAACCCAACCCGATAGACGCGCTCGTAACCGACTGAGAAATCGTAATAGTCCCATCGCCTGTGCCATCGTCTGCCACCGTTGCTGAAGGAAAAACCGCAGAATCACCTACAATCTGGACGCTTTCACCAATTAAATGTTTCAATCCGGGAAACGTTGCTTTTGCCGCACCGGAATGAGTTAACCCGCTATCCACATCAATATCCGGGTCCATATACTCAACAAACCGTTTTGTCGCACCGTTGATAGTCCGCTTGACGCTTACCCAAACTTCATCCCGGTTTTCCGTTGTATGGGGAATACATGAAACACTTTCAAACAAACCAGATGTCGTATGTCGATGCCATGCAATTACGTCGTCCATTCGTAAATAAGTCATACCGCATAATTCACCATCGGAACGAACCGCCCAGACAATTGAATCGGCTTCCTTTTGGTAGGCCATATCAACAAACCCACCTGTCGTTAAATGTTCAGCCAAGACAGTTAAATCCCTTGCAATGTAGTTATCCTGATCGAAATCAAAAACAAACTCGCGCATTTTCCGTCCTGCGCGTTGCAAAAACAAAACAACGTTCTCTATCTGTACTGGCTTTACTTTTTTTCCACCGTAATTGGTTTCCTGAAGCACACGCACATTGGCAGGAGTCAACGCCGAACCGCCGCCATCAAGTTTAAATTCTCCCGACAATGTTCCGATCAGCAAAGACTTGGATGGGACCAACCATTGGACAACATGAACCTGATTTGCCGCTAATGTGTACTCGACACTATCAGCCGCCGCGCCCGATCCCTGATCCATGTTTTCATAATCATCCGTTTTACTTCCAAAAACCGTTTGCGGATTGTCATTCGTTCCCGCCCACATCAAACGGTTTTCAAAAAAGGTCACGCAACCTGGGTTCTTGTCATTACCATCAGATCCTGTACCCGCAGACCCCGCGCAAAACGTACTAGGAAACGTTGAGCCAGTAAAAGAAATTGTGGTTAACGTCCATGATGTATGCCCTGATCTAGTCAATTTTCTAGGAGCGTATCCACCGCTATCTGTTCGACAAGCTAGATATAACGTGTCTGCGGATTGTGCGTAATCAATATCAAACAAGTCCGCTTCAAGATAGGTTGTTGCTATTTCATATGGAATAGATTCTTTACAGGAAACCGTATCCAGTTGAATGGTTGCACTTGTCTGGTGATAAAATCCAATATAAGTTGTCGTCGATTCCGCTGTAAAATAAACCGTATGCGTTCCTGCCGTATAACTTGTGGCGGCAGTTATTTGAGTCCCTCCGGTTGCCGTCCCGATAATCAACGTTAACGCCCCACCCGTAACAGTAAAATCTAACTGGTACAGCTTGTCATCGGTTGTTGTAAACGAATCTTCAGCCCAACCATAATTTGACGAATTGGTTGAAACAATATTCATGTGATCTGTAGCGTGAGCGATTGAGCCTGTTCCTACACTTTTATCCGTCCATCCCGTAATGTTTGAAGCAAACGTTCCATTCGTAACCAACTCTGATCCGGTTGTCGTTGTGATCTGTCCGTTGTTTCTGTAAAACCTTATATACTGATTGCCGAACTCCAATATGTATGCTTGAGTAGTTGAAAACTCAAATGGAATCAGCCTGACTTTCTTGCTAGAATCTTTAACCTCAGCGACATAATGCAATCCATCCCTACGGGTTGCCCCACCTTGAGGCCATACAATCGCGTTTTCCAGGGTCTTGCAGGAATGAGGATACTTGCCAATATCAACCCGCCCTTCCAGGCGGTCACTTATCTCACCTCCTGCAAAGTTTGTAATGATTGGCGATACTCTTGCCATTACAAATCTCTCCGGTCAACGGTGTAGCCATTATTAGCGTATCTTGAGTTAATAAAATCTTCCGACCAAACCTGTGCCGGTGTGCCTTGCTCCATTGCGTCCATGTAACCCGCATCCGATAGCTTCCGATCTGCAATCTGGCTCCATATTGTTTGCACATTCAAATCTCCAGTAATGGGATACGCTAATTCAGAAGCCAACTTTGCCTCTAAAGCCTGAATGAATAATGGAGTAAAAATATTCGGGTCTGTCGCTTGTTTCAAATAAATCAGGTTTACCGTTGTGGCATCAGTTAATATTTTCCGTCCTTCAATAATATAATCCTCATCAATGTATTGAAGGCGAATCGGCCTGATACAATCACCGGGCAACTGATATTGATATGACCATGTAAAAGCAGGAGCATCCGATAACGCTGCCAACTGGACACGCTCAATCGCAAAGTTCCAATTCCGCATTTGAAGCAATTCATCCCTGGCTTCCGCATATAAATTATTACAAAGCCTCGCCCTGTCTGAGTTGTCAGTAAGGGAGGTTATAGGATCATCACCAAGTTTTCGTAAAGCGTTTGAACAAATCCCAACTTCACTCGCCATAGCTTGTACCTGTTTTTTATGATTAAACTTAAAAAATGAGAAGGAGAGGGGCCGAAGCCCCCCTCACAGAGTTATTCGCCACCAACTGTATACAAAATGTGCAAGTCAAACGTATCTGCCGAAACTGAAGTTCCTGCACCCAAGGCGAGAGTAATATCTCCCGTTCCTGTAAAGGTAAACCCATCGTCATGGGTTGTCGCTTCTGTCAAGAAGTTTTGTGTCCTAGCAGAATCCGCTGCTATTGCAGAGCAAAAAGCATCTGCGTCAGCAGCTACAGTAGCACCTGAACTTGCGTTGGTATGTGCGCCATAACCTACGTTCACGGTTGCCGAGCTTTCCAAGTCGCTGACTATAATCATGCTTTGGGGAAGAATCTTAGCTCCCTGTGGCATAGGCATAATAATAACGGTATCGGATGAACTCAACGCCTGTCCTGTGAAAGTACCTTTTTGATAAAATACACCACCTCCCGTATTAGGGGAGTTTCTGAGATTAGAATTAAGATTGGTGTACTCGGTAGAGTAATAAGTAGCCATCGTACACCTCCTTTAAGATTCAGTACAAGCGATCTCAACGACTTTGGCATCTTCAACCCGAACGCTGCCAAAACTTGATTCGCAATATACTTGGGTGCTGTAGTTCTTATCAGCACGGTTACTAATTTCCACTTTCATATCTTCCTCTGCGCCTATAGATAAACCGACGCCGTCCTGCGCCCATGCAAGCACTTGACGGTTGCCGTCTCCATCTGTTCCCAGGCGTTCAGTACGAACAATGTGGAATCCCATCCAAGTTCCAACTTCCCCTTCAACCAAAGTTTTCTGGGTATTGTAGTCGGAACTGGTTACTTGATTGATCCCCAACAAATCTTCCATTTGTGCGGCAGTTACAGCCAGACAACGTGGAATATCAGGATCGACCTCAGCGGCATCCAGAATCTTTTTCGCTTCTAAAATTTTCGCAAGCGTAAGACCGGCTGACGCATGAACCACCTTTTGCGCTGAGGGCAATGCGACGTTAGACTCTGCATCCGAACTGGAAACACTGGTAGCGTTTCCGGTCATGGCTGCAATAACAACGTCATCTAGTTTTCGACCCATCGCCCAAACCATCGCGTCCATATAAGGACCTTCAAGATTCAGCATCATCTTGGAACGATCCGTAGAGTCAATTAAATCAGCTACGTTGTAATCGCCCAAATTACATCTGCGTCTTGAATGAGGGGTTGAGATCAATGGAGTCGAAGCGTGACGCGAGGTGATTTGTTGCGCCGTTGTAGAGCCAATACGTTCCCAGTTGTCGCTCTTTCCCTTAACGCCCGTTTGTGTGCGGACATAAGGCCGAAAGCGAGAGCCTTTTTGTTGGCTTAACGCAATATAATCATCCCGCCATTTGTGTATAAAACTGACAGGGACTTCAACTGACATGATAATCCTCCTTGAAGGAGGTGAAAAGTTTTCCGGTGGGTTATCCGTCCTTACGGGGCCACCCGTCTTTACGACCGATTAGGTGATAGCTTGCCTATCAGCATCCGGGGCCAAAGATGGGTTATCCGACATTCACTAACTTTTGCTTGCTTCTCCGGGTTGTCCGTTTGCGCGGGACCGGAGTTGCTTTAATAGACTCCGCGCCATCGCATACTCCCCAAAGGGTAGAACTTGTGGTCGGAGTTCTATAAAAAGAGCAATGATCGTTCGCAAAACGCCCACAATCACCGCACTTTATATTTTCTTTAATACTACTCATCAGGGTGTACCTGAGCATAAAGCTTATTCACATAAGCATGAGCTTCCTTGTGACCAGGATCATTGCGGTCTTTATATGCTTTATGGAATTTATGACTTGTATCCGTCCGAATTGCTTTAATCTCATCCATAACCGTTGAGTCCATAGAAGATGTTCCAGAACCGGAACGCTCCAAAGATTCTTTTGGTCTGGTCATCTCGGCAATCTTATGGAACATTTTCAATACACCCGTATTATTACCGGCTGAATCCTGAATAAACCTGGCGGTATTTTCATCGGCAAACTCTTTCAATGCCCAATTTGCATTGGATAAAACATTCATATACGCCCCACCATACTCATCCTTGATACTGGCCCTCGCCTTTTCCATTTCCTGGCTACGGTCACGCTCCCTATTAACTTTTACGTTTTCATAGCCCTCTACAGCTTCCGCCTCCATGCGCTTCATATATTTAATGGCTTGATCTTTACTCAATCCAATATCGTGTGCGGTCTTTAACATCTTGCTTGTTTTATCTTTGTCCCAATTAATATCGGAAGGCATACCATCAGAAGGCTTATACTCATATCCTTCCCATGAATCAGGACGGCCCATTTTTTTATAAAACTCGGCTCTTTCTTCATCCGTTGAATCATCTGTCGGTATTTTAATCCGATCACCAAGCTCTTTTCTAAGCTCACCATAAGACTTAGCGACAGAGTTTAAATCCTTAAACCTGTCAAAAGTAGCCTTGTACTCCTCAGACAAACCCTCTTTCCATTCCGTATTGACCTCCGCTTCACTTTCTACTTCCTCTCTCCCTCCAAGCAAAGATGAAGGTTCATTGGAGTCAACCGGTTCATTCTCTACAGTTTCTTCTTCAGCCATAAAATTCCTCGATCTGATTTGGATATTTAGCCATCTTCACCTTTTCCCGCAACATCAGGACAATGGCCCTTTGACCCTCCCTAAACGCCGTTTCATAAGCATCTCCCGGAGTATGACTGGAACGATATACAAAGTTATTCTCCAACCATTCCAAAACACGCCCACCCGATGGAGAGGAAAAACATTCTTCAAAATCATTATTGACTTCCTTAACGTCCTGCAAGCTCATAACTGGCCTTCCATTTCAGGCTCCATCATGCCCTCGGCTTGCTGCATAAAAGGAGCCATGTTTTTTAACGCTTGTGTTTCTTTCATCGTATTTTCCATTTGGGCTTCCTGTTCTTGCTGTGCCTTCATCCCTTCCTCAATCTCAAGCTCCTCTTCTTTAGAACGCATTAGACGGGCAGGAACACCAAGCAAATCCGCCTTGACCCTTGCCACTTCCTTTAAATCAATCATACTTAGAATACCAGGCTCAATCTGAGCCAATGGAAGAATAGATTCCAACCAAACATCAATCGCCTGGGCTTCCTCGACCTTTTGGGCCAATGCCAAAGGCGAGGTATAAGCTACTTTTAGTTTATCAACATCAGCCAATGACGCAGGACGGTCAGCAAACATTCGATTACGATCCATCTTGGAAAACATTCTGGAAATAAGAGGGTTTAACAACTCACTTACGATCCGTCCAAACGTTGAACCTAATAACGATTGCATCAATTCATAACGAACCATAACCTCCCTTGCGGTCATCTTATTAGATTGCTGTTCTGGAAACTGCAATTGATCTGAATAGAATATCCGCTTAATAGACTGTATCAATTCATCTTTCTTTAAATTGCTGATGTCCCATTGCGAACCGATAACAAATGGAATCGGAGGACGGTTGATATCACGCACCGGAATGATGGAACTCGGAGCCAGTTTAATACTCCCAATATACGCATCATTCTCCACCATAATCGGAGGATCAATAATTTTGGGCCACGCCCTCATCTCCAATCGCTTACAAGCGTTTAAGACTTTGATGTCGCTGATAGCCGTTCTTCCGGGACCCCTGCCATATTTTTCACCGGCGGCTTTGGCCCATCTGCACACGAAAAACGGGAACTCTTCATATCCTGCTTCCTCGACAAGCTCTTTGTTCTTCTGGTCAATAATCAGACTGCCATAAGGAAGATTGTTTTTCGTTTTCTTGGTATGAGGATCAAAATCCTCTTTCGGATAAACAATGTGAAGGAAATCATATTCCTGGTCAGGGTCTTCTTTGATTGCTTCCATAATGCTTGGATGCAAATTCTTTTTATCCCACCTTTGCAACGCTTGTCTTGCTGACTTTTTCAGTTTACGAATTACAAAGTCCACCTCACCATCAATGTTCTCAGAAAAAACATAATCCTGAATGGGAATGGCTTGAAACTTAAATCCACTCAAACGTCCGCGCTCGTCCGGGGTTCCTTCCATCGACATACAAGCCGTTCCGAAACATCCAAGATCAAGAAACAATTCATGGATGGCGGTATTGAAATTAGAAGCATTGATCGCCGCGAACATCTCCTCGGCACAATCGTCGAACCATTCCTTGACGTTATTATTCTCGTTTAAATCTTCCTTGTAATTCTTCTGATATTCCCTCGGAAAGACACCGCGCAAGGTAAACCATTTGGAAGATGAAGGAACCAGACTCGCTTGCATCCTTGAAGCCAGTAACTCATTAGCGTGAATGGATGTAGAGTCGAAATGGTATTCATCCAGGTCCGCACCCTTGGAACGCTTTACAGTAATTTTCGCCTTCCTCGGAATAATATAATCACTCAGGGATTGAAGATGGTTGTCCCAGAAACCCCTGCGGTCACTTTCAAGGGCTTCAAACCGCTTGACCCAATATCCTGCCTTTTCGTCTTTAGTATCCATTAATGACTCTCAATAAACTGGCTAATGATGGCTTATAAACCGGCGGCTCACTATCAAGCCCTCTCGGTCCCGTCTGTGTTGTTGGTGGAGTCTTTGGTTTTTCTTTCGCCTTTGGTTTCGGCTTTTCTCCCTCTTTAATAAACGTCGGCTCCGGTGGTGTCGGAGGTTTAGGGGCAGGTTCATTAAAAGTTATTTCAGAATCAGGAACGGCTACTGGCTTCTCTACTGGTTCAGGTTCTTTGATCGCTTCTACATCCTTACGGAATAACTCAAGATCATTCCCCATCGCATCCAGTATTTCCTGTTTCGTTGCGTAACCCTCCTGAATCAACTGCTTGAAACCTAGGACGGTCTGGGAATCAACATCTCCCTCATTAATGACACGGTCTCCCATTCCCCGTAATGCGTCACTTACTGAATCTGCACCTTCATTTGGGTTGGCTAGTCTAGCGAGTGCCATATTCTTGGCAAAATCTGCAAACCTGTCACCAGTGAATTGACTCGTATTCGCTTCCAATGAATAAAACGCCCTGCCAACTGATTCCTCACCACCATGTAAACTAGGGTCACCAAATGCGGCCCCTGCCACACCACCAACTAAAGCCCCAATCCCCGCACCTATCGGTCCGCCCATTGAAGCACCCGTGCCTAAAGCAAATCCAATAGCACCACCAACGCCTGACCCAATATCGGTGTGGAGTCCTTCCTCGCCCATAATCAATTCAGCTAACGTATTTCCTATAAAACCGGCTGAAGCTCCACCCATAGCTTTTCCGAAAGTTGTCCCTAACGAATCAAGTCCGGGTGTAAGCGTTGGGAGTCCAGAAGTTCCGGGAATAGTTGTTCCCATGAATTTTGTCAGAGCTTTGGGGGCTAATTGACTTTTCATAAACGCTTCACCTAATCCATAACTTCCAACCTGACTCAATAAGGAACTCATCTTCTCCGCTGAATAAGGACCGGATGGATCAAATGAGCCTTCATTTATCATGCCTTGAAGTTGTCCGCTTAACTTTATGGCTCTATCCTGTTGTTCGCCTTTTAAGGAATCAGCAAACTCATTACCTGCTAAAAAATTCACCGTTTCATTGAAATCCTTACTTGTAATGGGTAGGGATGCAGCTCCTTGAGGTTGTTCCATAACCGGTAAATCTAAAGACCGCATCTCAGGGTCAGGCAATGCTCCTGAAGCATCGGGCGCACCATAAACAGGAGCTTCAACTTTTCCTTCAACTGAGGGAGGGTTATATTGAGCAACTACTCTTGCAGGTTGCGTTTCCATTCCCGGAGCTACCGGCCCTGCTCCCAGTAAACTTGTTGCAACGGGTTTATCCTGACTTGCTTTATAGAAACCTGGATTGATTGGAACCGTTCCGCCTTCTTTTAATCTTCTTTGAGCGTGAACATTCAAACGTCCAAAGACTTCAGGAGGTACATCTGAAATGCCGAATTGACTTGACCCCTGATTGTAAAATCTGTCCCTCGCTGAGTTGTCGCGTCCAATATTGATTAAGGCCATTATGCAAACACCGAATATGAGGAATCATAGAATCCCTGTTTAATTTCATAGCTTGACTTCATTTCTTGCAGCATCCTTCCAACCAATGAACACGCATCAACAATGTCATCATGTTTGCCGACTGGAAAGGAAAGAATCTCTTTATAAAAATCATCTAGCCAAGGTGCGGTTCTTGGAATCCATACCTTCCCTTGACTCGCTCTACCCCTGAATGATTGCGCCCTTGTTGCCTTATCAGAAGTTGATGGATATTGTTGACGATAACAATAAATACCTGATTCCTGCATTTTCTTATCAATGAATGGGCCAACGCTCTTAATGATTTGTCCATTTTCCTCACCCAGTTGAAGCGGTTTATATCTATTAATCAAACCCAATAAAGCATTAATCCAGGTGTTCGTATCTGCCTGTGACCGCCAAAGATCAACTAAGTGGATGTCATTATTCTGCCCAATACCAGAAACCAAATGTACCGTATAGTCACCACCATTTGCAGTCACCGCATAATCAGATGTTATGTAATACTGGAGATTGTCAGGAAGCTTGTCATATAACCGGAACCAGTCCTTTTGGAAATATCCGCCAGTTTCAGGCATCGGTTCTTGTTGATATAATGCAGACCAGTCACGTTGTCCTATAACAGCTCTGATTTTTTCAAGTTCAATACTTGAATAACGCTCAGGCCATAAAGCGGAGTCATTATCTAAAGCTTTTAGACTGATTACCTCCCATTGATCCCCGCCCTGTGTTTGTGCCTCAAGCAACCGCCCTGCAAGATCGTCCTCATGCCATCGGGTTTGAATCAAGACGATGGCTCCGTTAGGCGGCTGCAATCTTGTATACGCGGTTGATGTGTACCAGTTCCAAACCTTCTCCCTGACTATCTCGGAATCAGCTTCTTCTCTGTTCTTGATCGGATCGTCGATTATTAAAAGGTTGGCTCCATGTCCGGTCAACTGCCCTCCATACCCTGCCGCTATATAACTACCCCCGTTTTTGGTATTCCATCTCCCCGCAGCCTTGCTGTCCTCAGCTAATTGAACGGCAAAGGTTGAGTGATAACTAGGATTAGAAACAATACCTCGAACGGACCTGCCGAACTTCTCGGCAAGATCGGAAGAATAACTGATGGCGATTACATGGCGGTTAGGGTTGCGCCCCAGATACCATGCAGGAAATCGAATAGAAGCCAGTTCACTCTTTCCGTGTCTCGGAGGCATAAAAATCATTAATCGCTTTAACTCACCGCGCTCTACCGCTTCTAGTTTTTCTGCGATTAAATGATGATGTGAAGCGGGTTCGTAACCTGGGAACGTGTAATCAGTGAACTTAATTAAATTTTTGTTCGCCTGATATCGGCTCTCCAGTTCCGTCAACAGTTCGCTTTCGTTGTATGATTCCAAGGAGTTCATCATTACTCAACTCTCCAATCGGTCGCTTGATCTCAACCGAAGACTCAACCACTTTAGGCAGTAGTTTGGACATGATCTGCATAAACTGGGTTGGTTGTTTCTTTGCCCACTTCGCCAACCATTCAACCCCGCCATTCTTTTGATAGGCTTCGTAAAGGTCCTGACGGAATCCAGAAAATTTGTTCTGCATCCCTTTTGGTCTTCCGGGACCCGGACCTTTCCTTAAATTCTTAACCCGTTGTTTGTTCCGTTCCGTGTCATCCATTTATCGGTTTTCTACCGGTTTTTAAATTATTATCAAAGATC
>TARA_R100001594_G_scaffold11837_1_pt1 | contig 18038 bp, 17 predicted proteins | sample TARA_R100001594 | Tara Oceans TARA_R100001594 (sample SAMEA2622752) | marine metagenome | biome: marine biome (ENVO:00000447); feature: marine epipelagic mixed layer (ENVO:xxxxxxxxx); material: "saline water (ENVO:00002010), including plankton (ENVO:xxxxxxxx)" | depth 150 m | reverse complement strand
TCAACCTTCAACTTTTGTGTTGGTTGAAACCCATGACTCTTCGCAAGTTCGGCATAACCTGCCGCCTTGTTATCTTCGTTGCGACCAAAAGAGACAGATATCTCATTCTTGATAATATCTCCAAGGCCATTTGTACGAAGCCAGCTATAGGCTTTATCTTTGTTTTGAGCAGAGATAGTAGCACTATAAAAAGGTTTGACATCCACAGAAGATCCATCTGCTAACTTCAATTGGGATAAACCCATTTCAGATAACATCGTTGGAATGACTTCTCCGGATACTCTGTCAATTTCTTTTTTCTTTGTTTTAAGAGCATTTTCCATGATCTTTAATTGATCTTCCATTGCTCTTAGTTTTAGAACTTGATCGGATAAAGTTTTAATATTAGTTGTACTTTTTATAACTTCAGTTTGATCCTGTTCCATTTGTTCGGTAAGATTATTCATACTTTTCTAACTCCTTTCTGAGTAATTGTATTTCTTTCTTACATTTTTTAAATGATCGCCATACTAGAATTTTTTTTATGTAAGATAAAAAAAGTGTAGGTAGCATAACTAATTGAGCCAACTTAAAAGTAAGAGGAGCTTCAGTAGCCATTGCTTGAGTCACTTTATCACTTAATGCAAGTTGTTTTTCTGTTTCTAAAAATCCTTTAACCCAAGATTGTGCATGGTCTAAACGTTTTTTAGTTTCATAGTAGTGTCGATCTTTAAATTTATACATTTCTGATAATATTATAACAAAATATTATGGCTAAATTATGGCACATCTTTTTGATATAAGTTTATTTCAATAGAATAATATTTTCTTTCTTGTTTATCCCATTTTAAAAGATTAAATTTTCCATTAGTCATATCGGAAACTATAGAACAGGCTACACCAATAATAGCGGGATCTCCTGTCAATAACAAATAATCTTTTTCATTAAATTTTTTTAATCCTTCTCTTAATTTAAAAATAAGTGGACCTGGAGAGAATATTATTTGAGAAAGTTCAGGTAGTAAAAATTTAAATGTACCATATTCAGCGGCTCCTAAAATATTAATTTTAGGCCGACCTTCTTTGGTACCAGGAATTTCTTGTATTACATATACTTGGGGTAAATTATTTTCTTTCATTATATTGACAATTATTATAGCATGTGATATAATGCGTGTCAAGAAAGAAGAATAAAAAATTATGAATTATAAATTTAAAACGAAACCATATAAGCATCAATTAGATGCATTAGAAAAATCCTGTAATAAGGAAACTTTTGCATATTTTATGGAAATGGGAACTGGTAAAACGAAGGTTCTTATCGATAATAGTGCAATGTTGTATGATAAAGGTAAAATTAATGGGATATTAATTGTCGCTCCTAAAGGAGTTATTGGAACTTGGTATAATCAAGAATTACCCACTCATTTACCATCTCATATTTCCTCTAAAATTGTCTTATGGCAAGCCAATATTAATCAAAAGCAACAAGATAAATTAGATACCTTGTTCGAATCTGGACACGATCTTCATATTTTAATCATGAATGTAGAAGCTTTTAGTAGTGAAAAAGGAACTCTTTTTGCTACTAAATTCTTAAATTGTCACAAAACCTTAATGGCTATTGATGAGTCTACTACTATTAAAAATCCTAAAGCTAAAAGAACTAAAAATATAATTAGCTTATCTAAACTTTCTAAATATAGAAGAATATTAACAGGATCTCCTGTAACTAAAAATCCTTTAGACTTATATAGTCAATGTGAGTTTTTAGATCCTTTTCTTTTAAATTTTGCGTCTTATTATTCTTTTAGAAATAGATATGCAGAAATGAAACAAGTTAATGTAGCCGGAAGAACTATTCAATTAGTGGCGGGTTTTAAAAATTTAGAAGAACTGTCCGATAGTGTTAAAAATTTCTCTTATAGAGTTTTAAAAGAAGATTGCTTAGATTTACCGGATAAAATTTATATGAAAAGAACTATTTCTTTAACTAAAGAACAAGAAAAGATATATACTCAAATGAAAAAAGAGGCATTAGCTTATTTGAATGGTAAAGTAGTGTCAACAGTGAATGTTTTAACTCAACTAATGAGATTACAACAAATTACTTGTGGACATTTTGCCGCAGATGATGGGTCTATTCAAAAAATAAAAAATAATAGGATTTCTGAATTAATGGATACTCTAGAAGAAACAGAAGGAAAGGCTATTATATGGGCTCACTATCAATATGATGTTAGGGGCATTATTGAAGAAATTAAAAAGGTCTATGGTCCGAGATCCGTGGTTGATTATTATGGGTTAACCCCTCAAGATCAAAGACAAAAGAATCGGGACGCTTTTCAGAATGATCCTGAAGTAAGATTTTTTGTAGGAACACCACAAACGGGTGGATATGGAATAACCTTGACTCAAGCGCATACAGTCATTTATTATTCTAACGGTTATGATTTAGAAAAAAGAATTCAATCAGAAGATAGAGCCCATAGAATTGGGCAAACTAAACCTGTCACTTACGTTGATATTATTGCGGAGGAAACTGTTGATAATAAAATTGTCAAGTCCCTCCGCAAAAAAGTTAATATCGCTTCCGAAGTAATGGGCGAAGAATTAAAAGCTTGGATTTAATCCTATAAAAAATAGGATATACGCGCGACGCGCGGTAAAATTTACAAATCCTTATTTAACTTCAATTGTTTTTGGTCTTTTGTTTGCTGGTGGATTGTATTCCAAGTCCACTTTCAACATTCCGTCCTCTAACTTAGCTCCTTTACATTCAACATATTCAGACAGCTGTAATTGTTTAGCGAATGATCGCTTTGAGATGCCTCTGTGAACATAATCGTCTGCTTCTTTGCCTGTATTGCCTTTGATAGATAGAACTCCATCAGTGACATCAACTTTAACTTCAGATTTTTTATAACCTGCTAAAGCCATTTCCAAGACGTACTTATCGTCTTTGATCCTCTTTATATTATAAAAAGGATGACCGCCGTTGAAGTCTTGTAGTTCAAAGAACCTATTAAAGACATCTTCGAAGCCAATACTTTTAGTTAGGAATTTATTTAGATTTATAAGATCGTGCATGTAACCTCCTGTGTTAGACGATTAATATAACAAGCCTTCCTAAGCACTTGTTATGTATAAGATATACGTTTTTAAATAAAAATCAAGGGTTTATTTCACATATCTATCGGTAGATAGACCAAGAATAGGTTTATAATTTGTCTTGCCATTGTCATCTTTAAAGGCCATTAAATATTCTTTTCTATTACTATTTATTTCTTTCTTGTAACTTACGTGCACCCATCCAGAGTTGGGTTGTCCGGGTTCAAAGTACTCGAGAATTAATTGATCAAACATGAGGTTTTCCTTGATCCAATCACTGACTTCGTTGTTGGCAATGCCAAATATCTCAAAATCCGCCGCCTCTCCCTTGCAATGTTGCGATTTGCTTGAGCTACCTATCTTTTTTGACAGGATTTCGTTGCGATAACCCGAAGAAATGGTTACTACCTGATTAAAGTGGTCTCTAATGGGCTGTAGGACCCTCTCACAGAGCAATCTTAGGTTCTCCTGCTCATCCTCACTGGGGTTGTTGTCCATGCCCATCCTTGTGGCTGTCTGTGACTTACAGAGCTCTGCAAGGCTAAAGTTTTTAGATAATTTCATAGTTTTATTGGGAAAATACTAAGGTAAAAATAACATACCCCATTCCAGTAATTAATGCACCTACAGAAACTAAGAGAATACTCTCTATCCTATTGATTTGTTTCTCTAATTTAAGAATCTTATCATGAGTTTGTTTCTGCATAATTCTACATAATTTCTCATGAGATTCTATCTTCTGGAGAGCGTTTAGTTTACCCATTATCCTATCCCTCTTTGGTTTCTATAATATTGTTGTTCGTCTGGAGATAGTAATTCCCTTTCATTTCTTGTCAACCCATCTGGTCCTACTTGACCTGATAGATAAGCTAAATTAGTATTACCTTGTGCGCTTCCTGGAGGAGGCATCACATTAGATTGAAGATTCGTGGTCACATCTCCTTGGACATTGCTTATTTTTTCAATGGTTTCTTGTTCCTGCATTTTTTTAACGCTGAATGGATTAATAAATTGAGGAAAGGTATTTCCTTTTTTAATTCTTAATCTATAAAGTTTACGTAGTATATTATTAATAGCAAAAGCTATTCTATTATATGGATTAGGAAGTCCCATTTTTCTAGCGTTTCTATACATTCCATCTATAACATCCCTTGATGGCGTGTAAGGTTGAAAGATTCCTGCTTGTAAATTTCCTAAATCTTTTCTAGATAGTCTGGCTAATGATTCATACATCTCCACAGGTTTTATTTTTAATGTTTTCGCTGCATCAATATCTGCTCCCATAGTTTGTTGAACATCAAACAAAGCTCTATTAGCATTGATATATGCATCTACTAATTCTTCTGGATCTCTGGGCCCTCCTTTCAAAGCTACCTTAGTAAATAAACTTTTAGATTTTCTACTTCCTGATGCATAGGCTGCTTGTTTAAAGTTTAAACCTCGTGCAACATTAACATCGACGGCTCTCATTCCTAAAATTCCTAGACCTTCATCTAATAATTCATAACTTTGACCATTCTCGTCATACTTTCCTATCTTACCCCACTTAAATGGACCACCCAAATCTCCTGTCTGAAACGCAGTATCTATTGGAGTAACTGCATAATCTATTCTACCTAATTGTTTTAAACTTCCAGGCATTTGAGATTTTAACATATGCATCATAACTTTATTTGTTATATTTCCCCAGCTATCATTCTCATCGTATATGTCGTAGCCTTCCGCTGTTTTTCCTCCTCTACCCATGATAGGGGATAAATCAATAAGAGCTTCAGTCCAAATTGATTCTGATATAAATGGTTGCATAATTTCACCGAAACCTTTTAAGGATCCTATAAGAAAATTAGTCATGATTTCTTTATCGTCTATAGCACCCGTTGCTACTTGGTTCATAGCTGCTTGCCACGGTCTAGTTAAAGTGTCGTAAGCATTTGCGTGACTGAAATCTATATATTTAAAATCACTTCCTTGTTTTTCGAAATCAGTAATATCTTTTCCTCTTAAAGGAATAATGGTAGAATTTTTAGACCATGAAGCTACATATCTTTTAATAGCTTGTAGTTCATCATCACTAATATCATATAGCCATTGACCCATGGACACTGCACCGGCAGGAACTGCCGCTGTGGTAAAAGTCATCCCTGCTAAACGTTGCCAGCCAATTCTTCTTAAAGCAGGCGTTTTAATTTCATGCAAAGCTCTTTGTAATATATTAGAACTGGTTCTTAAAATTTCTGCTGGAAAAGCTACAAAATTTCCTAAAGGAAACTTACGAAGATCTTTTACAGACTGAGAAACATAATCATAGTTCGGGACATTGTTTCTTACAATGTCTGCTGCCTCTTCATCCAAAGCTTTGGATACTTCATCAGCATTTTTACCTAATTTTACACCCGCTCTTTCGTATGCTTTAGCTAATCGTGCACGTTCAGCTAGAAAAGTATTAATTTTCCAGAAGTCATCTTCAGCGGTATACATATCCTGAGTCCATTGTTTAATTTTAGAAAGAGGTTTAAACATTCCTCGTAAAGCTCTGTCCGCTGCAATCGTCGTTCCAAAATCTACATCCTGTAACATGGCCGCCACATCTCTTGCTCTAACGTTAGTGTTAACCACACCAAGCCTAGTTAGTTTTCTATATAATTCTTGGTAGTTGACGTCCCGTGTTCCAAGACCCGTGCTCACTTGTAAACTTCTCCACGCTTGATTGACCGTGGTTGGAGTAATATTTATTCCTGGTAAGATACCATTGGCTACTGAGAACGCTCCCGCACTCACAAAGTTTCTGGCATGAGTAACGGCTGATAAAATAGTTTTAGCCATTTGGGATGTAGCTTTAGGAAATAATATTAAATTTCTATACAAAGCATTGGTAGCAACCCCTTCATAAGGTTTACCCGCAGCCATTTCTATAGCTTCGGCTACTTCTCTTAAAGCATATTTACCTACTGTTGGATTTGTTATTCCTGAACTAGCTCCATAGCCTTCAATTTGTTTATACATAGTGGCATCATAAGTATCTCCCATCTCTCGTGCTTTTTTAATAATTTGATCTACATCATCATAAAGTAAAGGGCGTAACCCATTTTCTTTCTTACCTAAATCTCTAAGTATAATTTTAGAATTTTGAGCAAGTCCATTAAGTAATTGATTTCTTCTAGTGATTGCAGATATTTCTCCGGTTGCTGCTAGAATAGTTTGTACAGGGTCTTGTGTTTTTCCTAATATATCTTCCACCACTTTTCTTTTTAAAGGAGAAAGTTCTTTAATATTTACTGCTTTTTGAGCCATGCTTTTGCTAGTAAAAAAATGAGGAAGATCTACCAATACATCCTGATCAAAATTTTTAGGAGCTCTTGCGGTTTCTGCAATATTATCTACGGCCATCAAAGCTTGTTGCCAACTAATAGGATTCTTATTAGCTGCAGCGATTCTCATAAATTCTCTTGCTGCTTTTTCAGCTACTTCTGTAGAAACTGGTTTAGTAAATAAAGGAATTAAAGATCTGTTTTGAAATATATTATAGGTTGCTCCTAAGTAATCTTTAAATTTATTACCAAATAATTTTTTAAATTCTTGAGAGGCTCCTTTTAATTCTTTTATTTTTAATTTTTCTCCTGCTTTAATTCCTTGACCCACCGCAGAAAACATACTGCCCCAGGCTCCTCGCATGTCTTCCATTCTTTTAAAAATTTCAGACACCTGTTCGTCGGTATATTTTATTTTATTTTTCTTAAGAAAACTTTTAACTTTATCCACATAAGCTTTTTTAATTCCACCGTAGCCCGTTTGTTTACTAGTTGATTTAGTTAAAGGATCAAATAGTTCTCTAGTTATTTTTTCTCCAAAAGTAACCGTCCCATCTTTACCCACTCTAGGAGTTCCTGAAATTAATCCGTCATTTAATATTTTTAAAAGATCTTTTCGGTTAGCTTTGGTTCCACTATCAAAATATCTTTGAAGGAATGGAAACAATCCATCTATATTTTTATTTAATTCTCTCCCATACTGTTGGGCTGCATTAATATCTGCATACTTTGCTCCAATAATTTCTCTTTGCCTTTTAAAAAATTCCTTACTGGTGCCTCCTTCTTTTTGAAACTTTTTAACAAAATTAAACATAACTTTATCCATTTTATTATCAGCAAATCTTGTTGCTTCATTTCTTCTAGCTAATAATCCTAATGTTTTTCCGAGTCCACCAATTACTCCGGTAAATAAAGCTCCTTCTGTACCAAATTTTACTCTATTAACTAAAGCTCTTGCTGGATCATTATCTCCTTCTATGGTTTTGTGTAATTGAGTAGGACCTCCGAGTAAATTACCAAAGGTTCCTGCAGCTTCGACATCTCCAATGAAGACTCCTTCCATAGCACCACCGGTGATAGCACCTGCGGCGAATCGAGCTGTTCTACCTTTAGTATTTAACTTAGCAAGTTTAGTGGTTGAATCTACTAATATTTTATTGTTAGCCTTATCAACTAAGCCAAAATATTTACCAGCTTTTTTAGATGTAAGAGCCGTCTGTGCAAGTTTAGTTCCTACTTTAAAACCTATACCTCCAGGTACACCAATATTAACTAATAGTTCGGTAATTTTTCCAGCAGTTGTTGCTGCTGCTTTTTCATCTAAGGTTGTAAGATCATCAAACCATTTCTCTACGGCTGCTGCTTTATTAGTATCCGCTCCAAGATCAATGAGTGTTGCACCTAAAGAAAAGATTCCTTTAGGAAGTTGAATTAAACCTGATCCAATACCTGCTAAGATAGATTCTATTTGACTGACTTTATTTTCTTCTTCGGCTGAATTAAGAACTGATTTGTCTTGTTTTTCTAATTGAAGTTCGTTGAATGATGCCATACCCCTCCTTCATTAGTTAACACCTTGATAACCTGAGCCATAGTTTGAAGTTTGATTCTTCCACCATTTATCTAATTCACTATAATCTTTTTCTTTTTCTTCCTTAATAATTTTACTAGGATGACTTGGTTCATTTTCATCAAGATAAATAAATACATCTTCACCTTCATGTCCACCTGATTGATCAATATACGCGCCCGAACCTGTAGTATCTTTTTTTGCATATCCAAAAGGATGCATTTTATTATTTCCTAAATAATTTAAATTTTTATTTGGAATAAGTCTCTTAGTTTTTTTATCATAAACTTTACCATTTCTAATTAGATTACCAGAAAGAGTTGTTCCATGATTCCAATCTCCTTCATCGATAGTTACTATTATCCCTTGAGATCCTTCGATCTGAGTTTTCCCCTCTGGGGGAGGTTCTTTTTTACCATCTCCTGTACCAGCTTCTGTACCAGCTCCTGTTTTTACCGTTGAACCTAAAGCTGCAAAAGCTTGTTCTTTTGAACCATGATAAATTCCTTCAGGACTTTTGACTCCATCTTTTTCTTGTATTTGTATCGTTAACCATTGTAACTTTTTAGGATCCCACCATATTTTATCCATGTCGTAAGCGCCAAAATCTATAGGTGCTATTCCGCTACCATCTTCTTTATATGTTCTTTTAATCTGACCAGCATTAACCGAACCCCCTTTTTCATCCATCATTTCAGCTAGGAAAATATTACCTGTAGCTATTCCAAGAGCTTCTTGAATATCATATCCAAATTCTCCTTGACGTTTAGTTGCTTGAATTTCATGTGCGTTTTTAAGGGCTTGCCTCTTAAAAGGTAAATTTTTTAATTCTCTATTAGCTGCAGCTTCTGTTTCAGCAACTTTAATATCTGTAAAGGCTGATAAAGCTTTATCCGTTGAAGCCATGTTCGCCATGTATTGAGCCATTTGATCTTTGCCTTTTCCTTCAACCATTTTACTGTAAGGTTCTCGAGCTGTACCTGCTGCTGTTTGAATAACATTTCCCATTGGTGGAGAAGAAGCCATGTTCAATCCCCATTCAGTTAAGAAATCATATACATTATAACCTTGCTTAGGAACTGGACCATATCTATCTCTCATTTGGTTTGCTATTACATCAACTTCACCCCAGTCTACTGGACCTGCTTTGCTATATCCTTTACGACTCAACCCCGAAGTGATTCCCGCGCCGGTTGATCCGCCCATACTAAACATTGGTCTTTTTAATATTCTGCTCATTGTTGATTATATTTCATTCCTCTTTGAGGTCCCATTACATTACCCCAGATACCACCCATAGTAGCACCTACGCCTAATGCAGTTTGCAATGGAGTTGGGTTAGGCATTGAAGACCATTGGTATTGACCTGGGTATCCACCCATAATACCTGTGACTCCTGTGCCATAATAACCCATTCTCTCATAAGGTTCATATGCAGCCATTCTATTTGCTTCTCTCATCGCATCATATTGAGCTTGAGTTTGAGCTTGTTGAGTGGCTCCTACTTGACCCATAGTTCCTATTTGACCTGCAACAAGTTGCGGAGTCAATGATCCAAGGCCCGATTGATACTGACCCAGTCCTATTTGATTCGCATAGTCTTGTTGTCTTGCGCCTTGGCCCTGAGTATATCCTTGTTGAAGCAAGCCTGCCTGGATTGCTGCCCGGTTTCTATCGCTTGCTGCTTGATATTCACCTAGTTGTACGCCTGTTCTGCCTGCACCCAATGCGCCGATTCTTGATGCAGCATCCATAATTCCGTGTTGTCCTTTTTGAGCTTGTATATCATACTCTGATAATGTCGCATCGATTACTGATTGTTGATAAGGAGACATGTAAGAAGCAATAGTTCCTGCCTGCGTAGCCGGTCCTGCTCCTGTTCCTGTAAGCGCTGCCGCAGCTGCGCCATAATCTTGCGCACCCATCATATCTGTTGGTAAACCTGAATAAGCTCCTTGGCCTGTTATATAGGGCTCATATCCACCTAAACCTTGCTGTGCTAAAGTGACCGCATCTTGTTGTAGTTGATGTTGGGGTGCAACTTTAGGTGCAAATTGTGCTGTTGCTAAAGGTGTTTTTGTTAAATCTGTTAAACCTTTGGCATAGTCTTTACCTAAAGATTCTATAAATGGTGCTGGGAGTGTTCTTGTTTCTTGTACGGCCATTATACTACCTCACTTAATCGTTCTGATACTTCAAACATATCTCGTGCTCCTTCTAATCCTTGAGACTCTTCAGAGATACTACCACCTTGTTCTAAATTTGTCATTACATTTTCCATAACTTCTGCTCCTTTATCTACGTCTCCACCGCCAGCATTTCTAACTGCATCAGCTGTGAATACAAATTCATTAACACTTAATCGAGCTGGAACATCATCAGCTTTTTCTTTTTTACCTATAGGAACAAAGCCTCCTTCATTTCTATAATCTTTTTCTAATCCTCCTAGATCCATGATTCCACCTTCAGCTCTTCCTACTCTTCCACCACCTGCTAATTGATAATAATCAGGATAAGGGAAAAGAACATTGTCGGTTGCAAAAGGAGTCACTCCTTGACCTGCTCTAATATCAGCAATCATTTTATCCCAATTAGCTACTTCACCTTTGTAGTTTGCCATTACATTATCTAAATTATCTTCACCTGGATTCTTAGCTGTGTATAAACCTGCAAGTGCAGAAGAACCTAATATCCATGGCATAGGATGATCTTTAAATGATCCTAGAGCTCTTGAGAATAATCCACCTTTGTCAGGAGTCTTCCCAGCCCAATTTAAAATATTTTTTGATTTACCTGCTAAACTTGCATCTCCAACTATAGCATTACTTAATTGAGGAGATATATTACTAGTTACAGCTTTACTTGCTTCTGTTATTGCAGGCGACTTACTAAATAAATTTCCATAACTCTTTCCTATATTACTTAATACACTACTAGGTCTTAACCATCCTGTACCTTTAGTAAAAGGATTAGCCCATGAAGCTTTACCAAACCCACCTGCAGCTCCAACATTTGCCAAACCTGCTGTCGCCAGATAGCCTAAAGCCATCTTACCTAAATCACTTTTAGCAAATTTCTTAACGCTTTTTGTTAAATTTTTAACAAGTTTTTTTCCACCTTTAAAAATACTCTTAACTAAACTTCCTAAACCATAGCCAGGTCTGCCACCGTAAGCGTTTCCATAACGTATCTCATCTACTGGATGATCAAATTGATGTTCTTCAGGATAATCAAACCTTCCATGTCTATCCATAGCTCGTGTACTTCTAATAACACTTTCAGGAGTGATCATATCTAATCCTGCAGCGAAACTTAAAATATCTGGTGCGTGTTCTCCAACTCCTTCTGCTTGAAGTTCTGCAACCATATCCTCTATTCTCATTCCAGAACCATCTACTCCAGGAAATTTTTCATAAAATTTATTCATAATTTTTTGCATGGCTTCTTCATACAATTGACTTTGTTCAATTTGTTGTGCTTGTGCTTCTGGAACTTGAGACATTATACCTGGTGAATCCGCTGTCACTTGATTTCCATATTGATACCCAATCCTTCCGCCTTGAGCTAAATTAAAAGGTACCCCTTTAGCACTTTGCTGTCTTAATAGATCACTAATACTATAATTTTCTCCTCTAATAATTTCATGAATTTCTTCATCTGTGACCTCTGGGTTGTGTCTCTTATATTTATCTATTCTATTTTTTAATTCATCTTGTAAATATTCTCTACTATCCGGTGCTCCATACATACCTCTAAGTAAAGTATTAGCTGACCCTTTAAACATATCGCTGGTGTATGGTTCTTCATCATCCGTATATGTAATAGAATCATCTAGTTGCATAATTCCATCTTTTTCAACTTCATCTTCCTCTATGCCCCATGAAGCTTTATCAAAAGTTCCACCTTCATCTATATATTTTTGTTTCATATCTATCATTTCTTGATCACTAAAAATATCATCTTCAGGTTTTGCTCGAGGAATCATTGCAGTTATATCTGGTGTTACTGTTTCTGTTATATCTTGTCCAATTAATTCTTCAGGAATATAATCTGATCCTGTTGGAGGACGAGGCATTTCCATTTGCGGCATTAGACTTTGTTGTCTTGTCATAGCAGGAGTTTTACCTTCTCGTGACATTTCCATAATAGCTCTTTGAATATTTTCAGGAGTGATAGGTAAACCTCGATCGTTTAACCATTTCATAATAATTTGTTGTGTAGTAGGACCTGTTTCAACTTGTTCTTCTGCAACCACATCCATGATCCCACCTTCATATTTCTTATTTCTTTTCTTTTTAAAACCATCTTTATCATAATCTTCTGGATTTTTTAATCTATCATAGTATCCTTTGTAATCGGCTACATCTTCAACATCTGGATTAGCTATCCTCCATTCTCTCATGTCTTCTATTTCTTCAAACACAGGAGGATTACCCATTGTGGGTCCACCATTGTCATACCCAATTCTTCCACCCTGAGCCACTTGTTGACCCATAGGAATTATAGACTGTTGTTCTTCAGGAGATATAGTCATTTCTTCTTCACTCATGAAATCTTCAGGACCCCCTTGAGCAGAAGCCATTTTCATTTTTACAAAGTCTTCAAATTCACCTGTAAATCCTTGAGCAACCATTGCTTTAAATTCTTTAATAAGTTGCATTAAAACTTCAGCTTGCTCTCCAGGAAGACTGTCTAATAACTGTTGAAGTTCTGGATCATTAGATGGATCCATCTCATCTTCAGTCATGAAATCATCAGGACTTCCTTGAGCGACCTCCATATTTGGAGCTCTTGTTTCTATTTCTTCTGATATGATATCTGTTATTGCCATAATTTTACCTGAATGCTCAACTTACTTTGTTTTTGCAAATAAATCAAGCTTTGGAACCTCTACAATGACATCCCTTTGGATGTCTTCAATGCTAATTCCTTTAGCTTTCCATTCCTCCTCCGTAGAGTATTGTTCTCCTGTTTTTTTATGCTTTATAATTGTCTTTGTTTTAGCATATATTAAAGGCACTTCCTTGCCATTTACTTTAACTTTATCCATTAACTGACTACGTCCTTTTTAATATTAAGATAGCTAATTCCAATACTGACTCCGTCCCCTACCGTTCCTGCTAATTGGGCCTTTAAAATGGTGCTCGCTTCTAATACCACTGGTACACTAAAAAGTTCATAGCTCGTATTGACTGCTAAAGTTTTATTCTTTTCAATATTAAAAGCATTATTGGTAATGCTAATGGTTGGTGTATTGGATCCTGAATTATTAGTCACTCGAAAAGACCGTAAGACATAAGTTTCTGCAGCTCCTGCTGTTAAAAGAGTAGTTAAATCGGTTGTCGAAATCGTCACTCCATAAAATTTATATTGGTTCGTTATTGCCATTATTCTAAAAAGAAACTTTTAGCTTCTATCTCTTGTTTTAATTCTTCCTGAAAAGTTGTATTTAATTTTTGCACAATAGCATCAATATCTCTTACTAAAGAGTGAGCTACGTCGGGTTTATATTCTTCACTAGCTCTGGTTATAACTTGTACTATCTTGGCCATTAAGTGCTTTCTGATTCATCTAAGAGTTCTCCGGTCCAACCCTTCGATTTAATATGTTCATTAAATTCTTTTGGAGTCATCGGCTCACCAAACCACTTTGAATCAAATGTTTTAGCTGCATCATAAACTTCTTTAACTGTTTTAGTACCTGAGTTTAAATTATACATTTGGTTATTAATTATAGTTTTTTGTTTATCATTTACATCAACCTGTTGTATTTGAGGCCCAGCCCATGGATCGTGAAACTTGGTAGGAGCAAATTCTTGTCTTTGTCTATATCTACTCAGGGCTGGATTATTAGCTACCTCCATCATCTTCATATTATTGTAGTTATAATTATCCATAATTCCACCTGTAGCTTCTTCAAAACCCATTGATTCTAATTTAGCTTTATTTCTAGCAACTTGATCTTCAAATGACAGAGTACCTGTATAATAATCATTTTCATCATATGATCCTGGATAATGGGTTCCTGTAGGAGGATCAAAGTTATCCCAAGACCTTTTTGGTGCTGACAACTTATCAGTAAGTTCTTTACCTCTTAAATTTAAATCTCTTCCTGTTAAAACATTTTGTGCTGTGCTTGGTTTAAGTCCCATAGCTTCTAACATATCTATATTTTTTTGACTAAATCCTTTATTCAGTGCTTTATTTCTATACATTTTATCTAATCTACTTTGTAATTGTTTATTTCGTCTCGCATCTTCATATTGTTGTTGAGTTCTCCAACTACCGTCTGGATTTTTTCCTCTCAATTGTCTTGGATCAATACGAGAGAACATAGACATCATTGAACCAGGAATTCCTCCAAACATACTCAGTGCTCCTCTAAATAAATTTCCTATACCAAAAGGACTTCCTCTTGTAGCTCTGTAAGCTTTAGGGGCAAATTGTTTAGCTGCTCGTAAATCCTGTTTACTTATTCCAGGTCTATGTCTAGGTCCGAACCAACCTGGGTTAACTGTTTGACCAGCTCCTGCAGCAATAGCTCCTGATCTAATATTTTGTAGTTCTTGATTACCTATTCCTGCGGCTAATGTATCTGATGTGTGTTTTCCACTTTCAGCTGCACTCATTGCGGCACCACTTCTATAACCTCCTGTTGGATCATAATCATTATAATTAGGAATTCCCATTGGACCTTCATGAGGTGTGTCTGGTTTTAAAGCTTGTAAGATACCAGCTTCTTCATCTGTTATATAAGCTAAATTAACTGGAGTTGAATGAGATCTTGCTTGAAAAGATGTAGGAACATTTACTCTCTTACCTTTTTTATAATTTTCAAAATCATGTATTAAGTTTCCATCAGAAGCTATGTCCATTATACCACCACCTGCAGCACCATAACGATCAGTCCATTCTCTAGCAATCTCTGGCTCGTTGGCCCATAAGTATCTTCTTTGTTTTTCTGATTTAAATGGCATTATCTTCTTCCGTCTGGTTGTATGTCTACTCTAAAGGTACCTAATTTCCAGTCTTGAGCAGTACTAGTATTAGCAATCTTTAAAGAAACTGCACGTGCTCTGGCACGAGTATCTACTTTAGTCGTACTCGAGGTAATTGTAAAGGGTCCTAGTGAAGAGCTCGCCTGGGAGCTATTAGGATAGTCTCTTAAGTTTAATGTAATTTGGGTATCTCCTGTTTGAGAAATAAAGTCAGGAATGAATCTTCTAATTTTCATTAGGAATTCTCCATCTCCTTGGAAGGTTGCTCCACCTTCTTTAGTAACCGTTATATCATAATCACCTGATTCTATATTAGAAGCAATAGCCGTAGTGGTACTTCCAACAACTTGATCGGTTCCTGTTTCATGTTTAAAGTATGTAGTTCTACCCTCGGTATTTCCAACAACATCATAGGAAGTATCATTACCAGCATCGTAAGAAGTGCCATGAGGATTTCCAAAAACAGAGGAATCTGTCCAAGTAGTTCTATCTAAACTACTCGTGACCCAGATGGATCTTTCAGAAGTAGAATCTAAATAATTATAACTTACCATTCTATTAATAACACTAGAACCTGAAGTGGGATAAAACCAGTATATTTCTCCAAAGAGATTATTTAATCCGCAGTTTACTAATTGTTGGCCCGTGGTATTAATATCATCAAACACATAATCTTCCACTAAACATTTCATCGATTCAAGCTTACCAGCATATTTAAAAAATCCATTTTCAGACATCCAGTACGCTGAACCATCTACCTCGATTGCAGCATTCATTCCTAGAAGTCCACAGTTTGTTCCTACTTGTGCAAAGGCAAATACAAAAGGAACTCCTACAAAACGCATAGTAAACGCAGCACTATCAGTCCAAACATAAGTGGCGTCTCTTCCTCTAACCGCCCCCATGATCCGTGATCCGTCAGCCAGTCTTTGTGAACCTGCGGTATTGGTTGAAGTAATCGCCCACGTATTAATATCTTCTCTATTAGACCATCTAACAAACATTTCATCTTTAGTACCTGCATCTCCAATAGTCGTTTCAGTTCCAAAACATACTAAGTGACGATCAGGTGTGGATACTAACATATCACGAGAAGCGGTTGGCGCTCCACTAACGATAGTTGCTCTGGTAGAAGTAGCGGTAGTTGAATCTGAATCCCATTCAAAAATAGGACCATTATGAATTAAGGCTAAAAGTTTTTTACCAAAACTATCTAGGGTCCATAAACCTGGATCAATTACATAATCACCACTAGCCGCTTCACCCCAGGCTACATAGTCCGTACTGTTAATAACTGTTGCTCCATTAGAATGAGAATCTTTAGTTGTTCCTCTTACTTCCCGAGTCACTCCTGTTAAAGTATTACCACTAATTCCCGTATAAGAAATTTCTTCTGAACCAATTTGAATAAAACATGTTCCTGAAGAAGGAAATTGAGATGCATCGGTTAATACAATAGTTGTAGTTACATCATTAATCCCTCCATTAAGCGTGGTTGTAGCTTCACCTGAAACTGTACCACTCCATTGTCCTAAACCCCATCCATAACCAGGAAGTTGAGTTGCCGGTCCTACAGGGTAATAATATTGAACTCTAATTCCTCCTGAAGTTGTAGCTCCCGATCCTGTTTCAGCTGATGACATAGTAATGGTCAAAGCGGTGGAAGAAGAAATGGATGTAATCATAAATTTAACATCATTAAAATCAGAAGCAGTATAATTGGAATTAGTAATGGTTGTAAAATTATCTAAGTAAATAATATCACCAGCACTCATATTATGAGGAGATGAAAATGTAATAGTTACAGTTTGTGATCCATTAGTAGTGGTGAAAGCATTCGTTAAAGTAGTCGTGGTTTTAATAGGATGAATGTCATAAAAAACTCCTCCTGTATAAACATATAAGATTCTATTAGTTCCAATCGCTGAGTATTTAAATCCTGAACTATTAATAAATTGGTGTTGGGCTCTAGCAGCTCCCGTTAGAAAATTTTCTCCTAACTGAGACCAACCCCCTATTTTCTCTGGAGTTCCATACCTAAATCGTACATAATCTCCTCCCGTCCACTGTCCTTCAGCGCCTGTGGGAGTAACTTGTTTGTTGAAACCAGGTAAAAATTCTATTTTTTGTAGCATAAAAATCCTTTTTTATAACTATAGCAGATTTTAGGGATAATCAACAGATTTAAGCAAGGGGAATCTGTGGTGGAGTTTCCCCCTGCAAGCTTAATATATAAACTATTTTTTAGGTAATGTAAAGTCTTTATACCAGGCTGGAAGTCCCAAGAAGGGGCGTCCATCAAACTTATTTGCTTTAGCGGTTTTCTTTTTAGCATTATTATAGTGCAGGAAAACTTGTGCGCAATCTTTGCCTGTAAAATCTTCCCGCCAATGCTCTAAATCACATCCAGAATAGATTAACATATCTCCTTGTTCTAATTCTACTTTAATACCTGCTTGACCTTTTTTACCTGTGGGGTCTAAATAAATAGGCCATGGATCTCCTCCTAAATTTAAGGTAGTAGAAACTTCACAAGAGTATCTATCTTTGTGACGATGAAGAACATCTCCTGTTTTATAAATCCTGGCATAGGAATAAGTTTCATTTAACGTATAACCTGTTTCTTTTTCCATCTTTACTCTTAAAGCTTCTAGTAATGTTTCCATTACTATATCTGAATAATGAGAATAAGTATTTGGAACTTGCTCGTCGTTCCATCTTCCCCAGTAGTCTGTAAAAGGTGAGATATATTTTTGATCAAATAAAAAGCGCGCCACTTGTCTTTTCTTTAAAAAATAAGAATAAACAAATGAAGCTAGTTCTTTTGAAATGGCTCTTTTTAATACTTTATATTTAGTTTTTTTGAATGACATTTTTTCCTTTGGTTAATTTATGATCTATTAAAATTTCAACAAAATCTCCATTACGTTTCTTAGGGTGTTGTCCCAGAGTTGAATGAATATATGCTGCTCGAACTGGATCAAGGTCCTTGAGTTTAATAATATTAACCTTCTTATGTTTTTTGAACATTTAATACTCCTTTCGGTATAGCTTGACAGTTCCAATGTATAAA
>TARA_R100001594_G_scaffold20488_1_pt1 | contig 18051 bp, 12 predicted proteins | sample TARA_R100001594 | Tara Oceans TARA_R100001594 (sample SAMEA2622752) | marine metagenome | biome: marine biome (ENVO:00000447); feature: marine epipelagic mixed layer (ENVO:xxxxxxxxx); material: "saline water (ENVO:00002010), including plankton (ENVO:xxxxxxxx)" | depth 150 m | reverse complement strand
AAGGTTGGGAAAATAAAATCCCTAAAATAGTTTGGTTACAAGAAAGTGGGTTAAAAATAAAAGTAAGAGATTTAAAAAGAAAAGGTTTGAGATTTAAAATGTTTTACGAACCTGATTATACATCATATATAAGAAAAAATATTAGTGGTGGAAGTTTTATAGTTTTAAAAGATAATGAAAAAAATGAATGGTTAAAGGAAAATGGGATAGAAACTAAAGATATAGAATTGAATGGTAAATTAACTGAATTAAGTAATTCTATCAATAAAAGTTTAGAACAAATTTTAGATGATGTAAGAAGAAAATTAAAAAGAAAAGGTAAAACTAAAACTTATAAGGTTTTACTTAAGGATATAGAAAAGGATAATCAATTTAAAAAAGATATTCTTGACCTTATGTATACTACTTTTGAAAAAGAAGCCCCAATTGACGGGCTGCACCCATTATTGATAAATGACTATGAGTTTGAGATAATATCTCCAAAAGGTAAAGGAGTAGGGTCAACATATACATTAACTATTTCTAAAAAAGGTGTAGTTGATTTAACCCAACCCGCAGGAGTAGTAGCAGGTGAAAAAGGGATTAAAACTGGAAAAAGAAAAACAATTGGGGGATATATTAAACAAATGGGCAACTTTGTAGATAGTATAACTAGTAGGAATACAGAAATAAAAAGACTTATAGAGGGGTTACAATGAAGTATTCATCACCGTCAGATTATACAGCCATCGCTCCTAGTTACAGCACAGGTGCAGGTTTTTACACAGATAAGGGTAAAATTTCTTCCCTTCTTCAATTACCTGCCTTTAGTTCATCTACGAGTCCTACACAAGCAGAAGTTGGAGAATTGATAAAGAGGGCAGAAGATTATGTGGATGAAATTACTGGTACTTCGTTTAGGCCAATTTTATACACGGATGAAGTACACAATTTTACATTTACTGGAGTTATGTACAATTTTCCTCGCTATTATAATGATTATGTGGGATTCGTACAATTAGATAATGCCAACATTAGAAAAATTATTCGTTTAGAAGCATGGCAAGGAAATTCTTGGACAGATTTAGCCTCTGCAACTGCAACAGTAACTGTTAGTGATTATACTAATGTTACAAGTGTGGTGTTAACTTTACCTAATAGTGGAACTTCTTTTACTTTAACAGCAGGTACAACTAACGCACGTTTCAATAAATTATACGGTAATAAAACTACAGCGCAGGAATTGGCCTATTTAATCAATGAGGTTTTTCCTGCAACAACTTCTGACATTACAGGAGCAACTGCACCTAAATCTTTAAGCAATATTTCTAGTTATTTTTATGCTACTGTAGATTCAGAAGACCAAACTAAAGTAGTTATATCTTCTTTACTAGCAGGTGAAGATGGAACTGAATGTACTATTGCAGTAAATGGTTCAGGCTTAAGTAAAAGTGATTTTACAGATAAAGAAGATATGGCTAGGCTTGGAGACTTTTGGACTATTGGGCCGGAAGGTCGTATTTTCTTTAGGTCCAATTTCCCATATAATCATTTAAATTCATTAAGGGTAACTTATTTAGCAGGGAAAACTAGAGTACCTTCTGTTATTACAGATGCTACTACTAAACTTGCAGCATGTGACATTTTAAGACATGATGATTCAACTGTTTTAATTGCTGAATCAGGGGCACAAATAGACATTAAAAGTAAGTATGACCTTCTAAGGCAAGAGGCTTTAGATATTCTAAATACCCAAAAAGAATATGTTTATTTGATTGAGTGATATTATGTTTAATAGGGTATTAAATGATTTAGTAAATAGTGAAAGAAAACTAAGAGAATTAATTGCTTTAGAAAAAGAAAGAGAAGCAATGATTGCAGAATATTTTCCTCAATTTCAAAGAAGTTTAGATGATGATGAATGGGCAAGAGAAGCACAAAAAAAATTAGCAAAACAAATTGATGTTCAAATTTCAGAAATAATAAATAAAGAAGTAGGTGGTAAACTTGGATGAGGTAACTTTCCTTACAAATTTATTAATTGGTCATGGTGGTACTGATGAAGGTGGAAGTAGTATTTCTATGACTCCAACTACTGTTGGTGGTGCGACAAATAGTTGGTCACAATCTGCTACTGATAAGGGTTTAACTAATCATAAAGTTACACCTACAATTGTTGATATTCGTAATTTAAAAAAGAATAAAGCAATGAGAGTTGACCTATCATCTACTGGTGATAGTACTACTTCTGATTTGCTTGTAGTTTTTGAAGAAGGGCAAACAATTTCCTATCCTACTATTAATTGGGATGTTAGAAATGAGGAGTATACTTTGGTAGTACATATTAGAACGATACAGGATACAAGAGCCTCTAGTGACACTTGGGCAAGGGATAGGTTGGAGAGTTTATATAAAGTGCTACGACATCGGCTTGAATCGAACAGAAAGGGGGCAACGGTGACTGTCGGAAGTAATTCAGCAAAAATAGACCAAATTTTTATGGGTAATAGAACTGAATCTAATGATAGGAGCAAGCGAATATTCGGATACAAAGTAAATGTAACATTGAAGAGATTCGCCGTAACCCTGTAAGTAAGTAAAGGTGAATAGTAATGGCAATAGAAAACAGCGATATATTTTTAGGAAGTGGGGCAAGTTTAACACTTGTACCGGAAGTGGATTTTTATTTTAAACCCGCAACAACAAGTACAACATTAATACAAATGGAAACAACTAATGCAGTTCAATTCCAATTAGTAACTGATATGTATGTTGGTTGTACTCTTGATTGGTATGATAATGGAGTTTATACCTCCTCACATACTATCACTTCTAATGATAATGACACCTTTACAATAACCCCCGCTACTGGTGCAGCGGTAGTTACTGCTGATGATGAATTTGTGTTAAGGGCATATGGCGCACCTTGCCCTGCTCCTGATTCTGCTAATGATGGGAGTGGTAGACTTAGACTACATGCTGATAATTGGTTAGGATTAGTTGAATCTGCAACATTCCCAACTGTTGAAGTTGAGACTAAACAATTAAATTTAGCACTTGGAGGAACAAGAAACTTTACTCATCAATATAAAGGAATAGAAACTGCAACTGGTGGTAATATAGGTTTAGTTTGTAACCATGTAACTTGGTTATATTATTTCTTAGGAACATGTACCAATATAAGTTTTGCAAGTGGGACTTCTACAAGTCAACACCCAACTAATTATCACACTGGTACTGCGGCACATAAATTATATTTCCACGGAACTAGTGCTACTTCCCATATAGATACAGGCCCATTCATTTACAGGGTTAATTCCGTTAGTGGTGGCGACCATATTGTACCACCATTAATGGCAACTGTTGATGATACTGTAGCAGATATAGATAGTATTACTTATCCAGTAACTGATTCTACTTATGTAAGTTACACATTTGCAGAAGCAAATAATTCTGAATTACCTTCTTTTGCTCTTGAGCAAAGTATGAGTAAGTTAGCAACTAACCCTCTAAGGACAGATACAGATAATGATGGTCTTGAAGATTTAAACTTTGTAAGGGTTGCTAGAGGTAATAGGGTAAATACATTAACTATGACGGCTAATGAAAATGAAGAACTTAAAATGACTATGGATTTGAATACTAGGGCAGTTAATACTCTTGATAAATCACAAACTGCGGGTTATGATTCAAGAGGAGGACAAGCAACAGATTCAAGTTTATTTAATTTCACTAGTGATGAAGGTCATCTTGAACCATTCTTCTTTTCTGATGGGACTATTGAAATGTATGGAAGTACATTCTTAAAGATAACTAACTTTTCCTTAACTATGAATAATAACTTAATGGATAAAAGATTTGTTGGTATTGGTAGTAAAAGTGTTAAAGATGGTATACCTGCACAAAGAACTTATGAGGTTTCACTAACGGCAATGGTAACAGATGATAAATTATTTACTGAATTATTAAGTTCAAATGAAAATAATGACACTTCACAATCATTGAAATTATCATTCACAAAGAATACTTCTGAAACATTTACTTTAGAGTTTGATGATTATTTCATGGCTGCTAATAATTGGACTATTCCCGAAGATAAAGGGCCAATTATGGTTGAAGCAACTTTAATGCCTAGAACATTAACGGCTTGTACGACTACAACTCATTGGATTTTACAAGGGTGATTAAAATGGTTTCATACGGAGATAGATATAGGGCTAAACAGGCTGAGCGTAAAGAAAAGGCATTAAAAGCACAACAAAGAAAAGAAAGAAGAGGCCGACCTAAAAAAGTAGTAGAAGTAGTTGAGGCAGATGAAGAAGAGTAACTGGTTTGAGATTGTTAAAGCCCCAGTGTGGGCCCAAAATAGGTGGATTGAAACTAAAACAGGTAAGAGAATTTTACCTTCTGAATTAAAAACCCAATATAATTTAGATGATGCACAAATTCAACAAATGAAGCAAAGAAGTCCTAGTCAAACTGAATTAAGGGAATTACAAAATGTAGTTAGTGGTGGAGGACAAGCAACTGGCTTTAGTTCTGCGGGACGTAGACCTATGGGGGACACGTCAGGCACAGCACAACCATTAACTCAACAAGCGCAACAACAAAGGCAAGCGCAACAACAAAGGTTTCAACAAGCGCAACAACAAAGGCAAACGCAACAAGGTACTCAAACACAAACCCCATTTAATGTTGGTCAATTTTTACAACAAAATACTCCTGCAACTACAACTCCACAATCACAATCTACTCAAGCACAAACTACAACTCCTGCAACTACAACTCAACAAGCGCAAACTGGTGGTAAAAGCCCACCATTAAGTCAAAGAATCAAAATAGGCGGTAGGATATATGAAGGAGGTCAAACATTACCTGCTGCAACTTGGAATCAATTACAACAAGAATTCAAAGGAAAACCTACAGACCCTAACGGTATCCCACAAGAGGCTTATTTAAAATATGGGGCGCAAACAGGGGCGGCAACTCCTAAAGTAACCTCTACAAAGGGTAAAACTTTAGAAAATATTGGTTTAAATAATCTCTATGAAGAAGCAAAAGCATCAGGTGATTTAACTGCATTTACAAATAAAGTAAATGCATTATTAAATAAGAGTGAGGATAGTTTTAGAAAAGTATGGGATAATGTTATCAAAAATTAAATTCCACCAACTGTTTGTATGTTGGTTTTGAAGGTGGAAAATATGTTGGAAAAAAAAATAGTAAATAACACATCAGCATTATTTATAAATAATAATGCGAAAGAGCATTATATTCGAGTCTCACCAGATTCGGATGAATATCTGAAAGTTTGGGTTAAACAACCTACTTGGTTACAAGTAGAAAAGGCAATGACTACATTGATGAAGATTGACCCTAAAACTCAAACGATGGATATAGATATGAATGCCATGTATAGATACATGGTTGATAATTTTATAGAGAAAACTGAACCCAGTTTATCTACAGTAGATTTAATCAAATTAACGCCTTATGTTGGGGCACAATTAAAAGAGGTACTTCCTAATCCTTTGGAAGATATGATGCAGGGGGATGAGGAAAAAAACGAATGATACGAAAAGTAGTAAGAGGTCAATCATCTGACACCTACTTTTCGTCACTCTTGGTAGTATATTCATTAGCGAGGGCCTTTTCCATTAGTCCAATGGAAGTCTATGCGATGCCATCAGATTTAGTTTTATCAATGTTACAAATACATGGGGAAGTAGAATTATATAAAGCAGAAGAAATGAAAAAAGGAATGAAGTGATATTATGGCCGATGAAATGCAAAAGACAGTTAATACTTTTTCTAAATTGCATGAGGCCATGATGCAAACAAACCAAGATGCTAATGGTTTAGTTAAAAGATTCTCAGATGCAAGTAGTGCAAGTAATAAACTTTGGACTACAATGAGTAGGCTTACTATTGGTATGGGTTTTAGAGGATTTTGGAGATTTCAAAGCCTAATTCGTTCTGTTGGTAATGTATTTGAATTGTGGTATGACCACGGTGAAAATATACTTAAACAAGAAAAAGAAATGATGGATAACACATTAGGTTTATATAATGCTTATGAAAAAATCCAAGATGTAAAAAATAATATTGCTAAAACTGATGATGATGCTTTTAAAATGATGAGACTGATGATGGGAGAAGATAAGGCTAGGGCTAAATTAAAAGAAACTGTTGCTAGGGCAGAAGAAGTTAATGCTAAAAAATTGGCTAGGGCTTTAGGGATGAGTCGTAAAGATGTTAGAAAGAGGTTAGGCACGAAAATTTTTGGTAAGCAAATTACAGGGGAACAAGACCCTGAAACAAGAGAAAAATTAGAAGGGTTGAAAAAAGTTTTACCTAGAAATTTTGGAGTATTTCAACCAATTTTTAATTTTGCTAAAATAGGATTTAGAACTTTTAAAGCAATACCTAAAAAATTATGGAAAGGTGCCACTGGTTTAATAAAATTATCTACGGGGTTATTTAGAAAATTGTTAATTTTTACTGTTCAATTTATGATGTATTTTGTAGGAATTATGCTACTCTTATTTGCACTTAGAAAACCATTAATGGCCGGATTTAATTATCTTAAAGGGTTATATGAAAAATGGCCTGAAATTAAAGAAAATTTAATGACAGTTTTAGAACCAGTATGGAATGCTGTTAAAGGTTTTTGGGATGCGACAATGGGAGTATTTAATACTTTATTTGACCCTAATGCTACAATAGGAGATATGTTAAGGTCTTTAGGTGTTTTTGTAGTTAAAGGTTTAAAAATAGTATGGGAAATAGGTAAAGTATACTTTACTAAATTTTTACCATTACTAATAAGTAGTGTTATTAAATTTGGAAAAGTACTTTGGAAGTACCTTAGAAGTGTTGATTGGGTTGGTAAAGCAAAAGAAGCAGGTGCGGCGGTTAAAGATATGCTTATTCAATATTGGAATAATAATTTAAAACCGTGGTTACTATCTAAAGGTCTTGAGCCAATTGCTAATGGTATTGAAAGGGCAGTAAAATGGCTTAAAGATACATGGGTGAAAGTTGAACCATATATTACTAAATTCGTTATTTTCTATAAAGATGCATATGCTTGGTTATTTAATATATACACTACAGTAATTGTACCAATGATAATAGACAAAATAAAATCATTATATACTATTATTAAAAATTTCACTGAGGATTTAGGTTTCAGTTTTATGGCTAAAGGAGGTACTGTTAATTCTAGTGGTAATTTTATAGTTGGGGAGTTAGGGCCTGAAATGGTAACTCTCCCTGCGGGGGCTAAAGTAACACCTAATCATAAATTAGGTTTAACAAATAATGCTAGTGTGAATAATATTACAGTTAATGTTAATGGTAGAGTTGGAGCATCTGACCAAGAGTTAAGAGATATAGCAAAGAAAATAGGTTTTATGTTAAATAGGGAAATAAATAGAGCAACAGCAATGGGAGTGAGATAATGGTAACAGGTGCAGAAGGAGTAGATAGCCATTGGGTGTATTTACAATTAGCGGCAGGTGAAATAAAGGGTTCAAGTGCTAGTGATTGGGTAACTAATAGAATTGCAATGAAGTGTGATAATATATCAATAGCAACTAATAAACAAGTTATGGCTCATCCTATTCCCGGTTCAGGTATTATTACAGGTGAGTCCCAAGCATTTTCTTTAGATTTAGGTATGTCTTCAAAAACTATTAGTTTAAGTGGAGTCTTAACTTCACAAACTATAACAAAGCAATTTGGTAGTCAAAATATTGATTGGTTATATGTTTGGGATAGTTCTTTATCTAAATATGTGATTCCTGCCGCTGTTTCTAGTGCATATCGAACTTCTACCCCTTCTTATGTAACTGATAATGTAGGTAGAACTGCTGTAGAAATGACAGCACAAGAAGTTGCTCAGTTAATACATTCTTATGTAGATTCATCTTTTAGACAAGAGCATCAAAATCTTAACAAATTAATTATTTTAATCCCTTCATTTGTTAGTAAATATTACACATATCATACTTCTTCAATGGATAGTTCTAGAAATACAGAAACTGCACCATTAATTCCGTGGTCATTTGCAGTTAGAGATACTGGAAAAAATTCACATAAACTAGATGCTCAAGGTTCTAATTTGTCTTCTAGTTTCCCAAACCCAGTATCTACTTCTGCACTAATAGGGAAAGAAGGTATTGGTGGGTTCATTAGAAACTTTAGTACTACTCTAGTTGGAGGTTCGCCTTTTGTAGAATTTAGTATGGAGTTTGAAGTTGCACAAATATCTTTTAAGTGATTATTATGACAGAGAGGCTATATGTTACTAATAGGAAAGCATTGGTTTTTCCTGTAATGTGTGATGCACACCTTAAGATAGACCCGGCCACTGATTCTGCGGGACAAACAACTGGTTTATTTACACATGATGATTCTTTTACTATACAGGCTATTGTTACACCATATGAAATAAATGGTTTAGGTTGGGATTATGGGGCAACAAATAATCCTGCGGGAGTTTCAGGAGTAGTAGATTCTAAAAAAACAATGCCTAGAGTACAGGCTTATAATACAACTGAGGCACATTTCCAAAGTTATCAGTATATTAATAGTAGGTTAACACATGAAATGCTTCTTTTTTATAATGAAAATGTTAGTCTAAGTTTAGTTAACAATACATTGTCTCACCAAAATCAACCTGCTGAGTATAAAATAAAATTCCAAGTAAATGCCAATGGTGTTACTGCTTTAACCTCAAGTAATGTAATTAGTGCTTCAACATTACATAGTGGTACAACTCAAAATCTTAATTCTGTTGCTAGTAGTAATGCGGAAGATGTTTACCATATGAATAGTGACGCTGTTAGATTTAGATTAGCATTTGCCAATGTTTCTAGCCACACCGGAGGTTCAGATACAATAACAACTAGTGAATCTACTGCCTCTAATTTCTTTTATGTAGGTCAACATTTGTATTCGAGAACTGGTCAAACTTTTCTTGATTTAGGTTATATTACAGGAATTGATGGTGCAGATTTAGAAATGAGCCAAGCAACTTCTGTTGGTTTATCAGGTTCTTTGTATACAGACGCTTTGAAAGAAGCCCCTTATTTATTAAATGCATTTCATATTGCTGCAAGTTATAATAAAACAACAGGGGTTATGCAGATTTTTTTAAATGGAGATAAGGTTGCAGATACAGTGCATAGTACAAATATGGGATTTACTTTTTCCAATGTTACTTCTTATATTGGAGAAATACCTTCTTCTAGTGCAAATTCAGGAGCATTAGCAAGTACAATTGGTGCTAGTCCATATTACGGAACTGTTACTCAATTTATGGGGGAGTTACATGAATTTGCTATAACAAAAGGGGCACAAGAAGGGTTCCCATCAACTGTTACTTTAATTCCTGATTTTAGAGATATTTTAATTTATTATAGATTCGAGGAGGCTAATTTGTAATGTCTGCTATTTATGCATTAAAAGAAGGTAATGGCCCTAGTGTTACTCCTGCTGTTGGGTCAGCAAATGTTAATTTTGATGTACCTACAAATCCATTATTTAAAACTGATTTAACAGCAGCGGCCTCGGTAGTTTGCTATGAAGTTAGTAGAGATATGACACCAACAGGTGCTGCTTCTGAAACTCATGCAACTAGTGGGGCAAGTACTTCAAATAAAGGAGTATCTAGGTCTAGTACATATAGTTCATTAAATAGAATCTATCCTAATAGTACTACCGTTGCAGATTATTTAGAAACTTTAACAACAACACCCGGATGGAAAGTTAAACTTTATGATGATAATAGTGATGCAGGAGAAGATGTTTCTAGTGTAGATATTGCAACTGATGATTATTTTATTGTGCTTTTTGCTGATGATTATAGAAAACACCATTTTGCAAAAATAACTGCTGAAACTTCTGATGAAGGAAAAAGTACAAGTTCAGTATTAGAATTCACACCGGCATATTCCGGCGATATTCCTAAAGGGACAAAAGTTGCTATTTACAAGGGCCCGGCAGTAGGTGACACTACAGTAGTAGCAGTTGCTTATGGTTTACAAGGAGATAGTAGTGATGATAGACATGATGTTTATGCTTATTGTGGTAGGCCAAATTTTTATTTTTACAATGATAGATTAGATAATGACAACCAACTTGACCATAATACAAAATATGTAGTTCATTATAGTAGGTGGGATGGTAGTACTGAAAAGCATTTACACTCCTGTTTTGTAACTAAACAGGAATATTCTTCTTATATCAAAGATTATGGCCCATATAACCAAGAAGCAACATTAGTAGATGGTTTAAGGGTGATAGATAATGCAGTAACTGGAACAGCCTATGTTAATTATAGTGATACTAGTTCAACAGTAAGAGATACTTATACTGTAAATATAATGGATTGGGAAAGTTGTTTTTTAAATAAACTAAGAACAACTGATAATAAAATAAAAGCGCAAACAGCAGGTAGTTTTTATGGGCCAACCCGCTATGTTCATTATGATGAATCTCCTATTAAATGTGAAGTCATTCCTAGAATGATAGAATGTACAGCCTTTAGGTCTATAACAGAAAATGGAAGTTATGTAGATATTAAAATTATGGACCCCCATAGGATTATGGGAAATAAGATAAAAAGATTCGACCCAATTAAATTAAAACAAGAAATTGGTGGGGGCTCTATTGCTCATATAAAACAATCTGAGTTATTTGGAACTGTACAAGGTGTTAGTGGTTCAAGCACTTTAACTTTTGAAGATTTAAATGAAGGTCAAGATTTAAGAGTATTATTATATGATGGTTCAGCAAAATATGAAACTATTAGGGTTGGGGATTATCATTATACAATAAGTGCAATAGCCGCCCCTGCTTATAGTGGTGGTTCTTTATCACAATTAGTTACTATTGATAAATATAGAAAATTTGATTCAGCAACATATTCAAGTGCCAGTGCAACTTTACAAGAAACTATTTCAGATGGAACAGCATATAGAAGAACTTGGTCTAAGATAACAGAAACTTTAATTGTAGATTTTTCAATAGATACAGAAGTTGACCACAGTAGTATACCAACAAGGTCAGGTGTAGCGGCGGCTACTTCTTTAAATTATAATGGGACAGCATTATCTGCGTTTAGTGACGCTAGACTTTATGATTTAGAGATGATTTTATTAGGTGATAATAATTTTGCAGGGCTTAGGTTAAATCTAAAATATGGGGATAAAATTAACAAATATGTTAAATTACAATCTGCGACCCAACAAATGTATCAAGAATTAGGAGTAACAACTTGGTCGGGGAGTGGGTTAATTGCTCCAAATCTTTTAGATTATTTTACAGGAAATTTTGTAGTTGAAAGAACTATCTTCAAAGGTAGTGTTGAGATGATTAAAGAGTATATTGAAGATTACCAATACATTTTCCAAATAACAGGTAGGAATGATATTTCTAAATTATTGGGGCCAATTGTAAATAAAGATTATACCTTTTCAAAAGACTATGTGTATACTACATTAAGTCCACCATTCGATGTTACTAGTACTAGTACTACAAATAATGCTGTAATTAAAAGAGGAGATAGGAGTTTTGTTTTATCCGGTACAGGTCACGGTTTAGCAGTAGGGGATTTTGTTTTCTATTATGATGCAACTGAAAACCCGGCAGGGCCACATTTCATGGGTAGAATAATTACAGTTTCAAGTGCAACTATTACTTTAGAAGAAGGTTGCCTTACTTATGTTCCTGCGGGAAAAACAATTTATTACCAAGACCATCATTATATTTCATTAGGTAAAGCAATACAAGCAAGTAATGAAATGACAAATTCCCCAACCTCTTTAACTGGTGCTTCAGATAAAGGTTTAATTTTTGAAAGTGGTAATAAACTTACTTTTAGTGTATCTTCTAGTGAATTTACTAGTACAGAAGGAACGGCTCTAGCAGGTGCTTCCGCTAATTCAGATTTAAGGTCTAGAGGATATTATGTCTATCAACCAAAAGGTATAGATGGTGGTAATGATAAATCTTGGATGACTTTGTTAGCAGATGAAAGTGCATCTACTATTACCCCATTAGAAAATTTCCATACTGTTAACTCACTTACAGATTATGCAGTTGTTGGAATAGAAAGCGGTGAGGGTGAAGCATTAGTTGAATTAGCCCCTATTTGCCCTGCTGTTTTAGCAAGGGTTCATGAAAACCCTAAACATACTGTTTTTGAATCTTTTACAGCACATAATTGTCAAACTGCGGCGGCATATAGTATAGGGCATACTGGTGCAGTTACTGTAGATACTGCTCTAAGTGATGGTGCTAGTCCTATGAATATGGCATGGGAAGGAGGGTCATTTTATATTAAAAATAGTGATGGCACTTATTCCTTTGTTGGTAAAGTATATCAAATAAGAAACGAATACAATTCTGCCAGTGCCACTAATTATGGTTATGGTGCTAACTATGGTAAATGGAATATTTTATTTGAAGAAGCCTTACCTATTGCTTTAGCAGATAATACTGTTTTATATTATTCTAATAGAGAAAATCATGGTTTGTATTTTCTAAATACACAAGGATTACCTCAAGGTGGTTTATTACAAGTTGTTAATCCTGTATTATCTTATGCTAAAAATCCTATAATGTTAACTAATTTTATTGGTGCAGGGGATTCAGATGTGGCGGGGGCAGGAGTTAGTTTATATGATAATATTAGATTTTTTGGGGCCCCTTTTTATCGCTATTCTGACTTACAAAAAGGTCCAATAGGGTCATTAAAATTTGTTAGTCCTGATATTACTAACGCTTCTAAAATTAAAAATAACGTACATAGAGGACATGTATCAGGATATGCACCATCTTACAAAACATCAATAGGTAGTTTTGGTACAGTAGATGACCCTATTAGTTTTGGCACAGATAATGGGCCATTTGCTAAAGGGGCAGGTACAGTAAGCATAAGTAAAGGTAATGCCACTGTTACTGGTAGTGGTACTAATTTTGATGGTGGGATATTTGTAGTAAATGATTTTTGTAAAATAGGTAATCATATTTATCAAATTGAAACTATCACTAATGATACTACTATGGTTTTATATTCTTTAGCATTGGAAACTTTTAGTGGGGTTAATATTTATGAAGTGTCTGAATCAGATGGCGACTTTAGATTAACTCAAGGCCCACCCGAAACAAGAGGAATATATCCTGCCGCCGGAAGTAATTTTGGAGATATGCAACATTATTCAAGTGCTGTAGGAGATAAGTTGATGTTACCTAGTTTTAATAGATATGCTAAATATTCCTTTGATGTAAATTCTGACGGTACTTTAGGAGAAACAGGAGCAACAGGTCATGGGTGGGTAAATTATAGTACTTATACTACTGATATGCCCGATGAAGTAAATGGTTCAACAGAAGACCCTTCACATATTCAAGGTTGGAGAAACAACGCATTATCAATTGCACGAACTAATTTAGAAAAAATAGACCCTAAAATGTTAAGATGGTTTATTTTCTCACCTTCTGATGTTTATCCTGATAGTATGAATAGGTCTAATCACATAGGGTTTTCAGAAAAAGAATTTAAAGATTATACTTTAATTTTAAAAGATGCAGGTAGTAGTATAAAATCTTCTATATTACATCAAGATTTTGAAGGTAGTTTACCTCATGTTGAAAGAACTGATGAGTCATTTGAATATTTACCTATTAATGATGCTTCTATTAAAACTAATGAAATGAAAAGATTTGGCTTAATGAGATTGAGAGAATTAACCTTTGATTGGCATTTTAACCCAGTGGACCCTGAATTACCACCTAAACCCACAGATGTTGTTTCCCCCACTTTTGATTATGGTAGATGGATGAGTTTAAGAAAAACCTCTGAAATGGCTAAAAATTCACAAGGAACAAGTATGACTTCTGGGCATGATGTAGAAATTAGTAGTTATAGTGGAACTGAAATTACTTTTGATACTACCCCTACAAATGCAGGTGCTGCGGGTGCAGGAGGTACTGTTTCTAAACCTAATAGTGTTAATAATAGTGGTACTGGTGGTAGTGATTTAATATTTGTCGCTAATGATTTATTATTTGCAGATGATGGTTCTTTTATTGGTAAAGTGTCTTCATCTGATGGCACAACTGTTACTTTGGCTAGAGCCCCCTTCAAACCTTTTGGTAGTGAAACACTATATTATGGGCCAGTATATACAAATCTTTGGCAAAAGGCTAATAGTAATCCATTAATATCAACAGCATTATACAAAGCCTATGGGACAGGAGAAGGTGATTCTTATATTAACACAAGTAAAGAAATAGTTAATAGTAAAGGTGCCCTTATTAGTGGAGTATATCCATTACAATTAGGGAATACTTCTATTATTGATACTAGTTTTACTACTTGGGATGTTCATTATGATGGAGCAATAGGTGAATATGATAGTGTTAAAAGTAATTTAAATATGATGAGAGAAAGAGCGGCTACTGCAACTATTACTATTTCCGGTAATATAACAGAAGACCAAACTATTGTAATAATTTCCACAGATACTACCTCTAAAACCTATACTGCTAAAAACTCACCAACTACTGCCAGTTTACAATTTGATGCAAACGGTGGAGGGCCGGCTAATGCTACTTCATTAAAGGCGGCTATTGAACACGCAAATGGTCATAATGGTAAAATTTTAGTTGAAGATAATGGTGAAGGGGTATTAACATTAACACAGGCTATATCAGGGAAAGCAGGAAATACCACTATTACTGAAAATTGTGATAATACTGTTGTAGTTAATTTTGATAATGTTGGGAATGCACAAATGACATGGCACAACATTGGCGCACCATCAGGAATTAATGCTAGTGGCACAACGGTTACTATTACTAAATCAGGTCATGGTTTATCTGTAGGAGAGATAGTTAGTATAAATGGAGCAACTGCTAGTAGTGGTACTGTTAATGGAACCTATATGGTAGAAAGTGTCGATGGTAATGATTTTACATATACAGTAGTAGCCGTTAGTGGTGAAGGTGGACATGGTTCTACAACAATTAGAAAATTAATGGCTAATTCCTTTTTAGGCTTACCTTTATCTTTCACTAACGGCACAGGTTCTAATTCTAGAAGTTGGCATCCTTTAGCAGATAAAGGTAGTATTTTGAGAAATGGAGCAAATGCTGTTGCCCAAGATAGTGGCCATGTGGCTCTTAACATTTCAAGAGTGTTAGAAGCATTAAGTAGAAGTGACCAAGTTTATCGTGGTTGTAAAATGGTAGTATTAGATAATTACTCTCTTGAGTATTCAGGAGTAGAACATACAGGAGCAGGAGCAACTTCAGATGTAAGTAATATCTTTTTTATGAATACCGAAGATAGTAGTGGTGAACAAACTAGATTTTTCCTTAATTTAGAAAATAGGAAATATCAAGCACTTAACAATGAAGCATATAGATATGACAGTCCTAGATTTGCAAGTAAAGAAATTGATGGTGCAAACAGAACTAAAACAGTTAATGATTCAAATGCTATTGGGGATGGTGTGCATTTTGTTTTTAAACCAATGTTACATTTAAGAGGGGATAGTGGTTTTATAACCACAAGTGCTTGGGATTCTTCTAAAAATAGTAGAGTACAAGTTATTGATACCGATTCTGATGCTGATTACCAAGAAGAAAACATTGCCTCTGCTCCTGCGGGTTCAGATAATTTTGTTGAATTTACTATTACTCTTGATAATAGGGGAGAGGCGGTGAACTATAGTGGTGGAAGTACAATTAATAACATAACAGGAGCAGGTACTATTGCAACAATAACTATGGATGGTAGTCATTACTTAGATACTGGTGATTGGGTGACTGTTAGTGGGGTTTCTGATTATTTGTACAATGGTACTTTTAAGATAGTAGTTACTGGTGCTACCACATTTACTTATGTTTTACCTCAAACTGTAGTAAATGGTACTCCTGATGAAAGTGGAGTTATAATAACTAAAGAGAGAGGAAGTAGATATAGTGGTTCTATTGGGTTAAATAGAGTTTGTGATAATTCTTGGTTAAAGTTTGCACCTAATTTAACAGGTTGTTATTTGGTTTCTAATAATGGATATGAGTATAATAGTACAGATTTAGTTAGTGCAAACACTACTAAATATGGTGGAGGGTGGACACCCGGAACTGTAGGGGATACTGGTGAAGGTGCGACGGCTAGTATTGAAGGGGCTACTCCAAAACACATAATGTATGTAGTATCTCATGAAGTTATACAAGAAGGTACAGCACAAAAACATAGAATTACATGTGATAATTATAGTGGTGCAGAAACTGATTTAAGTTTCTTTTATAGAGTAATGCAACCTGCTGATGTTTGCCTTTGGGAAAATAGTCCTGAAACTATTAGCCTATACAAAATGAGTAGTAAATATACTAAACAAGGACATAATGATGAAATGTATGGTGATTCACCCCATATTGAATATTGGCAAAATAATACAGTTAAGGGCGACCCTTCAAAATATGGTTATAATGAAGCAGTTCAATCAATGTATGTTGTTGTAAATATGGATACTAATGATTGTGCTTCTCCACAATTTTTAGTAGAGAGAGATTATTCTCAAATATTTGGCCCATCAAAAACTTCTACTACTTACAGATTCCAAGATGGTGAAAGTTATAATATGTTATTGACAGATGGTAATTCTCAAATTAAGAGAAATATGGGTGTTTCTACAACTGCTATTTCTAGCGGATATAAATGTGATTTATCTTTTGGTGATAAGTTTTCTAATAAAATGGTAGGTATTGTTTCCTTTGGTGAAATCTTTTCAGTTAAAACACCAATTCCCTCAACTATTAGAAATCCAGTTAGTGCCGCAATTGGTAGTGCAGTGTCTATTTGTTCAGAAGCAGAAGATATAGTAAAAGATATTTTAAACACTAATGATATTACTTTCACAGAAACTTCACTTTCTTTCCCTTATTTTACTGGCCCTTCTTTTAGAGGAATAGACGCATACTCTGCTTGTAATTTTGTGGCCGATTATAAAGATAAACAATTATTTATTGGGCCGGATGGGATTAAACTTAGACCTGAAACTGAAAATTTAGATTATACTAATATTAGATTAAGTTCTGACGATTCTAGTATTAAATTAATTTCAGTTAGCAGAGGTGAATCATTATTTGATTTCTTTAATGATGTTACTATTTATGGTAAAGATGTTAAATCAAGAAGAGTTGATAGAAAAAGTGTAAGGGAAATAGGAACTAAAGCCTTAGAAGAATTAGATGAAACAATAGTTACTCAAGCAGAAGCAGATAGAAAGGCCCAAACTTTACTTAATTTACATGCTAGGCCGAGTCAAAGATTTACTCTTAGATTATCATTAGATGGATTAGAATTAATTAAACCGGGAGATTTGATTACATTAGATTACCCCGAAGAAAGAATACCTACGGGTAAATATTTAGTTTTAGAAATTAGACATGAAACTTATGGGGTTGTTGAATTAGAAGTAGGTTCATACCAAAAAGGATTAACTGAAAGAATTGCAGAATTAATTATACAAAATAAGAAAACAGCCTCTTTCTTGAGGGCTAATAGATTTAAGTCTATAGCACAAACTAATGACACTTTTGAAACAGTGGGGATTAAAGAAGTTAGATTTACAATAACACATACTGCTAGTACTGGAAGCCCATTTACCATAGGATTTAACTATCCAGTAGATGTAGCGACTTCCGGTGGAACTAACACAGGTTATCCAATTGGATTTAATTCGTCTTTAGGTAGTGTGGGAACAACAACAATATTAGATGAGGATTTTATATGATAACAGATGGTGCAAAAAGAAAAATGGCTTTATTCATTAAGGAATTTTATACACATGCAAATGTAGGTGCAGGTGGAGATTCAACTAACCCTAATTCTAATTCATTAGATGTACCTATTATTTCTTCTAATCAAAGCACAACTAATTCTGCATCAGATGCTGCTACTATTGATTTTACAGTATCCTTAACAGGTTCACAATTAGAAGGTAATACAATTAGAGAATTTGCAATTTTTGGTTCAACACCTAATGATGC
>TARA_R100001594_G_scaffold66399_1_pt1 | contig 18069 bp, 24 predicted proteins | sample TARA_R100001594 | Tara Oceans TARA_R100001594 (sample SAMEA2622752) | marine metagenome | biome: marine biome (ENVO:00000447); feature: marine epipelagic mixed layer (ENVO:xxxxxxxxx); material: "saline water (ENVO:00002010), including plankton (ENVO:xxxxxxxx)" | depth 150 m | reverse complement strand
ATGTCAATAGTTTTGTCTCCCAAGAAATCATCTATCTCTCCAAGTGTAACCTTTCCCTCATCATTTTCCCACGATGTATCGCGCCAACTTTCTGTAAGATACTGCCGCCAGTTTTCAAGGATAAGTTTCATTTGTTTTACCACTTCTTACAGGACCAGTAGCGTGCCTTTGTTTTGGGTCCTGGGTTATCACAGTTGTGTCGAGCCCGGAAAGACTTGCGTCTCTTTGGATTAGACTTCTTGATTCTCATCTTCTTATCACCGAAATTAACCTTCTTTACATTTCCGGTTTTCGGATCTTTGACATAAACTTTGAATTTTTTAACATCTCCACGCGTGGGTTTGTTGAGAGTAACCTTGCGACCCTGGTATTCTGCCTCGTAGACAAGATCAGGGCAGCCACAGGTAGCTGTATCTAGTTGTTCTACCAAGCAAGCAACACACGCTGGGGTACCGTCATCAAGGAAAGCTTCTGTTAAGTAAGGAAGAATATCGTTCTCCAAAAGATGACGATTAACCTCTTCTGCGATAATGCCATACAATTCGTCTCTGTTCATATCAAGATTCTCCTTCTTGGCGCCTTTCTTGCCCCAAGACTTGCCTTTTCCTTTTTCCTTACAAGCCCCCGGAGTTGGGCGGCAAGCAGGGTACTTAGAGCGCTTCTCGCCCTTCTCGCGGCCACAAGACTTATAGCCACCCTTGCCGTCTGGGGCATTACAATCAACCCAGCCACTCTTCTTTCCCTTGGCGCCTTTGCGTCCAAACCAATCTCGGAGGCTACTTTCTTTACTAGATTCAGTTCCGGCTTTTTTCTTTTTGGCTTCTTCAAGAAGGTCTTCATACTCTGTGTTCTCTGCAAGATCGGCATCTTCGATCTCCTCTTTGACACCCTTCCAGATTTTACCGGCTCGACAGCGCACAACGGCGCCGGAAGCATATGCTGAGGGCCATACATCATATTTACGTTTAGCGATTCTTGTGCAACGATCATCTTTTTCTTCGATGATGTCTTCTTCTAGATAAGAACTCCAGCTTTCAAATAAGTACTTCATTCTATTCTTTACCCTTCCCTTGCATCCTAAGTAGTCTATCTTCGGCGTATTTTGCCCTCATATCGCCCAAGCCACGGTCAATTTTTTCAAGAGCTTGGGCTAACATCTTTTCTTGGGTGGTTAATTTAGAGACAATCATCTCTTGATGATACTGCCGTGCTTCTTTAGCAGCCTTGTCTTCTTCCTTCTTGTCCTTGCGCTGTTGCCAGTTCATAAACAGCAAAGAAGCAGTCCATAATCCGAGGACTCCATACTGCGCTAACCCTTTTATTATCTCAAGTTCCACTCAATAATTAGTGACCTTCTTAGAGGAGATGTTTTTTGTCTTTAATATTTTTATACTTTTCTGCTTCTGGATGAGGGTCTATAGAATACTCAATTTCCGGGGCAGTCCGGGAAAGCCTCTCGTTAATCTGTATAAATTCTACTTGGTCAGCCGGAATTTCAAAGTCCCCATATATTGCATCCACAGGACACATTGGTTCACAGGCATCACAATTTATGCAAATCTCAGGATCAATAACCAGCATATCCGGAGCTTCTCTAAAAGCGTACACAGGACATGCATCGACACAATCAGTATATTTGCATTTAATGCAAGCCTCAGTTACAACGTAAGCCATTTAGGTAAAGTCCTTCGGATCTCTATACTTCTGGCGTACTTTTTCAGAGATAGGGATCGCCTCGCCATCACCATCAATACGAACGAAGGTCATCTGGGTACTGACGACTGCTTTCTGTGTGCCGTTATACACGGAGTGCCTTCTGGCCTCCATATTCAGCGTTAGAGAGGTTTTACCCACCTTGGCCACCTCTCCATATATCTTGATGATTTGCCCGGGCCTAGCGGGCTTCTGAAAGGTCATAGAAGCGATGTGCTTCGTGACCATTCTAGGCGTGTCGGCAACTTGAGCAGCAAATGCTGCTGCAGCTTCGTCAAGCCATGCCATCATAATGCCTCCAAAGAGGTTGCCGTGATAGCCTACGTCATTCTTCTTCACGAAGTGCGTTGATATGAGTTGCATTTAAAATACTATCTTTCTTTCTTAAAATTTGTTGGTTAATCTTCTTAATCTGATCGCAGCTACCAGTTTCTTTACAAAGGCTATCAAGTTTTGACTTAAGCCTCTCAACCTTAACCAGTAATTCGTTAACAGCAGAGCTTATCTCATTTATCTCTTCTTGTTTAGAGTCCATTCTCTTCAATCTCCAGCATCATATTATAATGTGCGTTTGCAATTGCCTGCCTAACATTAGGGTCCATCAAATTAACAGCATCATCAAAGTTTGTCATAAATCCGTTTTCAGATAAGACTGCAGGCATATGCGTCTTTCTTAGAACATAGAAGTTTGCCCAAGTTTCATTTGCTCGGATACCTCGATCACGGAAAGGAGTTAATTCAGCAAGCCACTTTTGAAGGGATTTAGCCAACACCTCACCAGTCGCGCTGCGATAATGGTAAAAAGTACAGGTCCCCCTTGCACTATTAAAGTCCTTCCCATTGCCAAAAGCATTGGAGTGAACAGAAACATAAATACAGTTTTGTTTTTCTTGGTGGATTTTGTTTGCTATTGTAACACGCTGCCGAAGTGATATATCTTCCTCTGTGTCGACAACGTTCACGGCATCTAAAGCAAACCGAAGCCAATGCTTTGGTCTTTTAAGAGGTGGCTTGCCTTTCATAAGGTAATGACCTTTTTCTCCCCATTTGCCAGAACATAAATCCATTATTCTAGCCACAACATCTCTGTTGAACTCGCCTTCGTATAAGCGAGACCCATCCGGAAACTCTGGAGATCTTTTTCCGGCAGTTTGATAAACTCCGTCAATAAAGCCTCCGTGACCCGGGTCCAATAACCATGTATAGCGTGACATTCTCTAAAAAACTCCCACTTATAAATACTCTTTCCATTTGGAATTGGCATTTCCAATCTTTTTCTTAATTATAGAGTGATAGGATGGTGCCTTTGGAGGTCTTAAAAGCTTGACGGGAGCATCTTCGGGCATATGATTGCCTTTTAGTTGATTACATCCTCTACAAGCAGCTACAACGTTGTCCCACGTCGTTTGTCCGCCTTTGGAACAAGGAATTACATGATCTATCGTCAATTCGCTTTCTTTGAAGCGATTTCCGCAATATTGGCAATGAAAATTGTCACGAAGAAGAATATTTTTCCTCACACAAGCTACATCAAAGAATTTTTCGTCAATATAGCGAAATAAAACGATCACGGAGGGTATCTGGAAGGCTTCTTTGGCTGAATGAACCCATTTATCAGTCCATTCAGCAGCCCAAGCCTTTTTGAGCCACGTAAGGACAACAGCTTCTTGCCAGGAGATAACTCCTATTGGTTTGAATGAAGAATCTAATTTTAGAACGGTCACATTGTCCATAAATTACAGAATTGGCTTGTTCACAAAGTAAATAGAGAATCGTAAGCCAAAATAAAACTTGAAGTCTGATGATTTTTCGATTATACTAGGAAGAAGAGCCAAACTAAAATGTTTTTAGGCAGTGTAAGAAAGTATTTAATGTATGAGCGTATTTCGCAAGCATGAATCAATTGTCGACCGGTCAGCTAGCGACCGAACCCGACACAAAAAGAAGATCGAAAAAGCAATCAAAGAATCTATCAAAGATGTGGTTGCAGACGAGTCAATTATCGGGCAAAATGGCAAGAAAAAGATTCGAATTCCTGTTAGAGGACTCAAAGAGTATCGTTTTGTCTATGGATCTGGCAAGAAAAACAAGACTGTTGGATCTGGCGGCGATCATAAGCTTAAAAGAGGTCAAAAGATTGGTAAACAACGTGCGAAGAAGGGGTCTGGACAGGGAACTGGCAAGGCAAGCAATAAAAAAGGCGATCAATACTACGATGTGGAGGTTACTCTTGAGGAATTGGCTGAATATCTCTTCGCTGACCTCGAACTCCCAGATTTAGAGAAGAAACAGTTCCGCTTCATCACCCAGGAGACCGTAAAGCGCAAAGGATATCGCTTCCAGGGCATCCGACCGAGACTTTCAAAGAAGGAAACTCTAAAAAGAAAGATTCGACGCCAAAAAATGGCTGAAAAGACCGGCGCTTACGACCCTGAGTCCGATGAGCGCTTCCCTTTTCACAAAGATGACATGAAATATCATCACATCAAGCCCAAGGCAAAGGAAAACTCATCAGCAGTCATCTTTTTCTTGATGGATGTGTCCGGATCGATGTCTCAGGACCGCAAATATCTTGCAAGATCCTTCTTTTTCCTTCTTTATCAGTTTTTGAACCACCGATACGAGCGAGTTGAGGTCGTTTTTATCTCCCACTCCACTCATGCCGAGCGAGTAAACGAAGATGACTTCTTTAAAGTCGGCACATACGGCGGAACTATCATCTCTTCGGCACTTAATCGACAAATGGAGATTGTTGAGAAAGAATTTCACCCAAATGCTTGGAATATTTATACATTTTACTGTGGCGATGGTGAAAATTGGGCATCTGACAACGAAAAGTGCATTGATTTGTTTAAAGAAATCAAAGAAGTCAGTCAATTAACGGCTTATTGTGAAATAAATGAGCACTATAAGGGCTTGGATGATGAATCCCTACAAGATGATAGGTTTAAAACCAGCCCCTGGGCCAATTTTTCAGCGTGGAAAAACGAAGAAATGGATAATTTGTGGTCCAAATTGAAACCAATTACTGATAATAAGTTTAAGAGAGTAATGATTGGACAAACAGAACATATTTGGTTGGCATTTAAAACACTTTTCGGCGGGAGTAAGTAAAATGAGTGACTGGACAGTTGCAGATTTGCAAAAATGGGATGACAAAATCTGTCGCGTTGGCGAAGATTTTGGTTTAGACTGGTTCCCGATTGATTATGAGATCATTGATTACGCTGAAATGCTTGGAGCGATGGCTTATACGGGACTTCCAACCCATTATCGCCACTGGTCGTACGGAAAAGAGTACGAAAGAACCCACACACTTTACAATATGGGCCAGACCGGACTACCTTATGAGATGATTATTAACTCAAATCCGTCTATCGCATACTTGATGAGAGAAAACGCTCTCTACATTCACATTTTGACGATGGCGCACTGTGTTGGTCACTCGGATTTCTTCAAACAGAACCGTATGTTCGCGCATACAGACCCAGCTAACATCATTGTGAGCTTTAAATCAGCCGCCAAATACGTACGTCAGCTAATTGAGGATCCTTCAATCGGGATTGATAGAGTTGAGAAGATTTTGGACGCAGCGCATTCAATCAAGTATCAGGTTCCAAGATATCCAGGAATCAAATATAAGACCCGTGAGGAGGTTCTTGAGATTGAAAAAGACAAAATGGCTGAGAATATTAACTACAAACCGGACTTATCCAAGGTTCCTTTGCGCCCAGAGTACAACCTATTACGGTTTATTGCCGAGAACAGCAAACATTTGGAAGAATGGGAAAGAAATCTTATCCTTATTGTTGAGGAATCGTCCAAATACTTCATTCCTCAGGCTCTGACCAAGGTTATGAACGAAGGATGGGCTTGTACGATCCACCAAAAGATTATTAACGAGTTGAATTTGCCTGATAGTTTGTATCTTCCTTTTATTAAGTTACACAATCAGGTTATTCGACCACACTTGGGACAAATCAACCCTTACCACCTGGGTTATAAGTTGTTCCAGAAGATCATTGAAGAGAAAGGCTTTGAGGAAGCAATGACAATCCGAGAAGTCCACAATGATATAACGTTTCTTCGTTTCTACATGGATGAAGAGTTTATGAAAGAGAACAACTATTTCTCATACTCTTTTGATAAAAAGAAGCAGTCGTCTGTTGTAGACGACATATCTGACGGAGAAGGCTGGGAAAATGTTAGAGATGCCATGATTGGAAATGTTGGTCTCAACAGATTACCCGTCGTCTTTGTCGACGAGGTAGAGAAAGATAACACCCTTTGTCTTGTTCATGAACATGACGGTAGGGATATAGAGTTGAATTATGCCCGAAAGGTTTTCGAATTTATTGAAACTCTTTGGGGAGATAGTGTAAAATTAATCACAATAGTGGAAGATGAAATATGGGAGTTTTAGCATGACCACAACAAAGAAATTCCTCGAATCGGTTAGGGAACACCGTGAGAGTAAGAAGAGAGAAAAGTTCTCCGGGGTATTGGAAGACTACCTAAAACTAATTGAGGAAGACCGAGATATTCCGGTGCTTGCTCACAAAAGACTTTACGAAAAGATTATTGGAGAAGGGGTCACTGTCTTGGATGAGACTGATGCTCGTTGTAATAAGCTTTTCAATGGCGAGACCGTAAAGACATACGATTATTTCTCCGGTCAGTTCTTCGGAATGGAGCGCCCACTAGAAAAGGTCGTGCGCTTCCTTCACTCTGCCGCGATGAAGGGCGAGGAGAGTCGTCAGGTTCTTCTTCTCTTGGGTCCGGTAGGTGCCGGTAAGTCTGCTCTTGTAGAACACATTAAGGGAGCGCTTGAAGAGTGCGACCCAATTTTTACTTTGGATGGCTGCCCAATCCGCGAGGAGCCACTTCACCTTATCCCACGTTCATTACGCGCCGAATTTGCCGACACGTACAACATCAAGATCGAAGGTGACCTTTGTCCCGTATGTCGTCACAGGCTTATTAATGAGTTTGGCGGCGATTTCACTAAGTTCCCAATCACTGAGTCCTCTTTTTCTGTCCGCGGCCGCAAGGGTGTCGGCGTTGTTCCCCCAATGGATCCCAACACACAGGACACCAGCCTTCTTATCGGCTCTGAGGATATTTCAAAGCTGGACTTGTACCCAGAAGACGACCCGAGAGTTCTTTCGCTCAACGGAGCGTTCAACGTTGGTAACCGAGGCATTGTTGAATTCGTTGAGGTCTTCAAGAACGAGATTGAGTTCCTTCACACAATGATTACCGCAACCCAGGAAAAGTCAGTTCCCTCTCCTGGTAAGCAGGCAATGATTTACTTTGATGGCGTCATTCTTGCTCACTGCAACGAAGCTGAATGGAACAAATTCAAGGCTGAGCACACAAACGAAGCTATCCTTGATCGTATTGTCCGTGTCAATGTTCCTTACTGCCTTGAAGTAGATCAGGAGATAAAGATTTATGAGAAGCTTATCGGTCGTTCGGACTTCGATAGTCATATCGCACCACACACACTTCAGGTGGCTGCAATGTTCTCCGTTCTTTCTCGCCTCAAGCCTTCCAACAAGGTTGATGCTCTCACCAAGATGAAGATTTACAACGGTCAAGAGATTGTCGAGAAGGGCCTTATCAAAAAGGTTGATATCAGAGACCTTCGCGAAGAAGTTGAGGATGAGGGTATGACTGGCATCTCAACTCGTTTCATTATGAAGGCGATTGATGCTGCTCTTGCTGACTCCACAAAGAATATGATTACACCAATCTCTATTCGCGAGTCTCTCATCAAGCAGGTTAAGGAGCAGATTGTTAATCCAGACGAGCGTAAGCGCTGCCTAGAGTTCCTACAGAAGGTTCTTCACGAAGAGTATCTTTCCATTCTTGAGAAGGAAATTACAAAGGCATTTGTCACTGCTTATGAAGAGCAGGCTGAGTCTCTCTTCAACAACTATCTTGATCACGCTGAAGCTTACGTTAACAACACGAAGGTCAAGGATCGTGTGACCAATGAAGAAATGGACGCTGACGAGAAATTCTTGGCCTCAATTGAGGAGCAGATTGGTATCAAGGGCTCAGCTAAGAACAACTTCCGTGCTGATATTACTTCTTACATGTTTGCCAAGCTTCGCAGAGGTGAGGTTATTGACTGGCGTTCTTACGGTCCTCTCCGCGAGGCTATTGAAGCTAAGTTGGTTGCCTCGGTAAGAGACATCTCTCGTATTGTCACCAAGTCTAAGTCTCGTGATGTTAAACAACAGAAGAAGTTTAACGCCATGGTTCAGACCTTAATTGACAACTACGGTTATAACGAGGACTCAGCCGAAGAAGTAATTAAGTTTGCTTCGAATAATTTATGGCGCGATTCATAAACTCCCACTTCCACTATTAGAAGCGCCTAAGAGGAGGGGTCGGTTTCGGCCCCTTCTTTTTTTATTACCCTTAAACTTGATTGCTTACACCATTGAAAAGTTTGTAATTCGCCTTTTTGAAAGACAACACGAATCCAAGGATCAACAGGGTCCAAATCTCCAAAGATATCGATGACAATACCTATTTGACTTGTTTTGGACCACCGAACTAAATCGCCTACTTTCATTAATGATAAGTCTCATCGTCACCCGGGTCTCCAAAGTTATAGAATGAGACATCGCCCTCCAAATCGTGCTTAGTGGATAAAACCATTTCTTGTGTTGCGGTATCAACATAGACAGAGACATATCCATCTTCGTCTATCGGACCCATATCATCCATTCCTAAACGCATATCGCCGTACTTCATAACCACGGCGGTCAGGATGGTAGCCAACATCGCGGGGTCACTCAGCATATCGACGTCACCAGGGGCCCCAGCCGGCCGCGTGGGGTAAGACATATCGGCTTGCATCGCCGCCATTGCCATAGAAACTTGTTTCTTGGCTTCCGCGACTAATTTTTCATTTTTGGTAATATGAACTTGAACATCTTCAGCCAGCGCAATCGCAGAATTACGCAGTGCAACGTTGAATTGTTTTTCTAATTGATTGTCTTTCCATGCCCGCCATATAAAAAAAGAGATAACCAGATAGCAGACAATCATTGTGCTATGGGCAATTACAAATAAAGTCATAAACAACTCCTATCAGTAAGTAGTTGCTCAGAGGCTTCATAATAAATTTTTAAGACGCACCCCGACCATCAGCTCTCTGCCGAACAAACAAACGCTTAGATAAACGCTACGGGCTTGACAGGTGCTACCTCCCCATTGGAGCGAGACCCCAACAATGTACCCGTAGGATCGGATGAGTTCAATAAAAGGTATAGGTAGCATTTAGGTGTTCATCAAAATCGAGATAACCGAACCAATGATTGTGCCCAAGCATATCCAGAACACAGCCTTGGTGATATCGTCATTGGAATCGGAGAACATAACGAACTTAAGTAGTTCGTTAAAAGTTAATAGTCCTCGTCCCCGCCGTAATCTAGGTTAAAGATTGAGGAATCAATAATTTTGAAGTTACCCTCGCTATCATGTCCAATATTGCCTCTGCCAATCTCATACTTGTCAATATTAAACTCGTGCATGGCTTTACTTAGCTCTTGGTACGCAGGGCCTGCTACGCGGGACAGCAGGAGCCCCAGTTCCTGAGCAATCCCAGCGCTTTTAGATTTGTCATCGTCTGGATGTTTGGTTCGGTCATACCGAAAGGATCCCATGATCATCTTCAAGATGTGAAAAGGGTCGGCAGGATTGAGATCCGCGTCTTGTCGCGACTTTAATATGGCTTCTTTCTCTGCGGGGAAAGACTTATCAAGCACTTTGTCCAGATCCTCCGTATAGTAGATCTGGGGGATATGCTCCATTACAACCCACGAGAAGTCATCAGCGTGTGCGTACGCGCGGGGGAAGATAAGAGGATACCGCTTGGCGGTGTTGAAGTCGTCTTCATTCATCTGCGCCTTATAGTCGTCAGGTTCGTGAATCATTTTGATAACATGATCCGGGTCATCAACGGGCCGATACACGGCTCGAAAAGAACCGGTACCAAGTTTTTTGAAACGGTCAGACTCTAGGATGGTTTGTATTTCATTAAAGTCGTCGGTGGCTTGAATTTCTTTGAGCCAAGGGAAATATCCTGCTTCTCCCTTGGCTTCCTTAAGGACTTGAAGGTGATTCTTCCACCTCCAGTGCCATACTGTGTTAGTAACTTTCATATATGCTCCGTATATAACTAGTTTCTAAAGTCCTCAAAATTTTCCTAGGAATTTTTTTGGGCCCTTCGTTTATCCGCGCGCTTTTTCGTACGCTCTAATTTGGCTCTAAGGTCGTTTTCTTTGGGTTTCGCCTTAGGGGAGATAGCGCGCGTTGTTCTCCAAGCAAAATATACCAACAATCCACCTGGAATTACCACTGCAGCCATGAATGCTATAAGATGTATCATTGGATTGCTCACTTGTTGGCCTCTTTACTATCGTCCTTGACCTCTGTACTTCTTCTTATATCGCTTATTCTGTCCCTGAGGTCCTGGCCGACCTGTTTTGGTGTATGGGCTGGATCCGATTGATGTCTTCTTCTTTCTTTTTTCAAGCTTTGTCGTGCTTAAGCTTCTACGTGCCATGTGCTTATCCCCCGATTAGTGCGCTAGCGTTCTAAGCTAAATATGCTTATCTCGTTATTATCTCTCTCAGGCTATCGAAAAGTCTCAGAAAATTGGCTGCGCGTTGAAAACGTACTAAGGCGCTTGTATTGGGTCCAATGTTGCCCTAGCACATACCCCGGGCGCCCCCTATGGGGGGTGGGGGGGTGTGTTAGTTTGTTTTTTTGTGAGTTTATTTTGTGAGGATTTGTGAGCTTTGTGAGTTACTTGTGTAGCGCAAACAACTCACGCGCATACAAAAAAACCCGGGACAATGCCCGGGCTCTAATGTTGCGCCCCCATTATGGGGGAAGTCTGTTAGGACTTGCGCGCGGTCTTGCGCCGCTTGTGCAGGACCAATTCACGGACCTCAATTTCGAGGCTATCGTCGGTCGTAACAGACGCCATAGCAGCCGCTAGCGACTCTCGAAGCTCCCCAACCTTTGCAACGTTGTTCGGGTCAATACCCAACGCAGCACAAGCCTTCACCGCGCCGTCAATCTTGCTCTGAATGGAAGCAACGGCGTCGGCACCTTCGCCCGCGACGGTGAAAGTACCGCGCGACGTGTTAGCAAAGTGCGCTTTTACAACCTTATTGGAAGCCGGGACACCGCCGAGCATAAGGGTAGCACCTTCCGGCGCAAGGTCGGCGGACAGGTCGCGCACATATGCCAGCATTGCATCGGCGCTGGAGAATGCAAGGGTGGAGGAAGTACGGTTGTCGGAGACGGTGAAGATGGTAGCCATGTTAGTGTGTCCTTTCGAGACGCGGGCGTCATTGCCCTCAACTGTTTTAATAATACCAGAGAATCCGGTATCTGTATCGGGCATTCTCGTGCCCGGTCGAAGAGTCCGGAGCGCGCACGGGTCCGCGGTCATTCGCGGGTTGTCCTTGTGTCCGTTCCTCATCCTCATACAAGTATTATAGCAGGATTCTCAGAAATAGCAACCCCTTTGGGCTATGTAGTCAAAAAAAAACATTCCCCTAAGTGCCCGGAATCATTGGGGTTTCATTAACCTCGCGCTTAAAGGAGGTAGCCCGAATTCCTCAAGTGAGTCAAGCACTTACAAAACTTGCATCATAAAACTAAAAAGCCTGGACATGCTTGCAACACGCAAGGAGCCTGGACATACTTGCATGGTGCATGCAACTCACGCACATATGCTTGCATGCCGCAAGGACTCACAGATACGGGGGTTTTGCGCCTGTACTAAGTCGGACAATAGGCACACCCTAACAAATAACCATTATCACCTCGCAACCATTCATCATAACCTTATGCTTACGCCTTTACCCAATTGACCTTCCTAGAAACCACCTTAAACCGATTCCACGAAAGAGAATGCTTGTAACGATGCTCTACAGCATACTTTGGTAGTTCCCATTCCTCCAGGGAAGAAGCATTAGCAGTCCATTGAACTCTAGTGGTACCATAAGCATCAGAATGCACAGAAGCAACAATACCTAGAATCTTTCCACTATAATCATTGGCAATGGTATTATCCTTTGTACACTCCTCAACTGTAACCAAGTCTCCTGGCTGAAGATTTATCGTCCATTTTTCTTGAAGTTTTTGTCGCTTTTTTTGAACGGTTTTTCTCTGAAGATTTCTCGGAGACTTTTTCTGTGAAGATTTTTGTGCCTTAATCTTCGGAGGATTTTTCTGTGGCTTTTTCTGAGTAGTTTTCTTTTTGTTGCCCGACCAATTCGTCCAACACGCATTCGCACAAACCACGTTGCCACTTTTTGCTGTAAACTTTTTTGCCTTACAATGCTTGCAAGTTTTTACAAACTTTTCTGCTGCTTCTTGTGCTCGGATTGTCTTGACAAGTCCTGTGTTTGTCGTGAAAACTTCTGTGGTAATCTCGCGCCATTGCTTTTGTCGATTGATAAAGCATAGCTTCACACCAACCTTGCCGATGACTTTTCCTGTCTTGCTGTCAATGCCGGAATCCACAACAACGCGCACGAACTTTGCGCTGGGATGCTTGCGGCTATAAATAATGCTTGTGCCTTTGCCGTTCTTCTTGTGGGGAAAGAAACCTTCGGCTTTCAACATTGCTTTTCGTTGTACTACTGACATTTTCTCTTTCCTGAGTTCTGTCGCCAAACATTATCGGCAAATTCCTTAACGGACTTCAATGACGCGATACCTTCACGGTTTTTCGGGCTTCCCGGTGCTATCTTTTCCCACTCGCGAAGAAGTTTGATAAACTGAATCTTTCCAAACTCTCGATGGCTGCCACGGTACCTTTCATCGTAATCGTTCACCAACTTTCGCATAATCGCGATTGAGTTTTGGTGATCCTCAACATTGTCGGTATCGTATACAAGCACCATCTTCATTTATCTTATCCTCGGAGCGCGGACAAATCGGCTTCGGTTAGCCCGAGAGAATCAAGCATCTTTTGACGGTCCGACTTCTTTGGCTTTGAAACCTTTGCCTTTGGCTGAACAACCGTTGAAGTAACCTTCTTCTCTTTCTCCCATTGGGCGAAAAGAATTGCGTTTCCGGGGTGCGAAGGTGCCTTGTTGCGAGCACGGAAACGAGCGATTCTTGCTCGTCGTTCCGCACCCGGTATGCCATTGGCAAACTTTTCATCTTTTGCGTTGGCGCGAGCAATGTTGTTGACTCCACCGTGGCTTTCACAATACCACACTTTGCCCATTCGAACATTCGGGTCATACTCATTGCAACTTGAGTGATTACAAGAAACACCATGCGTAAGATTAGAAGCCTCGCGAGAATTGCTGGCGATGATGAAGGCATTTCGGACATTGTTGCGCTTACCCATTTCGTATGATACTCCTTTGGTGAAAGACTGAATGCCTTTCCTCACTGTGCTTATATAATACCACAACGAGGCGCGTCTGTCAAGAGAAAAATTACCGCGAAGTTGCGCCTTCGCGCTTTGTGATCTCCGCGGCCTTCATCAATGCCTTATGCTTGACCCTCTCCCAACGGTCGCTTCCCCATCGTACCTGATTCTCTGGAATCTTCATCGTGGAAATTCGTAGAGCGAGTTCAAGCGAGCAATTTGGATGTTGCACGAACCTCTCAATCGCGTAATACTCCGGGTCGCGGGTTTCGTCTGTAACAACGTCGTTATAGATTTCTTCAAGTAGAGCGGCTGGAGTATTTGATATTTTGGGATTCCTGTACCAATGATAGCCGCCTAGAAAAGCCTGAACCATTCGCCAGGAGCGACGATGAAGCCTACGCTTGAAAACATCCCGATAGAATGCGGTATACTCTTCGTCTGAAAGTTCCATATTGCCATTCATAAGAAGGCAACACTTGAGAACGTAACCCTTTCTCTCCCAAAGGATTTTGGCAGCTTTGGGTGAAACATCGGGGTTTTCCGCAAGGTATTGCCTTCCGAGAGCATAATAATGCTTCGCAATCGCAATTTGTGTCTCTTCGTCAGTAAAACGATTCTTCGCGAGGGAAACAACCTCGGCATTGTACATCTTGCCAATGTTGGCAGCATAAGGGGACTTGTATTCACTCATTCTCTAAAACTCCATCCCGCTGAAATCAAACGGGTCAACATTAGCTTGTTCGCCTTCGCCCACCGCATCGGCAACGGACGTATTGAATTGGTGTAGTTTATCCCACACACTCCTGCTCAGGTTATTTACTGTGTCAATCCTCGCAAGGATTGATGCCTCGTTTTCCACAAACGCAGACTTGTATTGTGCATACAACTCGTCTTCAAGCCTATTGAGAGCATCCACAATCGTCTCAACTTGTTCGGGAGTTAGTTCAAACTTAATCATTCTGGGAACTCCGAATTTTGGAAAACGACGGGATGCATAACGTGGTCAGCCCTCCATCGCGCCTTTCCAATATGGCAGGAAGTCGTCATAGACATAAACGAACCACCAGGGGAAGTGAAATCGCCCAACACCGTTGAGCCCGACTTAGCACGATAACCAATCCGAAGATTGTAGGAATACAGGTTCACACCATCTGTGCGAAGTGCGCCAGTGTGGGAATCAGCCTTTACGCCGCGTGTCCAGGCATCAATAACTTCTTCGTTTCGCATTCTACTCATTTTCTTCTTCCTCATCTCCGAATTCAATGTCGTCGTATTCAACGTCAAAACCGTATCGCAAAGAATTGCAAACGTCCCAAATGTTATCTTCTTCCATTTCAGTGCAGGCTCCATTCAACGCCAACGGCAATAAATCCAATACACATAATCAGTTGCATAGCAAGTTCAAGCATTAGTCTCTCTTTCTGTTTTTGTGTTTAGTCTTGCGGGAGCGTCCCTTTGAAACGTCCCGGCTTCTGTTGTGATGTTTACCGGCACCACCTCTTTGAAAGGCTGCAACGGCAATCCAATTTCGAGTTTTAATCTTCCCAGACATTCGGGGCACCCCTTCCTCCACTGTCTTTATAGTATACCAGAAGGGGCACCCGTTGTCAAGAGGAAAATGATTACCTTTCGGTAGGAACGATAATCATTCGTTCGGGCTTCGGGTTGAAATAAGGACGCTGCCCGTTGTACTCATCGGTAATCCAGAGACGCTGAACATTGCAGCGAACCGGCTTCGGTGCCTCCATATCGGTGCAAATGATAAGACCGTCGAATCCGCCCTTCTCATTCACGAAGTTCGTGGGAGCGTTGAAGCAAGTTCCACCGTGCATTACACGTTCACGCTTGCGCTGCATTCCCTTCTTCCAAACATAGTTCAGACTCTCATCGACACGAGTATCGAAAGGAATGACAGTGAACTCAGCAATCTTTGCGAGCGAGTTGAGTTCCGCGAAGAAAGCAGCAAGCATCGAATCCGAAACAGAGCCCGACTGGTCAATGGCAATAGCAATCTTTGCGGTTCGCGTAGACTTCTTGCCGGGATGCTGGTAAGGATACCGCTTGTTAATCTTACGAACAGTGCTTCGCTTGTTTGCCTTTTGGCTTTGCTTCACGAAGTATCGCAGGACCTTGCGCCAGTCAACCTTAGTGGAAATACCATCCATGATTTCCTTGCGACAACTGGCAGGAACTGAACCCCATCCACGGGAAGAAGAGTTTGCCTCTTCAACCGCATCCTTGATAAACTCCTTTACACGCTCCTCAGCAATCTGCTTTGCCTGTTCATCGGCTTCGCCCCATCCACCGTGGTCATCAAAAGAATCCATATCATCCAGGGGACTTCCGCCACCTCCACCGGGCTGGCCTTCACCGTCACCGCCTTGACCTTCGCCATTACCTTCACCTTCCGGCTGCTCTTTCTGCATCTTGCGAAGCTCAGACAAGTACCATTCGGCAGACTTGCCAGCAGGCAAATGTTCAAACGGACCCTTACCAGGGAAACAGGCCATATCAGGAAGATTCGGAAGATGACCGTTGATAGAAAGGTCCATCGCTACATTGTGCAACTTCCTTTCTTGCGGGCTCATATCGCGGAATGCTGCGAATCGCCCACCAGTAACATGCTGATAAACAATGTGATAGAATTCGTGCTTTAGCACATCCTTCTTTGCTGCATCCTCCAGTCCCGCGAAGAACTTAGGATTGTAAATCATCTCCAACTTACCTTCCTCAGTCACCATCACACCGGCAGTTGGAATAGCAGCCGAAGGCTTCTTATCCATCCGACGCGAAAGTGCCGCAAAGAAAGGTTCATCCATTAGAAGACGATGGATGTGCAAACCAAGGTCAAAGGCAATAACCCCTGATTCCTCAGTTTGTTCAGTTTCAGTTTTCATCGGCTCAGTCATTCGCTGCTCTCCCCACTGTCTCTATATAATAGCAGATTTGAAATCCCCTGTCAAGGGGAATCTTCATCCCTTACTATACCGAGTCGCCGGTCAGAATTTCAACAAGGTAGGAACCAACCTTACGACCGCTCGCATCTTCCGCCGAGTGCAGAGAGATAGCATTGTCCTGGCAAGCGTTGCCGACAACGGTCCAAAGCTTCATCGCAGGTTCCGAAGGAAGCGAAGTGAAGTAAGTCGCGAGGTTGGTAATCTCGCCTTCATTCAGCGCATTCGCAAGACGCTCGGAGGCACCCAGCTTATCAATCAAAGCGCAGTGCGCGTTAAGGTCAATATCCGGGGTCTGTCCCTTATCGAGAATGTCGGAGACAGTCACGACCTTGCTGTAGTTCGCAACGAAATCGTTGAAAGCAACCGCAGCCTCAAAGCCGAGATAAGCAGAAGCAAGCGAGAAAACAACCGGATTCGATTGTCCAGCTTCCAGCATTCCACCGCGACCCACCGTATCGGAGAATCGAGCCCACGAACGACGCGAAGGATAAACCTTGTTAGGCTCCGGGTCATCGTTGTGCTCAAGATGCTCGACGTTGTTACGAATGAAGTCCGTCACCAGAGCATCGCAGTTGGACTGTGCCCAGGAAAGCCAATCATCCACCGAAGGCTCAACATCGAAAACCGTGTAACGGTCAAGCTCGGCAGGGTCCATCTCGCCAACCTGATAAGAAGCCGCACCCGCATGAGTGCCACCGTTGACAGCCGCGAAAATCAGCGTATCCGGGTGGAGAGCGTGACCGGCGAGCTTGCGAGAATCACAAAGCTCAAAGATGCCCTGTCGAACTTCCAGGGTTGCACGGTCTACCTCATCGAGGAAGAGAACCACGCCGGTATCGCAAGCAGTCGCAAACCAGTCGGGAGGACAAAAGGAAGTCACACCCTCATCCACGGTGGGAAGACCCAAAAGGTCGCCCTCGGTCATCTGCGAAGCACGACGCTCCACAATCGGCATACCGAGAGATTCGGCATACTGATAAACCACAGAGGACTTACCAATACCGTGACGTCCACGAAGAAGTACAGGATGCCCCGCGTCAGTAACGAGGGGAAGGACGGTCAGAAGATTCTTGAAGTCGATTGCCATGTTTTTCTTTCTTTCTTTTCCAGTTGACTGAGCGTTGTCGCTCCGTCCAGTGTCTATATAGTACCACACCAGGGGCTCGCTGTCAAGCCCCAAATTCATCTCTTTCTTAACTAACTATCATCGCCAGGAAGTTCCGGGTCATCCATTTCCGAAAGTTGAATTTCACCGTTGACATACCGTTGAAGTTGGTCAAGCTGAAAATCGGTAAAGTGCTTGAACCCATGAGCCTGTTCGGCAGTCTTGCCGCCTCTGAAGTGTTCCTTTGTAACCTTCGCGAGGGTCTTTGCACCAACCCACTCGGAACTAAAATCCTTGACGGCAGGCGAAACGGTTTCCCACTCTCCCTCGGCACCGACATACTCATTCCTGTCATAATTATTATATTGATCATAGTACGACTTCACCCTTCCGTGGCGCGGCACAATGCCAGGAATAGAGGGAATGGCAAGAGTAAGTGACTTGCCATAATAGCCAGGGTCCTTGATTCCCATAACATCAAACGATGCGAAAGGAACATTGTTATTTGACCACGCGTTAGTCGCAGGGATACCAACATAATGGGTCATAAATTGCCCCGGAGTATCGTGCATAACCATTCCAACAGGAGGGACGTAATTGTCATCCGAGGGATACAAGTATTGTCCGTCTCTTCGATAAGAAATCTTACCAGCGCGAACCATCGCACCAATACCAAAGCCGGTATCCTTTGCCCACTTGAGGACAGCACGACGCCACAAACTCAGTTCAAACTGAAACTGCGACTTGTGTCGCTTCATAATCGCACAACCGGCGCGGGTGTGACCTTCTTCGCCACAATAACTACAAATCCTTGGCTTTGCCTTGCGGTCAAGAATTGCCTGCCACTGGCGACCATAATAACTGTTAGG
>TARA_R100001594_G_scaffold53983_1_pt1 | contig 18167 bp, 16 predicted proteins | sample TARA_R100001594 | Tara Oceans TARA_R100001594 (sample SAMEA2622752) | marine metagenome | biome: marine biome (ENVO:00000447); feature: marine epipelagic mixed layer (ENVO:xxxxxxxxx); material: "saline water (ENVO:00002010), including plankton (ENVO:xxxxxxxx)" | depth 150 m | reverse complement strand
GAACCTGAAGTACCGGAGTTACCATCTACACCAGAAGAACCTGAAGTTCCGTTATTACCATCAGCTCCAGAAGAACCTGAAGTACCGTTGTTGCCATCAGCTCCAGAAGAACCTGAAGTACCGGAGCTACCAGAGGAACCTGAAGTACCAGAAGAACCTGCAGAACCGTTAGCTCCTGAAGAGCCAGAAGTCCCATTTACGCCACTAGAACCAGATGTTCCGCTAACACCTGAAGATCCAGAAGTACCGCTACCGCTACCTCCGCTTATTTCTTGCCAGTCTCCGCTTTGTTTTATGTATACTTTGTAAGGTGAATCAGTTGAATAATAGTTAGCACCATCAGAAACAGTGAAAAGAACATTATATCTTTCACTATTTAAGCCTACTAGCTTGTCTCCTACATACCTTTTAACCGCCATATACTACTTAAATTACACTTTATTAAACGTAATCTTCGTAAGATTTTTCTTCTAATAGATTAGAGCCAGTGTATACATTTATCTCTTTTTTGATTTTTGCCCTTTTATCGTTGGTTTGATAGACTTGTCGCGCTAATTTAATAAATTGAGAATCAAATTCTTGATTTTTTTCTTTGATCCTTATTTCATCTTCTATCTCCCATAGTGTCTCATTTATTTCTTTTAGTTGCCAGTAAAACCCATAATTTCTAAAAACATGTTCATACCAAGGTGGCTCGCCTATGGTCTCTTTTAGCGTGTCGTATTCTTTTTGAATATTAGCTAATTTGCGTACATTCTCTATCTTGTTAAGCTTTATTTCTAATATAGATAACTTATCTAAGATCTCTCCATCTGATACTTCTACTTTCATATTAATTTGTCTATTTGTTCTTTTACCATTTCAAAGGTTATTTGCTTCGAGCACTCAAATTCTCTTTCCGTGCCTTCATGATCTGGGCACCAATTCCAATTACTTGCGTCGAACTTATGTCTATTCCAACAAGAATTACAGACACTTTTATTTATCACTCTATAAGGTGTGTAAAATTCTGTCTGTTCATTACTGAAACCACTTATCAAAACCACATCCTTACCGACACCCCAAGCAAGCCAAGAAAGCCCAGAACCAAGACCTATGAAAAACTCACAATTATGCAAGTCGGTTATTCTCTCTTGTAAGTCAAAATCTCCTGTCTTGTTTATAGCGCCAGAAGGAACCTTGTTGTACTTATCTCTGCCTCCATAGGTTTCGTGTCTATCTATACAAACTACTTTATAACCTTTTGAATTTAAATACTCTATAACTTTATCCCAACCATCAGGATTATTCCAGTACTTACATTGAGATGTGGATTGGACTGATATACAAACATATTTACCTTCTATTACCTTATCTTTATTTTTTATATCTATCTTTGGCTTAAGTTCTTTATGATCTAATCCGAGGTAATAAGAACCAGCCCTCTGCTCTTCTTGATTTTTGACCCAATCTGGAGTATTGTCAAACCAACCTATTCTAAACTTATCATCAAAGTCCATGCCTTTTACATCTTCCATGTCATCAATGAAAGTTATATCTGGATAGCTGTTTCGGTATAAATCGTTCTTATAGGTAAAAAGGTAAACCTCGCAATTATTTTCCTGTCTATATTGTTCTGCGTACGGAGTCCAAGCCACGCTATCTCCCAAGGAAGAACTGCAAAGCTCAATCAATACTTTTTTTTTAATATTTTTATATTGTACGTTGAAGGCTAGATTTCTGCAGAAATGATTCCAACTTGTAGGTTTATTAAATATATCTAATATCCTTGTCTTAATTTTTTCAAAATGCTCGTCTTCATTTCCTTCTAGTAATGAGTATATATTAACTTCAAAGCTGCCTCTTATATTTTCAAACTTAGATGCTATTTCTTTAAGCTGAACATCGGTAAAGCTATCAGAATTCAAAAAGAAATAATCAACATCTTCAGAAAATTCGTTGACACAAAGATCATGATCAAAATAAAGATCTTTTAAAGCTTCTATATTAGATTGAGATACAAACCTATTAGTTACCAAAGATAGCTTCTTTCTACCTGTCTCAAAATGTATGTTTGACTTTGATAGAGCGCAAAGCTCATCGAAGAAATCGTAGTAAGTAGGTAATATAATATTATGTTTGAAATTTTTTGTTGAGTCTATAGAGTCATAAAGGTTCTGTTTTCCGACTTTGGTCTGCTCTTCGCTTACCTTCGAAGGAGTAGCATGAGATTCTTCATGATTTAATACCTTATACATTGGACGAGGGAAGAGTATATAATCTCCATGTTTCTGCAATTGAGCCATCCTTATAGAATCTTCAGAAACTGTAAGTACAGGTTCGTCTACTTCTATATGTACATCTCCCGTATTTTTATGACCTCGTAAAGCCCCAAAGAATCTAAAACTTCTTAGAAAGCTCCAATCGAATCCTTTGTCATTTAGGTTCTTTTCGTGTTTGTCTAAATAATCGTGCCAATTACCCTTAGGATAAGAGTAGTCAGTATGCGTTATATTTTTTATTTTATCTATACTGCCCTGATACTGATGAAACCAAGTAGAAAAACTAAAAGCGTCTGGGTTCTTTCTTAATATGTGATTTAAGAACTCTAAAGCTTTAGGGTATATACCGTCATCAGCATCAACTAGAGCTAAATAGTCACAATCATCTGTAATAAAACGCTGAGCATTCCAAAACATTTCCTTCTTTTCTTTTTGTTCACAGAATATAACCCTGCCATCAATCCTAGCTAATTCTTTCAACTCATTGACTACAGAATCGTCTTTGCTAAAATCATCGGCTACAAACCACTTCCAATTTCTATAAGTTTGATTCTTAATTTGCTCATACAGGCCTTTTATATACTTAGCGTTATTATAAAAACTAGTATAAAGAGCTATTCTTAAATTATTGTTTTCTTTAGGTTTGTTTATCCTGTCTAAAATGTATTGCTTGCTGTCTACATCATCTATAAAAGTTACATTTTTGTTATTTTCATATTTTTTATACAAGTCGCAGCTTTCTATCCTATTCATTAAGACAGGCATATCCCAAGAAAGAGCCTCCTTAACACTTAAAGGATTCAGCTCTCTCAAAGAAGGAAAAAAGAAAATGTCCATACATGAGTAAAAAGTTTCAACATCGTCCCTTTCTCCCCAAACTTTACAATTAGGTAAATCTGTATTCTCAATACCACAATTACATAGATAGCAATCATTCCCTATAAAATGAAACTGTACGTTCTCATCTGTTATTTGCTGGGCTATATCATAAATGAATTTTTGATTTTTGTTCTCGTGAAACAGCCCCACGTTAAGTATATGAGTCTTATCTGGATCTAAGCCAAGGCTGAGCAGGGTCTCTTCTCTGTCAGGTCTTTCTTTTTTAGGTATATCGTAATCCCAAATATAGCATTTGGCATCTGGCAAAACCTCCTTTATTTTTCTAGGGTGATAGTCAGATACACAGACATAAGCGTCTGGATGATGGACTTTTCTATCGAAGGTGAAACCATTATCGTGGCAAGTCTCTAGTATCTTATAGATTCTATCTTTGCTGTATATTTTTTCTAATAGATCTTCAGGGAAACCGTTGTATTCAAAATTTTCAGGTATCTCATTAAAGTGTATTACGTCAGGCTTAAACTCTTGTATAACCTCCCAAAGCCTTTGTCTTTCTTCTTCCCAGTTATCAGAAAAGCATGGACCAATGCATTCATAATTATCCTTACCTACTAAGTTTATTATTCTATTTTTTTGTATGTCATAACTTCCATAGTTATTAAACTCTGCAACAAATACTTCGTTGTCGAGTATTGACACTTTTATAAGCTCAAAAAGCCACTGAGGAGACCCACCAGTGGACAAGTGCATTGGTATATATAATATTTTGCGCTTCATTTATAAATATAATAATCTCCTAAAATAACAGAGTCTAGTTGAGTTGAGTCTAAAATTTGAATAGCTGTCTGATAATGGGTCAGTATAGACTTGCCCCTACTATTAAAAGATGTATTTATTAATACCGGTACCCCTGTTATGTTTTCAAACTCGTCAAGTATATTATAAATAAATTCATTTTCAGTTTTAGATATAGTCTGAAGCCTAGAAGATCCATCTATATGAGTAACCGCTGGTAAAGTAGTTTGATAATCATCTCTTACATTCGGACTAAAAGACATATACTTATAACAAGCATTTTCAGATGTATTAAAATATATAGAAGCTTTTTCCTCTTTGCATATAGGAGCAAAAGGCCTAAACCATTCTCTAAATTTTACTTTTTTATTTATATCATCTTTAGATCTGTGACTTCTTGGGTCTGCTAATATAGTTCTGTTACCTAAAGCTCTAGGGCCAGTTTCGCTGTCCCCCCTGCATACCCCTATAATCTTACCTTTCTCTAGCTCCGAAGCTATAAGTTTTGGAGTAGCCTTTTTCCAAGGTCTATAATCCAGTATAAACGGCAACACTTCTTTGTCTAAAATCTCGCATCCCGAGTACATAGCTTCAGATATCATAGCGCTATGCTGGTAATGAGCAATCATACCGTATGATATACCACTATCACCGGGAGAACAGGGAACAAAAAAATTGAGGTCGGGAAAACTTTTACTGAGCTTTTCGTTAAGCAGGACGTTTAAGGCTCCACCACCTGTTAAACAAATGTTTGTGCGATTCGGAAAAGCTCTTGTAAACTTTTGAAAGTCAAGAAGGAACGTGTCCTCGAAAGCCTTTTGAGCACAAAAAGCTAAATCGTAAGCCTCTACCCCTTCAAACTGATTAAAAGTAAAGTCTCCAAAGTTACTCAAATAAGACCTAGATATATTCTGAGTGTCTTCGTCGTTAAAATAATCGTAGCACCTATCATAAAAGTTCTGATTAAATGAGCCATAGCCAGCCAAGCCCATTATTTTTCCGGGATAGCTTACCCCGTTATGCTCGTGAGATCTCGTTTCTAACGTGTCTCCTAGTTCCGGCTTTCTGATTTCTTTTATGAAGTTGCCAACTCTAGCGTACTTAGTTGGATACGGGTTTACGACTTTTTCGTTTAACTGCGTTAAATTTGGAATAGGCTTTTCTAAATCATAAACACAAAAAGTACCATCATTACCTCCCCCGTCGTAACTAAAAACTAAAGCATCATTGAATCCGCTGGTGTGAAATGCCCCAGCAGCATGCGCTTTATGATGAGATGTAAAATCGCTACCTTTGTAAATAACTTCTTTGATATCAAAGTATTTAGCAAGTGACTGAACTACTTCTTCAGGAGTATCCCAATCAAAAAGCCCAACGTCATAACTCTGCCTGTGTAAATTTTTGCGCTTTAAGATCTTAACAATATAACCTAAAAAATTATTCCTCTCTTCTTCTGAAAAAGCTTTTATATCCCAAATAGAGTAATGAGAGAAAGGATTTAATAATCTTGTAAAATACCTATTACCAAATATCCGCTCAAACTCTATAGTATAAATAGATGCGTCAACACATACAGAAAGATTTCCGTCGTGACCATTACCGCTATAAAAACTAATTATAGATTTAGCAACCATAAAATTTAATACTTAATTTATCCTTAAGGTCGTCCATATAAGGATGACCCCACCAAGCAGTAGAATGTTGATTATGAGGTATTGTAAAAATATGCTCTTCAATTGGGACTTTGTTAACAAAAAATACAGACCTTAAAAATTCAAAATCAAAACTAAACTCTCTTTTCACCCAAACCAAACGCAACGTGCTATCCTCAAAATACACATTTGAAAATAAGTCGAAATCATCTTTTATGAAGAATGGCTCAGATTTTATAACATCCACCTCTGCTACGAGAGGGTATATCTTGTTACTTTTGTGTGTTTCAAATATATCGTATTCAGTCATTTTTAAAAACTTTTAAAGCATGATTTAAAACCTTTTCCCATTTTGGTTGACAGTCATAATTTGGCCTTCCCTCTAGACAGTAAGGAAGCGGAGGTACGCTATTTATGCTAGCATGCTCAATGACAGAGTACTTAGGGTCAGAAGCGCAGAAAGAATCACAAGTTCCGCCAACAAAAACATATTTGTAGTTTTGTGTTCCGTTTCTATAAGGAGCCCTCCATAAAGGATTAATTGATGCTCCTATTTGTATTATGTAGGTGTCCGTACATCCAGCTAGATGCAGTTGTCCGGTGTCAAGAGTAATACATACTTTAGAGTTTTTAGTCACGTAATAGTCTTGATCTAAACTAGTTCTGTTCATAAAGCTCACGCCGTCAAACTCAAAGCCTCCGAAAGCATAGCAAGATTTGTCGTGATCATAAACTCCGGGTTCAACATTTTGATCAAAACCAACAAGAGCTACTTTTATACCGTTTTCATTTAAACCCCTAATTAAGTTCTTATAGTTTTCTTCTGACCAAGTCCTGCTGGGCCAGTTTTTACCTATATGTATTACTGCGTAACCCTTCTTATCTATGAATTCTTGGTCTTCTTTTTCGAAAGTAACTGGGCCGGGATAGTATTCAGTGTGCATCTCATCTGGCCTCAAGTCAAAGCCTATCTCTATACAATGTATTCTTCTTATGTCAAATAAACCATATTTAGATTCTATTCCATTTTTATCTACCCTACCTATTGAATTAAAGGTATTAAAAACTTCAAAAGAATTATAGTACTCATCTCTAAAATCGTCTAACTTTATAGTGTACTCTACATATGGATTGTAATCGAAGATAAAAGGCTTAGAAGTACAGACAATAATCTTTTTCCCGTAAGAATGAGCCAGCTTCTTTATTGTTGGTGTAGCAGCTAATGTATCCCCAAATGAAAATGCATTAATTTTAATAATAACATCTTTTGCGTTTAATTGACCTCTTTGTTTATTTGTGTCAAAAAGAGGAGATACTTCTTCGTAAAAAGCAGCTTGATTCATCAAATAGTTTTAATTCCAAAAAAGAGAAATATCAAAACTAATATCCGCCGCCATATCTATGTTTTACAGCCTTGCAGTTAGCGTAAACTTCGCCGCTAGAAAGGGCTCTATTGTAAGCAGAAACAACTCCTACGTCTACATTTATTCCTGAACTAGCATTACCACCAATATAAAATTGTTGATAAGTTCCGTTTCCTGTTGATTTATGGAGTTGCTGACTAGCAGTGAAAGTGCCGCTGTTTTTAACCACGCCATCTAGATAACTAACAGTCATGCCATCTATAGCACTGTAGGTCATAGCAGCGTGATAAAAAGAATTTGCCTCTATGGATGGACTTGCAGGATCAGAGAGTACGCCAGTGACCCCAGTCCAAGGGCTATTTGTATGAGTTCCTGCTCCCCCAGCGTTATCTTCTTTGTTTGAAGATAGCACGGCATTTAATCCGCTTATTTGGCCACCCTCTCCAGTGTGAGCAACGAAACCATATGAGTAGCCACTTTTGTTGTGGTCAGTATTTCCAAAAATTACAGCACCATCATCTGGTGCCGTCAACCCTGCTCCAGTCCTAATCTGAAAAAAGCTTTCTATTGTAAAGCTTGAGTTCTTATCTTTAAACAAACCCAGATCTCTAAGGCCGCTAAAATTTTCTCCGCTGACCGCAGCATAAGTATTCTGTGTGCCAGCTCTAAACTGATAAAACCCACTCTCTTCACTATATAAACCACTATTCTCTAACTTAACGTCAAGCCCGCTAGCTGTTAAATCTTTCCAGTTTTCTGTATTATGACTGTGACTTCTACTGCTATATCCATCAACTCTAAATATTAGACCGTCTGTGTTTACTCTGTATTTACCGTAATTTACTTTACTTGACATTTTAGTATCCTCCTCCATAGCCGCCAGTTGCATTACCGGCAGAAACAGAGAATCCATAGTTCCCTGTGTTTGTTGTAGTGTTAAAGTTTTTAGAAAATTGTATATAGTTATTCTTTATCTCATTTGGGTTTAAAGTTCTATTATATACAGAAACTTGATATATCTTTCCATCTGAATTTTTCTTTTGTGATATAACGGAACCATCTACTGTATATTTTTCAGTAATTGGATAATCACCTATTGAAAGCTTTAAATTCGAACCATCATAAAAATTAGTATTACCCGGTCTGTATTTATCAAATTGAGCTTTTGTTTTTGGCTTTCCGTGTTTAGCTGGTATATTTCCACTATCTTCAAAAGATACTTGAGTCGTTGCCGATAAGCCAAAGTTAGGGTTTGTAAAAGCAGATATTAAAGAATTATCAGAATCAAAATTTAAATTATTTATTGATCTATACACAATAAACCAACTTGCCTCTGGCACATTAGACCAACTTACTCTGACTCCAAAGTTATTTCTGTTTTGCCCTACATAAATGCTTTGCTCGTTGGAAGCCTGAGATTCTCCATCATTATTAAATGAAGCTACTTTATAAAGCACAATTGAAGCGTTTGCAAAAACGTCATTAGTTGACAACGAGGGGTATAGGTTCAACTTTAAGTTACTTGGAGCACGAAGAGAAGATATTGCAGACGAAGGCTTCAGGTTGCCGTTTACATAAAACTTAACTTTATTTCCAGAGCTTTTTGTCATGTCTACTGATAAAGATATATTATATATTGTAGCATTTTCTATTTCTTCGTTTGTTGTATGCGCGCTATAAACAAGACCAAATTCATTATAAAAATTACAATGTATTTTACCTTTTTCTATATATATGTGCTGCCTCCTTGATAAAGCTTCATTAGATACAAATTTAGAAGAACCTTTAGTTATATCAGAATATAATAAAGTAGAAATATCTTCAGTAGCAGAAGTTAAATTAATCCAAAATTCATAAGTCTTTTTAGTAGTACTGCCTACATTAAAAGAAGAAGAGTATCCGGAAGCAGAGCCGGTGATACCTAAATTAGCAAAGCTCCCTGCTGCAAATACAGGTAAAGAAGAACTATCGAAAGTATTCCTTGCAACACTTAAAGAATTTTTATTGCCACTTAAGTCTTTTAAGCTATTTAGAGAAGACCTTGGTTTTTCATATCTAGTGAACTGGGTTCTTTCGCTGCCTTTTTCGAGCTGAGGGTTTTTATATAACATGTAACCATCTTTTCTATCACTTGCTGAAGTCGTGCCTTCATGAGGCCATAGATAGGCAGTATGAGTCAAAGTCCTTGTTATGACACCAGAAGCTCCAGAAGTACCACTCGTTCCAGCAGTGCCAGCGCTACCAGAAGTAGCCTTAATTAGGCTTCTAAGGCTAGGAGTAAACGTTACTGAGACTACCTGCCAAGTTCCAGTTTTAGAGAAGTCGTAATAGCCGTAATGTTTTCCATCTTGATTTGTAGATTTTATAGATATGACAGGAAAGTAACCAGAGTTTCTTGCGTGTGTCTTCGAAACAAATACTTCACAAGAATATATATATTCCTGACCTATTAATAGCCTTAGGCCAGAAAAGTCAGAAGCAGAAAAGGTATGCATCCCGAAAACAACATTACTAACTCCACTTCCAGAAAAATAATCATCAGACCAACCCGCGTATTTATAAACCACATCATTAGAGGACATCATTCCTGTAGCTAAAGACTTATACATACCTTGTAGATGAGGGTCTTTATCTTTATATACCCTAAAGAAAGCGTTTGGAGTTCCTCCTAGTCTAGCTGAAAAATCACTGTTATCTTCTGCAGTAGGTATCAAGTTAATTGTAGGCTTACCGGGATAACTTTTGTGATAGAGCTCGTTTGTGTACAAAACTAACCCTTGAACCTTTTTTCTAATTTCTCCGTTACTAGCAGACATTATGGTATCACCCCACTATATACAAAAGAGCCAACTATAAGGTTCTGGTAAGCTGAATCACCAGTATGAGGATAACGAATAAATGCAGTCATTGACTGATGAGCTGCACCGCTTATAGTTATACCGCTTACCATAGAGTACATATTTACACCACTCTGATAAGTCGATATCTCATCATGGTCTGCTACTCTCTCGAGCTCCACACTTCGCTTAAACCTAGTTGGTTTAGCAAAAGAGACAGATCCAGACACTAGCTCGGATTCATTTCTTTTAGAAAGATAATCTTCATTTACATGGCTACGTAAATTAGTATTTAAATTGGTAATCTTTACATCTAAAGCTCCACTTGTCGTGTCTACTAAACCAGTAACGAAACCACTTACCCCGACTCCGCTTTGCCCCGTTATATAATCAAGAAGAGTTTGCCCTGAGGTGATTAAATTACCACTAATCTCATCAGCGTCAGCTTGAGCTTGTGCTGCATCAGTATTAACAACTAAACCACTAAGCTCTAGGTTTTTACCGCTTACAAACTCTATATCGGATTTAAGCTCAGAATAAAGCGACGAAGTATAACCACTTAAATTAGTACCGGACTCTACTAACCTAGAATTTATTGCCCCACTTACAGAATCTATATAACCAGATATGTCCCCACTTATACCCGCGACATAGCTAGAATCAACAAATCCAGAAGGGTTTCCTGAATAAGGATAAAATCCGGTAATGTTATTTGCACTACCGGATAAGCTCTCAGAGTTTGGTCTTAGTAGAAATTCTTTTAGGCTACCAAGATCTATCTGGCCTGTACCAATAAGTTGAGGCATACAGACATAATTACACTCTATCTACCTTCAGCTAGAATAGACTTAGCTTTGGGAGATGGTTCTTTATTCTTATTTTTTTGAGGGGTTGGCTTTTTATAACCTAAAATATGCTTCTTAAACTCTCTCATTAGTCTAGATGTAAGTAGCTGCCTATTGTCTACTGGCAAAATACCATACTTGACGGCATGAGCATGAAGATCAGTCCTATTCATAGCTTTAATTTGAGACGCGTAGTCATCTTCATCAAGAGTACCGTACTTTGAAGAACCTGTATCGCCCCAAACTTGATCCAATGTAGTTTTTTCGTAAGACTCTTTCTCTTCCATTGCGTGAGTTTGAATCATTTCCTTAGACTTTGCTTTACTTTTTGAAGTTTTTTTCCTTTTAACTGCCATAACTTATCCTTTCTCCGTTATAACTAGTTTTACACGCAATCCCATAAAAAAAGAAATAAAAAAGCCCCCGTTTCCGGGGGCTTCGGTAATATTTTGGTCTCTATTAGACTGCAAGTCCAACAACCGCACGGGAGTCGATACACACACGACCTTCTTCCAAAGAACCGTAGAAACCAATTCTCTCATTTCTCTGAGTGAACTGATCGTCAGGTGAAGTGGTGAAGGTGTCACCTGTGTCGCCGTCCTGAGCGATAGCGCGAACAAACGCACCCTTGCTGTTGTCAACACCAACACAAAGCTCATGAGTACCACCAGCGAAAGCAATAGCTGTACCAGCAGTAGAACCATGAGGAGCAATGTTGCCAGAGTCAAACTCATCAAACAAGGTGTTGTACTTCTGTCCAATGCCAAGCTCGTTAAGCTCAACAACGTTCACACCGTAAATCTCCTGCATGCCAGCGGCATTAAAGATGTCGGTACGAATGTTATCTGGAAGTGCAACGTCGCTTCTTGGCGTATCCTGTCCTGCACCCTTTGTATTCATAGGCTGATAAGCGAAAGCGCGAATCTGCTCTTTGATTTCAGGGCTAACATACAGATCTGTAATACCAGAGCTGTAAGCAGCATCAGGAGTACCATCTCCCCAAGACTGATTGATTCTCTTATTAAGAGTCATCAGCTTGTTAAGATCTTGAAGCTGGAACCTGTTAGTGTTGTGAGCTGGAATAACGTGAGAACCAGTGGTCAAACTCGTAATTCCAACAGAACCAGCAGTAACAGAACTAGTGCTAGCATTGGCAAGAGCGTTAAGAACGACTGCCCAAGCATTTCTTTCCTGCTTCAACAAAACTTCTTGAGACATACGCTCAATAAGCTTGCTAACAACATCAAGTCTTGCTTGTCTAGCATACTTCTTGGTAATAGAAACAGCTGCATCCAAACGATAAGTTGCGATCTTCAACTCTTGGATAGCAGATACGTCTTGCGAGGTGGGAAGACCACCAGCAACGTTCTGCGACCAAACGCTAACGTAACCATCATTGGTTTCGTTATAATAAAGATCTAAAGGATAACTAGCTCCTTCATCTTGGTTAAACGGAGCATCGGTATAAACCGCTCCGGCCGTTGCGGCCTGCTGAAGAACCTTGCGGACTACAGGGCCGAGAAAAGCTGCGAAAGCTTCTTGTGCCTCACGGGCAACGAGCTGATTTTTGGAACCCATCGCTTTGATGAGTTCTACTTGCTCGGGGGTGTTTTTCAATTTAAGTCTCATTTTATTAAATTTCCTTTCTATATTTTAACTTAGATGTCAATCTTCAACAGAATGAAACCGTCTTGGTCAACTGCGCCCAGAGTCGTTCCGATCTTAGTTTGAGAAGCACTTCCTGTACTTTCAGTAGCAGAAGAGCTAATTTCACCATTTCGGAGCGCATCAGCGTAGATTGGGACTCCAGCGCCAACTGAGTCAGCGCCACCGCTGGTCAAGTTTCCGCTGTAAAGAACGATACCCTTGGTCAAAACAGGAACTGCCTGACCACTAACCACAGCCTGCATTTCTGCTGCCTTGCGCGGATTGTAAATCAACTTCTCGCCATTCTCATCGACTTCAGCGACGTCGAAAAGAGTAAGACCAAGAGGTTGCTTACCTGATGCACAAGGTTCAACAGACGCAGCTGCGCCATAACGGAATGAAACCGTGTTCGTGTAACTGGAACCGGGGTTACCAATACCAGTTTTATTTACTGGATCGTCAGTATTCTTCCAAGCATCTTTGACAGACACCAAAAGACCCTTATTGATCTTAGCACCATCGGCTTTAAGATCAGAGTAAGAGCCCATAACATCGGCGTCATCGTCTTTGAGACTGAAAAGGTTTACTACGTCCGTTTCGGCATGTTGCCTAAAAGGCTTTAGCCGTTGAGTGTTTTTTACAAACGCTGCCATAATAATTTATCTTTCCTTAATTTTTATATTAGTAACTAATATCAAATTGATCAACTGAGAAAGCATTTTTGTACTTGTCGTAGGTAGATCCTTCAGAAGCCTGAGTAGAAGCAGGAACAACATCTGTATCCTGTTCGCCTCTATCAATAGCGTCTTCAACAACTTCCTCCGAAGCTTTGCTTTCTTCTTCAACTTCAACTTCCTTAGAAGTTTCGTCTTCCTTCTTAGCCAAGACTTCTCTTGACTTGTCTCTCAACAGAACATCGATGTTCTTAGCAAAGGCATCCCAGCCTTCTGCGTCGAGATCTTTGATCTGCGTAGCGAGAACCTCGCGGTCTTCAGCCTCAAGAGCGTACTTCTCGTCCAAAGATGCCATTCTCTGAGAGAATAACTCTTCGGCTTCCTTCTCCGCTTTTTCGGTCTCTAGAGCGCCAAGTTTTTCTGTAACAGAATCTAGCTCTGTTTTCATTTTATCGTAGTCTGTCGTAACAGCTTCGATCTTCTCTTGAGCTTCTTTGAGATTGGTTTCCACCTGTGCTTTTTCGGCTGAAAATCTCTCGGAAGCTTCCTTGAGTTCCGATTCGATAAAATCAGAAACAGCCGAGGCAGAAAGCTCCTTCAAAGAATCATTCGTGATGTCTTTAATACTTTCTATTTTCATAATAGTTTTGTCCTCGTTTTGGATTATTACATTTTTTTGTTCTATTTGTGAAGTTTTATCGACTTCAGCAAAAGTCTTTTCTTCTTGAGGTTCCTCTGCATTCTTTTTAGTTGAGACGCCTTTAACGTCAGCAGCAGGAGTTTCAGTGAGGCCGATACCGAGAGGAACAACTTCTCCTACGACCTTTCTGTAGACAGACATGCCGTCTTTAGTTTTACCTTCTCCCCCAAGGGCTTTTAAATCTTTTTCCATAGATGCAACCTCGTCTACATTGTCGACTATGAGGCCATTTTCTATGTTCTTATCACTTCCTTCTAAAAGCACTAAATTATAATCTTTAAAACCTAATTCCCAGCTAGCGCTAATCTTCATATAGTCCTCACTACTTGGGTCAGCAGAGTCTTCTATTAGGTCTGCAATTCTTTGGTTAACAACCTTCCAGATAACGCCACCTAAGGTAACATTAAAAGGCCCTTTTATTTCTTTTACTTCTTCTTCGGTTAGAGGTTTGTCAGTACCAAACTCAGAGAAGCCAGCAGTTAAAATAGTACCAATTACTCTATCTCTATTATGCTCAATATTGATTGGTTTGTTTTTAAAATCTTTATGAAAAGCCATAGCGGTATCTGTATCGACTACATCACCATTCTTGTTCACTCTATTAGCGACAAAAGCATTAAAAGCTATTGGCAATAAATCTACTTGCTTCTCATCAACCTCTGGGATAAACTGAGCAACCTCAATAGCTGAAGCTAAAGCTAAATACTTATCTTTTTCTTCAGATACTACAGGTCTTACGTTTGAGCTAAAAATAGTTGTATATTTCATCAGATTATATAATAGTTCATTGTGACGTTACCGGCGCTACTGTAGACACCAGAACTAGTTGGCACCGGAATGCCTTGGTTTAAATTTGATGCACCGGCTGGAGCGTAAGCTATAATGGTATCTGCTCCTGCGGCCGAAGTGCTTAGGGTTGTAGCCGCCGAGGCTAGTATGTCTGTTATGACAATAGTATCACCGCTGCTTGCTGCTACGACAGCGCCCGCGCCAGCTTTGTTAGCAGTTAGGCTTACAGATGGCACTCCTTGGGTTTGTTGAGAATTAGTTGATCTGGGCATTTTAAATTATCCTTATTATTCAATTACACTATTTATCCACTCTTTTGCCTCTGCTCTAGCTTGTTCGTCACTTTGAAAGTATAAATCATCTACATCTCTAAAGTCGTAATTACTTAAGTTGTGTCTGTTTACTTCTCTCTCTGCTTCTTTTATTTCTTCCATAGATGGTTCAAAGTGATCTCCATCATCTACAATACCAGCAGAGCAAGTATGTAGAAAAAGATTAACAGAAGCTAAAGCTCGCGTAGTCTGCAAAGATTCAGAAAAACTATCTACAAAAATTTGTTTTAATTTTTCAGGGGTAACTTCTCCTTCGTTTTCCAAGACATAATTATATTCGTTTGCCTTGCTAGTTAGTAATTTCATTACCTTGCTGGAGAACTCCATAGCCGCGTCTCCATGCCCAGAAATTGGACTAAGTTTTTTACCGTAAGAGTATTCTACATCAAGAGACATCATTTTACCAAGAGATTCCATTAAGTTACCTAAAAGTTTATACACTTATTTTTAAAAAACTAATAAAAAAAATAAAAAAACCCCTCAAATAAATGAGGGGCTTTAAATAGGGAAATACAAACTTTAGTTATTAGAATGGTACACCATCTGATCCATCGTTTGCAATATCAGGTCTGGCAGCAGTATCATTGTCACCGTTCTGAATCACTCCAGATTGATAATACTTAAAGTTTACTGTGTAAGACCTTGTGTAAGTGTTTACGATTCCTGTCCCGTCTGTGATAGATGTGTTAGATAAACTAAGATCACCTCTCGTAACGGTCATACTATTAATTCCACTAGATTGATCTACACCTGAAGTGTAGCCTCTGTAAGCTGCATCAAGAACAGCATTAACAAATTTCTGAGCCCCACCGTTAATTTCTGCACCAGCAGTGGAAACGAAATCTCCAGAAGTTAATGAATAATCAGCTACAGCCGGATCGCCAATAACATTCTTAGGTGAGTGAGAGAGTGAAGCTCCATCGCTATCTGGAAAACTTGTTATAGTAGCCCCATGCAAAGGGATAACAAGTCCAGTCACTGTGCCGCCTTTACCAGCCGCAGCTACAGCATTTGGGCTTACAATTCCATTGTTGTCTATATATTTGAGTTTACCCGCGCCAACACCGCTAGTCAGCTGGGTAAAAGCGCTACCTCCTGCGGTTTTCGTACTTAAAATAAAACTTGTGTCTGAGTTTGCCATTGTTTATTTCTCCTATTTTATACAATCAATTACATTGTTTTTTTCTATTTTAGAAATTTTATTTTTCCTCTGTTTTTTCTAAATCACCCAATTTCATTAGCTCTTCTAGCTTTTCTTGAGGAGTGGCTATTCCGCCAATAATTGTAAATACTGTAAGATTATTTTTATCTCCACTGTATATACCCCTATGTACTACACTTCCAGATCTAAGAATTCTAGTTAGTTGGTCAAAAGCTTCATCAAGGCTAGACTGAGGAATGTTGTCCAACACCTCTTTACCCCCAATAAGAATAGCACCAGCTGAATTAGCTGTAGATACATCTATACCTCCTGACATACTACCGCTCTGAGCAATGCTTCTGACAGCCCTAGAAATACTCACAGGATCGTCCCACTTAGGAACTGGTGTAGCTCCAAATATAGTAATACCAGAATCTAGAACATTTTTATAGTCACTCGAATCAAAAGAAGAGTAAGAACTATCTTTTGAAGCTGTCATGTTAAACAAATGAAATACTCCAGCCGTACTCATATTAGCTGTTTGCCAAAAATTAGAAACAGACACGTTAGAATAAAGCTTACTTGTTTTCTCATTGTCAATAATAACAAGAGGCGATACGACGCCTTCGTTGACTAGCTCACAAGCCTCTTTCAAAGTATTGTAAGCGTTAGCATTTACTTTTCTACCTTCTGAATATTTAGGCAGCGCAAGAATGACTCCCACCTTCTTAGATCCAGACTTAATTGTCTCTTGTAGCTCTTTAGCTGTCTTTACTAAAGGAACCAACGTACCTGCACCAGAACCTCCACCGGCTCCAGCACAAACAAAAATTCTATCTACATCCTCCCCGAAAGAACGACGCATAAAATCAAGAACATCATCACGTTTCTCTTCAAAGCATTTAGCAGCGACACTTCTGTCCTTACCTGCCCCACCAGCACCAATACAAAGTTTGTTTTCTACATTAATAGAGTTTAGATCTTGTTGTGCTGTATTAACAATACCAATCTTTCTGTAGCCTAGCTTATGGAAGCTCTCTGCAATTCTAGAGCCACCTTGGCCTGCTCCAATAAAGGCAAACTTAAAAGCTCCTTCGATTTCATCTTTGACTTCCTTTTTCTCTTCTGGTTCAGGGGGCAAAGGAATGTCCGGAACCATAACGTCTATTTCTGCAGCACCGAAGTACTGATTAACATCTTGGATATTTTCTTGATTTTCGCTCATATCTTAAACTTTGCTTGCATATAATAAACTAGCTAAATACTCATCAACTTGATGCTCAAGAGCTATACTCTGTATCTCTTTAATAGCTTCTTCATTAGTATCTGCTGGGTTATTAATATATTCGCTAACTTTTTCCAACCATTTGTCAGAAGATTCATTAGCCATAACTATTTTACACAATTCAGAAGATAGATTTCTAATCTTATTAGTTACTCTTTTATTTTCATATTTTAGTTTGAGTTTCTCCTGAATCTCCGCTTCAAGCTTTTCAGCTAAAGCTAAACTCTCTTTAATTTTCTCTACGCTAAATTTCTGCGAGCCGCTAGTGTTCTCCCCGATAGGTGAAACCTTTTTAGTAGTCTGAGGAGATTTAGAACCGTCAGGTCTACCCGCTGGCGCAGGTGCACCTCCTCCACCACCTCCTAGGAGAGGAGAATAGTAACCTTGTTCTTTTAGCTCTCTGAATTTCTTTTGAGATTCCACAGACTCTTCTGGTTCAGGTAATCTACCAGAGCTGATAGCCTCTAATCCTTCTTCAGCAGTAAGAATACCGTATTGAATAAGCTGAGCAACAACTCTATTCCAAGTAGTCTTGTCTTTGAGTTCTATCTCTTGAAAATGAGCTTTAGGATAATTTTTAAAACCTAAAGATTTACAAATACGTTTTATCTCATGGTTAAGAAATTGATTAATGAAGGCATCGCGGCCTTGCTTTAATCTTTCTATGAATACTTGAATCTTGATACTTGTATTGGCAAACTTATCTTCTCCAACCAAAATGTTATTAAGGCCCATCTGAATGTCTTGATTGACCACGCTGTATTTCTTAGGGTCAAGAATGCCAGCTATATCTGGAATCACGAATTGAGCTTTTGTAGTATAATCGGAGACAAGAACTTTTCCAACAGATTGATTTTCAAAAAGCTTCTGCATAGTCTCAATACTTCTTTGATTGATATTCAAGCTTCCGTCTTTAAGCTCTGAGCCCATGGTGATTAGCAATATAGCCTGATTAGTTGTTCTAGTCAAAGCCATATCCATCTTCTTCATTTCTGACTTCCAATT
>TARA_R100001594_G_scaffold9313_2_pt1 | contig 18179 bp, 13 predicted proteins | sample TARA_R100001594 | Tara Oceans TARA_R100001594 (sample SAMEA2622752) | marine metagenome | biome: marine biome (ENVO:00000447); feature: marine epipelagic mixed layer (ENVO:xxxxxxxxx); material: "saline water (ENVO:00002010), including plankton (ENVO:xxxxxxxx)" | depth 150 m | reverse complement strand
TTTTTCATTGGACGGCATAGGAAACGCGTACACACAAATACAAAACGCAATTCCAGATGTGCGTTTTTTAGGTAATGGCGGTTCAGATCAAGTCGTTAATTTTGTGTTAAAGACTAGAAATTATCCAAACGAGAGCTTAACAACTAAAAGCACAAGCCAAGTAACAGAAAGCACAGAAAAAGTAGATTTAAGAGGTCGAGCACGACAAGCAGTGGTTAGACTAGAGTCTGATGACGACGCAAGCACTGAAGTAAGGCTCGGTGTTGGTTGGCGATTGGGGGACATGAGACTAAACACCAGACCGGATGGCAGGAGATAATGGCACGATTACTTGATACACGTTTGCCCACAGCAATGGGAGACGTTGACTCTGATCTTTTTAATAGATTGGTAAGAATCTTAGAATTAAACCTACAAGGCTTTGATCCTACAGCAACTTATCAGTATACTAATACTACTCGCGACCAAAATTTGTTTAGTCGTGGAGACATCATCTGGAATTTGACAGAAGACAGTCTGCAAGTTTTTGATGGATACAAGTGGCAAACATTATACGCGCCGGACGGAAAAGGCGTGAAAGCCACGGGACAACTCGGAAGTGTAACCGTATCAACAAACGGTGCAACCACGGTTCCAATACTATAATGCCTATAAGAAAAGTAAGCGGAGGCTACAAGTGGGGTAAGTCTGGAAAGGTTTATCCAACAAAAGCCGGAGCACAAAAGCAAGCCCAAGCAGCATACGCTTCGGGCTACAAAGGTTACAAAAACGGAGGACCGGTGGCAAAAAGCAATAGACCATATCGAGCAGTAAATATTCCTGGATCAGGGATAGCTTCTCTGCCTCCAGGGTTTGGTGGTTTTTCTGGGCCGTCTCCTGGTTCCGTCGGTATTAATGTAGGTCCACAAGGTGTAGGAATAACTAAATCAATTGACCCTGGTTCGGTTGCAGGAAGCCAGTCTATTCGTGAAACGTACAGAAGGTTTATTCAAGATCTTCTTTCTGGAGGAAACACAAGTTCCCAAACGGCACAGCGTTTTAGAGAAGCAGGACCCAGCACAAACATGGCTCTTCAAAGAATGTTCAGCGGTGTCTACGATGCTCCGGGAGGAGACAGCACTAAATCCGTTAAAGGTAGAAACGCTGCCATGAGAGGAAAACAAAGAGCACAAGTTAGAGAACAAAAAGCCTATAAAAGAGCCGTAAAAGACGCTGCAATGAAATATGATCCGGCTTATTGGGTAGAAAGTTTGGGGATTCCTTTTGAAATGGCCGAAGCACTGGCGGCTGATTTTAAAGCAAAATATTCCCCTGAATACTTCGCTAACATAATGAAAGAGAAAAACATGGGACTAGGCAGCGTACTTCTAGAAAGTTGGGACAGCTTTGCCGATTCGCGTGGCGTTCCTTATGATATAGACGAACTTATGGCAAATTACGAAGAGACGGGAGAACTTCTTCCGGGATCAGGAGGCGATGGTTAGTATGATGCGTTCAGGAATAATGCGTTTAGAAGAAGGCGGTTCTCCTTGGTACATAAATATTTTTGGTTCTCAGGGCGAAGGCGAGACCGCAGAGGAAAAAGCACGCCGTGAATTTTTGGGAAAACTGTTTGACCAATTTAGCTTGGCTGTACCTGCCGGGCAAGAAAACTACGATCCTTTTGCGGGCGATGAAGCCGACATGATGCAATGGACGCTTTGGTGGCTTTACAACCAACAGTTCCCCGGTGAAGCGCCGGAACCAGGCACAGAAACAGGCGGTACAGAAACAGGCGGCACAGAAACAGGCGGTACAGAAACAGACGACGGCAGCAATCGCGGTGGTCTTTTTGGATTGGGCATCGGACCGTTTCTTTCGGACCTCTTTGGTGTTACAGGCACGGGTGTAGGCAATGTTTTATCCGGTATTTTTGGACAAGGCGGCAACATAAGCGATTTAATAGAGCTTTTCCTTAAAGGCAAAGCGGTTAAAGGTGCTTGGGACGCGATTGAATACGAGGTGCCCACCGGACAAAAAGAATCGATGAGCGATTTTGAAAAAGCAAACCCGCTTACAACCAACATGACACTCGCTGGAATACGTCCAAGCTATTTGCAAAATCAAAAATACGCCATCCCTGTTGGGCAGTCGGGCATTCCTGCGGCGACACACACGGTTGGAACACCTTTTGTAGAAAAAGTAGAAGAAGTGCAAGGCGGTGAAATGGGTGGTATTATGGGTGCAAAGGGACACGGAGACATTGTTCCAGCGCTTTTGGAACCAAACGAGTTTGTGTTCACTCGTAAAGCGGTTCAAAACATGGGAAATGGAAACGTTAATTTAGGTGCAAAACGCATGTATAAAATTATGAAAGATTTAGAGAGGATGGGCTAGTGATAGACAAGCTTTTGAAACGACAAACCGGAGGAACAACAGCTACGTCCTCCGAAGGACCGGGTTCAACGATTGCTTTTGAGCCGCCTTGGGTTGAACAAATGCGACGAGGGTTCCTCGACAACGCTTGGAACTGGGCATCACAACCCACACCTGTTCCAGTTAGGCAGTACGCAGGTTTTGATCCGTTTGAAATGGGTGCAAGAGCACTGACTCCTGGACTTGGTGGATTTCAACCTTATTTGCAACAAGCAGGTGGTGCATACGGACAAGGGCTCGGGGCCCTAGGACAAGGTATGCAAGCAGGTTTTGCAGGCGCACAGGCGTATGATCCAAGCATGGGTCAAGCTTTCTTTAACCCTTACGAAGATCAAGTGGTACAAAGAAGTCTTGATGATGTGTATAAAAACTTCGCACAACAAGACATGCAAGCAAGATCCGGTGCAGTAGGCGCAGGAGCCTATGGCGGCGGTCGTGGAAGACTGATGGCACAAGAACGATTTAACCAATTGGGTAAAGGCATGTCGGGCACCGCGGGGCAACTAAGGTCACAAGGGTATTCTCAGGCACAACAACAAGCGCAAAACGTTTTTCAAGACCAGCAACAAAGAATGCAACGAGCAGGACAAATGGGTATGCAAGGCGCACAAGGGTACGGGACTCTTGGACGAGGAATCGCGGGCCTCGGACAAACAGGACAAGGTTTGCTAGCCAATCAAATTAATCTATTAAACACTTTGGGCGGACAAGGCAGAGGAATACAAGATGCGATGTACGGTGCTCAATACGATGCAGCCACTGGTTTGGCACAAGAACCTATGCAGCGATTGTCCGTATTGGCTAATTTAATTCAAGGAATGCTGCCCCAGACCATGGGCACAGGCATAACAACCAGTTACGGAAATGTAGCGGGACAAGATGTTCTTCTTAGCAAACTGCTTGAAGCTTTAGGAATACAGTAATGAGCTGGTACAAAAGACCAATGTTTAAAGACGCGGTAAACATGCAGATAGGCGGCATGGTGCCGTTGCCTCGTATGCAAGCAGGGACAGGTCCAATGGGCATTGCTTCGGTTTCGCCAGAGCTTTTTAGTTCGGCGGAGTTTATGGGTGAACCCTTAAACCAAATGTCCGAAGCAGGTGTAGGCATTCCCGGCGCAGGGTTTTTCCCAGAAGGAAACTTTGGGGCACCTGCGGTAACGGATGCCGGGATTGTGGCGGGATTGGAAGAAGTGTCCGTAGAGCCAGAAGTCAAAGAAAACAAACTTGAACTGGCAAAACAACAAGCTATGTCAATCTTTGACCAAAAGTTTGATGAAGTCATGTCTGTTATGCAAGCGCAGATGGCAACCGGTGGAATGCCGATGCAAGACATGGAAATGATTTTGTCTGATGAAATTGAGGTAATGGAAGGACAAGCTGAAGCAACGGTCAAAGAAGCCATGAATTTACCCGAAGAAGTAGACCTTATTCCCGCAGAAGTGGCACAAAGTTATTTAGAAAAGGCACGCATGATAGTCAGCGGGCCAAAACAAGAGCCTTCCATGGACATGTCTATGGATATGGCCGATCAAGCAGTACAAAAAATGGGGGTTGGAACAGGGCCAACGGGAGTACAGCCAGAGGAAGAAGATCCGTTGTCCATCATTGAAGAAATGCGACAACAGTCTATAGCAAGAGAAGAGGAAAGAAGAGAAAGAGAAAGAGAAGCCGCCAGAAGCAGACAGACCGATCTTGATGATAAAATAAGAGCCGGCGATTTCCGCAATGAGTTTATGACTGATTGGCAAAAGCTTGATGATTTAAAAGAACGTGTTAAAGATGTTGCAAAAAGAAAAGCGAGTTATGCGTCTCCTATTTCGCCAGCACTTTCTACAATGGGAGGCAAGTATTTGTCCGCCATGAAGATGATACCAGAAAGGGCAGACCTTGCCGGAGACGAAGCTGTTCTTAAATATGAAACGGAAATCGAAAAACTAAAACAAGCCGAACAGCAAGCACTGCTTCAAAACGATGCCGCCATGTTGCGAGAAGTTTATCAGCAAGGGCAAAAGATAGAAGACCAACTGTCCAACACACTGATGCAAAACATTGGCGATATTGAAAGGCAAGCGATTACAGAAACCGGAGACATTCTGACCAAACAGATTGGGGACGAAAACATGACGGACACGTGGCGCACGGACCAATATTGGTTGGGTGTTTTGGAAGATCCCAACTCTTCAACGCTTCAAAAAAGAGTAGCGCAACAAGCACTGGGCATTGGTTCTGGAAAAGGCGACATAAACTCACGGGCTTCTGAGTTTGTAAAATTAGCGGACGCTTCTTGGAAAGGCTACGAAAGACCTGGCGGTGGCACGATGAGTTATGACCAAAAGGTAAAAATGTTTGAGCAAGAATTTGCGCCTTTAATCGATTTTCATGGGTCAACCATTGTTCCAACAGATCCTAACTTCTCGAATGTTGTAAGAGAATACATGCAAGCACAGGCTAGCGGTACTCCAACAACCGCCTCTGGGGGGCCAGCTGTAATAGATGTCAGTTCTTTAACTCCGGAGCAGGTTGCTCAAGGCATTAATCAAGGGTTTTACCCAAGCGGAACTGTTTTAAAAACCTCTGCCGGACAAGTAACGGTACCGTAAGATGCCTCCTTTAACGGAAGCGCAAAAAGAAGAGATTCTCTCTACGCTTTTTCCGGAACAAGCCAAAGAGTCTCCTCCCCCACCCGAAGAAGATGTACCCGATGTCCGCGGACAACGGAAACAGTCTTGGAGAGACATGGTTGGACAAGCCTCTTTAATCAAACAAGAAATGGCACTAGACGCTTCGGAGGAAGTTGCAGAAACCTTTGAAGGCATTGGCCCTCAAATCGGACAAGTCTTTAAAAACACCAGAGACGCGGCAAAACTCACAGCCCTAGAGACCGCTCGCAAAAAAATGGGCTTGTTTGAAACCGAAGAAGGACGAGAAGAGTTAAACAAACAAATCGACGCGGAAGCAATGGTGCTTCTTGAACAAATCAACAAAGGCATTAAGCGTGTTGAAGACCTCAACCCCGAAGAGTTAAGCACTTTCCAACAAGGAATTAGAAGCGGTGTAATAAGTTTTTCTATGATGGCACCGTTGTTGGCGGCAAGTATTTTTAAAAGAGATCCAACAGTAATGATTACTGGTATGTCTTTGCTTACGGCTGGCGACAGCTATACAAGTGGAAGAGCCGAAGGTTTATCGCACAAAGACGCATTTATTTATGGTGGAATAGATGGGTTTATTGAAGGCGCGACCGAAATAATTCCTGCCAAAACGCTTTTGAAGCTTTTCCCCGGTGCCAAAGACGCGGCTGGGAGTTTTTCTAAAAACGCGCTCAAGTTTCTTTTTCAAGACATTGCAGGAGAACAGGCAGCCACGTATTTACAAAACCTCAACGCTTATCTGTATGATTTGGACAAAGAAAGGTTGGCCATTGAAAACGATCCAAACATAGACGGAGTACAAAAAGAACAGCTTCTTGGAGAGCTACAAAGAAAACGGGCTGTAATAACCTTTTTTGCAACACTCACAGCCGGGGGTATGCAGGTCGGTACTGCTAAAATGATTGACTACGGTTTGTCGGACAAAGAAATAAGAGAGACTTTAAACCCGCAAATAACGGAACAATTGGAACTGTTTCCAAACATTGAAACAGAGCAAACAATTGGGCAAGGTTTGGTTCTTCTTGGAGAAGCGCAAACTGAAGCGGTGCAAAATTTAAACGAGCTTTCAAAACAAAGAGAAGGCATACTGACCGACGTTACGCTTAAAGAAGACAAGAAAAAACAAGCAGCGGCTCTTGAAGAAATAGACAAACAAATACTTGAAGCCGAACAAAAGGTGAACCGTATTGAACAAACACGCGTTGAGTTTGAAAGAAACGACGAGCGTTTAAAACGATTAAGAGAAATTGAAGAAGAGCTTGAGTACAGCGAAGACGCACAAATCACCGAGGAACTCAACCAAGAAAAGACAGCCCTCTTATCGGAAATCAAAATGGAAGGACCGGGGACCGGGGTTCCACGATTAGAACCTGTTGAGTACACACCTTACGAGATTGATGAAGGCGTCCTTGCTTTAGAAAATACCCCAGAAGCACAAAACCAAAAAGGAAAAACGGGTTTTTATAATGCGTCCATACAAAAATTGTATGACGAGCTTATTGATCCGCAAATCGCGGACCGAATCGTTACGGCGTACAACACAACGGCACAAAAGATGGCAGACCTTGGATTTACTTCCCAGGGCACCGTAGATAAAAATGCGCCTTTGGTCATCAAAGAAATGCAAAAAGACCTTCGACGTTTGGTCACACAATCAAAAAATCTTTTAAATAAACGTGTGGCTCTTTCGCGTTTAGACAACAAGCTTGCCGAAGGAAAAATAGAACGAGAGGACTATAACCAGAAGGTGCTAAAAACCAACCAAGAGATTGCAGAAATTCAAACAAGAATAGATACCATCGTTGAACGTTCTCAAAACCCTGTGTTGCAGTTGCCTGATGTTCCAGAAAATTTGCAAAACCCTTACGGTGTCAACAGTCGTTTCTTTGTGCCTAAAGGGTTTAGAAAAACAATACGAGAAAAAATTCTTCCTTATAAGTTTAACAACGTTATTGTTTATAGGCCTACAGCAGAGAAAGAACAGGTGTTTCGAGAAGATTTACCCGAAGAGGAAAAAGAAGCGATGCCGCAAGTTCCTTTTAAAAAAATTCCTTTTGACTCTACAATCCGATTGTATTTTTACGACATGGCTGGAACAGGAGACTTTAGTGAGAGAGCACTGAAAGACCCATTGACCGGAGAAGTGTTTTATCAAGAGTACGATGCAATAGAGTTTGTTGATCCGCTTACAGGAACACTGGAGTTAAGTGAGGTGTTGTTGCCGTCAATTGAAATGGACGGCAAAACTTTCCAAGCGTTGTGGGAACCAGGCACACAATCACGGGCGTTGGTTAAAACCATGGCAGATCCAGCAATGTCTCCGGACATAATGAGAGAGTTTTATGAAACAAAAGATCCTCGTATATTAGGCGCTTTTTACTATGACCGTTTTAAAAGTTTGTTTCGTCCAAGAGGCGTGCGCCCAACAATTATGGAAGAGTTGCAAACGGGTCCCGAAGGTCCAATAGCCAAAGGCAGGTTGTCAGAAAGGCAAATCAACCGCATATTCAGAGACATTGCAAATATTCAAAAAACCTTAGAGAAAAACATTGAAGAAGGTTTGGTAAAAATAAAAGCCACGGTAGACGACAAAAACGTGGTTTATCAGTCGGGAGGTGTTTATCTTGATCCAATGACAACCATGGATCGTTTTAAAGAACTGATTGCAAAAGCATTTAGAGGAAATCAAAAAGCACAAAAAGAACTAAGACGATTGGGCCAAGGAGAGTTGGTTGACGAAATTGTAAAAGGAAGAAAAAGAATCAGTAAAAACTCAAGACGGATCATTGATTTAGTTAAAAAGATTGATCCGGAAGGCACAGTGTACACCAAAGAAAAAGTGGCTATGTTGGAAGATGCAATTGAGCGCTACATGGGAAGAATTTTTGGTGCTTATGTTTTCCCTGATTGGCGTCCTCCCAATAGGATAACCGCTACAAAAAAAGAAAAAGATCAGCACAAAGCCGCTGTTGAGCAGTTGGCAGGAATTTATGCAGGAAAACAAGGGATCCCGTTAGATGAGGCCACGGCGCAAGCTGAAAAAGATTTAGATATTTTATACAGTGGGACAGGACAACAAAGAGCAGAACTTTTTGTGTCTATGTTTGAGTTTACCCCACCTTACCTGACAGCGGAAACAGGGGGAGAAACTTTGATGCTGCCTCAACTCAAACAAAAAAGAGCCGACATTCCAAGCGAGGTAAGAAAAGCTTTGGGCGAGGTTACTGAGTCTTGGGCACAGGCCCAAATGACTGCAATGAAACAAGAACAGTTTATTGCTGTAACGGAATATTTATTGGAGATTGCAGAAATCGGCAATGCGCCTGCAACACGTTTTCTCTCTTTAGTCGAAACACCAAACTACAACACACAAATTACTATTCCTGGTGATGTGTTAAACCCTCTTAACGGTTATTACACAACGCCTGCCATGGCGCAAGCAATTATGAAAACCATGGGTTACGGTCCGTTGCGTCGTTATCTAAACGAGATGCCCGCGCTTCTTAATCCACTCAAACAACCTTATTTAAGTGCACAGGGGTCTATGGGGTACATTTCTCTTGCTTATTTAAATCTTTCGGTAAAAACACAGAGCAGAAACTTTCAAAGTGCGATGTTTTTTCCTATGATGTCGGGTAACTGGCAAGCATACAAAAATCCGCGTGCAGCGGCACAATACATTAAAGAACAGTTTGGCGATATGTCTTCAGCAGAACTGGATTTTATTGTTGGAGAAGGAATTATTGGTTCAAGTGTAATGCTTGGAGAACGAAAAGCAATGCTGGACAGAATGCAAGGCATGGCTACGTGGCAAGAGTTTGTTGACTTTTTAGAAGAAAGTTCTGTCGACAAAGTTGAAAAAGCCAAACGCGGAACACAAAGAGGCTTACGCACAGCGGAAGAGCTTTATCAACTGGCGGACGACATACCCAAGATAATGAACTATCTTGGAGAAAGAGAATCGGGTTTTAGAGTGTTTGCACCCGAGGGCACGCAAAATTTGTCAGAACAACAAATGGAAGATTTGTTTGACATGATTTCTGAACTAATTGTTGAGCAAGGAGGCCGAAAAGTAACGCGTTCAGAAAACACGCCCGCTGAGAACTTACAAAAAGCCATTCATGCCAGAGCTTCGTTTCTTACTCGAAGAAACATTCCAAACTACAACCGACTGCCAAACATTCTCGATGCTTTAAGAATGAGCTTGGTTTCTAACTTCCCCGGCTTTAACACTGCGGTAATAACAAGCCAAGCAAATGTTATGAAAACCGCACTGCTTGAACACCAATTAGCACATTCAGGCGACCCCGCAGTTGATTCCGGTTTAAAGTTTCGCTTGCAAAAAAGAGCAGCGATGCGTGGAACATCCAATGCCGCTTGGATGGTTGGACCAGGAACGTTTCTGGCAGCCGCCTCTGCGTTGCGTTTCGCAGGGAAAACAGCCAAGGTTGCAGGAATCAGTGTTGGGGCGACTGCTCTACTTGCTCCTCAAGCCTTGTCTCGTTTTGTTGCTGACTGGGCGGTAAACAACAACCTTATTTTTGTATCGGATCCCGATGAAGAGGGCACCCTCGAAGTGTATGATTTTTCGCACACGGATGGTTTTACGCTAATTTCTGAGCCTTCTAGGTTGTTGTTAAAATACCTTGCCACTGATTATTATTTGGGCGAAGAAGCTTCAGACAAAGTTTGGGACACCCTTATGCAGTCTTTAAAGAACGTGCGATCAAGCTACACCGATGAAAAAATTATGAAAAAAGCGGTTTTGGAACTTACCAGCGGGGAAGATCGAGAAACAGGCATATCCTACACAGATTCAGAGGCGCCTTGGTGGGTGCAACTAAAAGACAGGTCTGAACGGTTTATTAGCACTATATCGCCAAAAATCTTTCACGAAAGTCTTGATCTAGCAAAAGCACTGGTGCTTACAGGAGAAGAGTCTTTGGATAAGAAAGGTAGGGAAAGAAACCTTTTGCGCTCTGTGGCGTATACTATGGGACTTAAAACCGATCAATATACACCTAAAGAAGTTATCCACGACTATAAAATTTCTGATTTTACCAAAGCATTAGAGACCAGCGAAAAATGGGCCAAGAGTGTTTTCTTTAGAGCCGAGGGCCGCGAACTGGGTTACGATGACATGCCAGCGATGGTCGCAGCTTACGATGAGCTGCAACGACAACATTTTGAACAGGTCAGAGATTTGCGTTTAGACATTCATTGGATGGCACCCATTCTCGGTACTTCCCCTGCTGAAACATTTAATTATCTTGCACAAGAAGGTCGTCTCGAGTCTTTGCGAAAACCAGACAGAGCAAACATCATACCGGACCGCAGCGACAATCCGTTGTATGTGCCGACAAGTATTTCCAGTTTTGTAAATGCGTATGGTATCGAGCTTAGAAAATTGCAAAGAAAAAATCCAGATCTTTTATCAGAAAAAGAGATAGACGAACGTATTTATACTTTGGCGGAAAGAATAGAAAGATTGTCTTATAACAGGTGGGCAGAACAGCCGATTGCGTGGACATGGCAGGGAGTGATTCAAAAAGCGGCAGAATTTGATGAAAACAAAAAGAACAAAGACATTACTCAACCTTCTACGGCTGAATTAGTTGGTACGCTTTTTCCTACAGAAGACTAAACCTTTCTACTCTGTCGTTCCAAGCGTCCACGGCACGTTCAAATTCTCTGCCTTCTAAAACAAATTCTTGGTAGAAACAATCCACTGAACACATCATTATCACGCCTTTCTTGATTTCGGTGCCGTGCAGTGCGTTATGTGCTGTTGCATAAGCGGCAAGTTGTTGAAAGTAGTCCCAGACGTAGCGTCTGCTTTTCTTGGGTATGTTGGTTTGTTTGAAATCCATGATGGCTTCTTCGCCTAAGTGTTTCCCGATTACATCAGCGGTGCCTGCGTAGCGGCCAGGATAATACAAAGGCACCTCACAGCCGTACACTTGATCGATGGAAGGAAAGCCTTGGTCCATGATGGTACAAGCCATTTTATATGCTCTCTTCTTTTCGGGTGTCTCTGGGTAATAGTCCCAAATGTCGCCTTCTTTAAGTTGTTGCTCAAGAATTGCGTGCATTTCACTACCGCGAGCCGCGGCTTCGTTTCGTATACGGTCCGCTTCCTTTTGCCCAACTTTCTCAATCCACTTCTTTATGCTGTCTCCGTCTTTGGTTCCAGACAAAATGGTGGTAACAGAAGGCAGTCGCTCTTCGCCGTAAATGTAGAGACGTCTACCGTCCTCTGTTTCTTGAGTCAGGTCTACGTATTCATACGGTGATTCGTATAAAATCTCGTGTTTCATTTAAGCTACTTGATTTTTTCTTTTGCGGCCATTTCTTTAATGGCTTGTGCAAATACGTTGCTTGTAGGACGTTCCGTTGCTTCACCTATTTTTCTTGCAAGTTCTACAATTTCTTTTCGTATTGCTACACTTTTCCACTTATCAGTATTCATTTTTGCTCCTTAAGGGTTTGTCTGATAGATTATAATATAAGTCTCCTAATATATACAACATATATTAGGACATAGAATCGCCCCAATTTTTTCCAGTTTCTGCGTCTACTTTGTTCGGCACTTCGAGTTGAACGGCCTCTTCCATAATCTTTGCAATCGCCTTAACTTCCTTTTTACTGGACACAGAAAAAACAAGCTCGTCGTGTACCTGCAATAGAGGTGTGTAGGACGCATTGTAGCAGTCTAACATCGCTTTCTTTGTCATGTCTGCGGCTGACCCCTGGATTAGTTTGTTCAACGCCTTATAAACGAAAGCACGTTTAATCTCTCCGTTGTACTCGTGCATTGCTTCTTTGTATTTCATAGGTCGACCGGTGCCGTATTGCTTTGGTTCCCACATATCAAAGTGACAACGCCTGCCTAAAAGCGTTTTTATGTACCCCCGAGTGCTCGCGCTTCTCATTACGGTGTCTGCCATCTGCCGAACAAACGGCGCGTAAGTGTTAAAACGCATCAAAATGTCGCTCGCTTCTTCAACATCTACGCCCAACTGGTCTGCAAGCTTGCCTTTGCCCATGCCGTACATAATACCAAGACCAATTGTCTTAGCCGTCTTACGGTCAATGCCTACCAGATCGGCAACCTCTTGGTGAAAGTCTGCCTCTCCGTTGATGTATGCCTCTGCAACTGTGTCCGCCCCGTCATACCTAACGCGGCTCGCAAAATGCGTCAAAATTCTGGGCTCTTGTTGAGAAAAGTCAGCGGAACACCACTTCTGTCCTTCTTCTGGAAGAAACAAAGAACGAATCAAAGGTCCCAACTCTTTGTCTCTGGCAGGAACTTGTTGTAAATTTGGGTTTGACATGGACAAACGACCTGTCACAGTGCCTCCAGTCTCTCCTTTTAACTGTCGAATGTCTGCATGAATACGCCCGTTGTGTGCGTGTTTAATGATCGTGTCTATAAATGTTTTGTGGGCTTTGTTTAGTTCCCGTATACGCATAATCATTTGTGCGACAGGATGTTTTTGGTTTGCTAAAAACGCTTTGGTAAAGCTTGGCGAACCTTTTGCTGTGTGGTTGTACGGAATTTCGCACGCATCAAACACTTGAGCCACAGAGTTTGCTGCCCAAACACGCACGTCTTTTACACCAGAAACAACTTGAACCTCTTTTAGTGTTTTCTTTTCTTGGGCCATCAGTTTTTTCTTTAGCTTGTCTGCTTGATCTAGGTCCACTCGTACTCCCGTCATCTTCATGTTAAACAAAACGGGAAACAAATCTGTCTCTAGGTCAAATATGTTCCAAAGGTTTTGTTCTTCTAAATGAATTTTAAAATGATTCCAAAGTTTAAGTGTCAGTGCTGCATCTTGAGTTGCATAGGTGCCAACATAAGAAGAAGGCAGACGCCACATTTCTGCTTTCGGATCAATGCCCCATTCTTCCGCCGCTTGTCTGAGTTCAGCCTCTGACTTGCCCTCTTGTAAATACTCCATTCCCAAAGAGTTTAACGTGTACCAATACATGTTTTCGTTAATCAAAGGTGCAACAACCATGGTGTCAATGACTCTTCCTTTAACTTCCACGCCTTCCTTCTTTAGCCAACCCACATCGTACATGGCATTGTGAAAAATTTTGTCTTGGTCTCCTGAGAGTATGTCTTTTATAAACTCCAACACTCGCTTCTTTGGAAAGTTAAATCCTGACTCGTGTGCAAACGGAAAATAATCGGCATAACCGTCTACTGCTATCGATATACCAACAATCTCTCCGTCGCCGCGAACATAACCGGGACCCTTTTCTTTTAGATTGGGGTCTCTGGTTTCGGTGTCTATCGCAATTTCTTTTGCGTCCAATATCTTTTGTGTCGGAAAAATATCGGGTGGTGTCCACTCTGTTGGTGGTTGAAATGTTTTAAAGGCCATATTTTAAACTCTCGTTTTGTGCGTTAATCAGAAAAAGGTTTTCCTTTGCTCGAGTCACAGCGACATAAAACTGTCGGTGCAGGCTGTCTGCATGGAGAACCGCGCTTAGTTTTTGCGCAGGGGAAAGATCCAACAACACAGCAACGTTGTCCGCTTCTCCTCCCTTTGCTTTGTGGATTGTTGACAGAGCCACTCGTGGCTCGTTTCTTAAATCTTCATCGTTGTTCAGTGCTTTTTTAATAAATGCTCTGCGTTCTTCGTTAATCTTTCTGGCAAACAACTCTTCCCAAGATTGGCTCAAACATTCTTCTTTTAGTCCAAACGCGCTCACCGCTTCTTTTTTAGTCAGCTTTCTTTGCTTGTCTTCTTCTTTCCCGGGTGCGGACAAGAACCCTCTGTTTACCTCGTTCTTTGTAAGGTATCGATAGATTGCTTCCAGTTCTGCCACGGTAATTTTAGAATCATTCTTATTTAGCTTTTCCCAAGAATTGATCGCGTCAATCATGGCAAACGGAATATAACGAAACGTGTTGTGAGAGAAAGGAACGCCTTTGTCAATCAACTGCTTGCGGCTCTTGTCCAACATGTAATCACATGAGGCAAGAATTAACCATTGTCCTTCTTCCAAAGGCAAAAAATCCGCAGAGTGCAGATGTTCCAGGCTCCCTTTCTCTTCTTTGGGTAAATATTCTTTGCGTTGTCTTTGTTGTATCCGTCCGGCAATTCGTTCTGCAAGTTGATGCACTTCTTTTGGCACTCGAAAAGACTGATCGAGGACCACGGTTTCTCCTTGCATGTCAATGAACCGATCCGGACGTGCACCGTTCCATTCGTATATGGCTTGGTCATCGTCACCCGCGATATAAGAAACGGGGACCACGGACAAGAGCTTTTCTATCAAACGCCAGTTTAGTTCTGCTAGGTCTTGCGCTTCGTCTACCACAAGCACTTTTAACGGAGGTATTTTTCCCTTGTTGATAAATTCAATAATCATGTCAGCAAAAGAATAGATGCTGTTTTCGTCTCTGTATTGTGCCCACGCACGATCAATCAGTTCCAACATTGCAGGCACAACCTTTTGTCTTTGCTTTATCGGTGTCTTTAATCGCTCTACGCCTACGCTGTTGCAGTTGGACTTTGCGTTCTCAATGATCTGAAAATAGGGGTCTTCCAACATTGCTTCCAAAGACTTGCGTGTGTTGCCGTGATAGTGTTGGGTCAATGGAAAACTAAACACTTCTAAAAACTCTTTGATGTCTTGGCCTTCCAAGACTCTTGTAATGCCCATGGCTCTTTTACAAAACGCATGGCTCGTACAAAAATAAACGAGATCGTCCTTATCAAAACCAAAACGAGAACGCGCTCGTGCTTTCCCCTCTTCTGCGGCTTTGACAGAAAAAGAAAGAAAAGCGATTTCATTCGGAGCAATTCCTTCGTCTAAGTGTTGCTCTATTTGTCGAAGTAGTGTAGTGGTTTTGCCTGTTCCGGGGGGTCCGAAAAACTTGATTGTATGAGAAGCTTTACTCATCCTCCCAATCCTTTTTGGGCTTGTTGAGTTTGAAATCATTCGCGCTGACATTTAAAACAGTGTCTTCAACCACTTTAAGAATCCAGATGGAAGTAGCGCCGGCCCCTTTGTCTATGTACTTTGTCGCCGCGTGAGCCCCCAGTTCTTTCAACTCGTTAAAAATCTCTGCGTCTCTAATAGCCTTCATGTTTTTGAAGTCTTTTATATACTTTACCAAATCTTTGCCACGAAACCACCATTCTTGTGGATTTGACTCTTCGTTTCTGTAAACAGCCCCTGCTGCAACCGATACACGGGCGATTGATTCTGTGTTTTTACAAAACTCTATGATGGCATCTTGCAATAAGCCCGCCTTTGTCATATCCGGTGGCACCTCAATCTCCTGTACATCCTGCAAGAGCGTGTTGAGTTTTTGCACCCAGTCTTTCTTTTTTAGGTCAGGAGGGCAAACATTGAGCACTTCCATGCATCTTTGTTGGTACAAAGAAAAGTTGTGTAGTTGACGAGTTTCAAGAACCAGTGTTTGCCCTTCTATGTCTAGGTGCCATAAGGGAGGGTCCGTCAGATACTTTCTCAGTCCGGTCAAAGACACCTCTTTTTCAGAGGCGTCAATGCCGTACCTTTTGGTGACGCAAACACCGCTTTGGCAGTGGTTTACCAAGGGTGGTGTGGTACACTTATAACGATAGTCGGATTTTTCCAAACTATTCATCAAGGCATTCAATTCAGTGTGTGACAGGGGCTTGTGACACGCCGTCTTGTTTACCTCCTGAAGTTTATCGCGCCACTCATCTGTTTCTGGGTGCATCTTTCTAAAGAGCACACCATAAGAGAAAAGAGCGTCGTTGCGGGTGCCTTCAGGTATCCCGTTTAGCTTCATGTGTACCAAACACGGAGGCGCTTGGTCCCAGAAAGATTCTTTCGAACCCTCCCCGTTAGCCTTTCGGCTTTTCTTTATTGGTTTTAGTTTGTCAAGTTGTTCTTCTGTAATTGCTTTTTTCTTAACAACTTGGATAAATTCTTCGGGAGACAGTGTGTCGCCTTTTTCGTTTATGCCGTAGCGCGTGGTGTCTTCTCCTCCAAAATACGGCATGTTGAGCCAGTTTCCCGTTTGTTTTTCTTTGGGTAGCTGCTTGGCCCATTGGTATTGTTTAGGAAAGATCTCGTCCTGAGTGCGTCCCATCGCAGCGGCGATCTCTTCAAGTTTGCTTTTAAATTTAAACGCGGGTATGGGCGCGTTCGTAAATAAGAATAGATGTAAGCCACCGGATTTGGTCAGACAGGGGACCAAGGGCAGTGACATGTCTTTAATGAGTTTTTGTAAGTGTTCTACGTCCACAGGGTATTCGTCAACGTCTATGCAACCCCACTGACACGTTTCGTCGTCAGTGATTGGTATAACTCCAATGGATGTTGCGCCTTCTAAATGTCTTTGCCAGTGAACCAGGGACAGGGGTTCCTGTAATGTTCTTCCTCTTCCGTCTTTCTTGGTGCCTTTTGCGGTCTGTTTCGTTCCGCGTATCTCGTAGATACCGTACGCTCTTTCCAAACCTGCAAAAATTTCCATAAATTCTACTGCAATTTCTTTCATTTTGCCCCTTTGCTGACAAGGGTTTTCCGGGTGTGTTGTCAAGTATTGGAAAACCCTTGCGCTAGCAGTTTGTTGTTTGTTGACAAGGGTCTTTCTAAAACCATTCGGACTAGTTATTGTTTATTTGTCTATACACAATATAAACAGAAAGACCCTTGCACTATTTGTCTACCATTCGCCCTCGGCTAGTTCTTTGACCGCAGCTTTGCCTTGCTCTGGTTTTGGTAGGCTCATTTGCATTCCACCTTCCCGACAGAAAGCTGAAAACTCTTGTGCATCGCTGAAGAGTTCTGCTTCTTTGTCGGTAAGTGGGCCTTCTTGTGACACAGCGAAGTTGTAGTAGTTGCCTTTGTTGCCGTCTACCTCAACTGCTCTTACAACGTACCAGTGAGAATAAGACGGAGGAGTAAACTCACCTTTCGCGCCGTTCATGCGTGTTCCGTTGATAAGGCCCATCCATGCTCTCGATACTTTAAGTTGAGATCGTGATAGGTTCATCACGCAACGCTCTAGTTCGCCGTTGATTTCCGCATAACCGTAATGATTTGCTGTGTTTTGCAACTCAGTTCGCGTTCCATCGGACTTCGTTAGAATGTCACGATATTGCTCGTCTCTCATGGTTTGTGCCATTAGAGGTGTGTTTTTGTCGTGTACTGCAACAAAACCACCACCGTCTTCACGCAAACGCCATTCGACGTAGTTGCGATCAAAATGCACGGGTAAGAACCGTATGCCCTCTTGTCCATCAATCACTGTGTTTGTCGATGTGAAAAGTAGATCGCCAACACTGGCGTCACTCAAGTATTTTTCTGAGCTTTTCTTTATCTGGGGGCTTCCCGGTTGTATGAGAACGATACGCGGAGTCGCTAAATCGTCTGCTGTTATTTCGCCGATACCGGCACCTGCGTTGTCTTCAAAAAGAGACAACATATTATCTTGCTTTTTCGTAGCCATTTTTTCTTCCTTTATTATTTACTTAGTTATTTTCGTCCGTTTCCCTTGGTACAAAGAAAATTGTTTTTGTACGTCGAGATTGAACGCAGTGTCGCCACTTTCAATTCGTTCTTTTACAAACGCCTTGAGAGTAGATGGGTGGACCGCTTCGCGTTGTTTAGTGTTATGTATGTGCCCTTCTTTTTGCAGAAGCTCCATTGTTTCTTGTGCTGTTTCGTCTTCGCCTTTACCAAAAGAAACCGTGATGTCGTTCTTAATGATGTCACCGTGGCCGTTGTCGCGTAGCCATTGGTGCGCAACTTCTTTGTTTTTCTCGGTGATGCGTGTTGAATAGAAGTTATCTATTGTAATTTTGGACCCGTCTTGCAATCGCAGTTCACTCATGCCTATTGCTGCCAACTTTTGTGGTAGGTCCTCTTCTGAAAGTTGTCGGTATTGTTCTTTGAGTTTGCGGAGAAGTTCTTCGGTGTTTCCGATCTCTCCGCCGATACGAAGCATTTGGTCAATGCTTTCGCTGAGTGTTTTGAGTTGGGTGTCGTCGAGTTTGGTGACTTTGCGTTCGGTTGCTTTTTCGAACATATCTATGATGTTGTCTTTCATTTTTCTATTTCCTTTGTTTTGGATTGTAGAGACCAGAATCAAACG
>TARA_R100001594_G_scaffold2511_1_pt1 | contig 18187 bp, 19 predicted proteins | sample TARA_R100001594 | Tara Oceans TARA_R100001594 (sample SAMEA2622752) | marine metagenome | biome: marine biome (ENVO:00000447); feature: marine epipelagic mixed layer (ENVO:xxxxxxxxx); material: "saline water (ENVO:00002010), including plankton (ENVO:xxxxxxxx)" | depth 150 m | reverse complement strand
CACTTTCTGGAAATGGATGATGGAAACTATGCCATACCTCCCAATAATCTTTTGCGTTGGCACAATCCTGATTTTATTGTTCCGTACGATAAGGAAAAACCTCCTAGAGTTAAAATCTATGACAAAGAAATGACTTCAGAGGATATTGATCGATCTTATGGCAATAGCCCTTACTTTTTTTATAACCATTATCCGGACGAAGAAAAGAAAGAACAACAAAATGCGCCAGAAACGGAATTGAATAAAAAGCCATCTCCATTAAGATCTAAAATATACCACGATATATAAAGTGTAAAACATTGAGTGCATTCGCTCATTTTCTATGAAAGCGTAGTGGAGCCTCCTAGTGATTCATTAGCTATTAGGGGGGTATGTCTTTATTTAAGTATATTTCAAAAAGAGCGCCAAATATTATTAGAAGCTCAGAAAGACAATACTGACCTTTATTATAATTGGGCCAAGCACACGGGATTGTGGGATTTTGTAGAAGACATAGTTTCTCCCTCGGATGATATCTTTGGGCTTCGTATAGCCAATACCAGAGTAAGGCCACCTTCTATAAGGGTAGACCGTATAGCTTTTGAAAATGTGAATGATTTATTAAGTCGTATTCGTTAATCTAGAGGCTTCCAATATTTATGAGCATAGTCGGGACGATTTTGATCCATTAATGCTTCTTTCCATTCTGGCTTAGATCGAGAATCCATTAAAATGTGGTTGGCAGTATTAGTGTCTTCGTGAGGCTCCCATCTTCTAGCTAAAGTATATAATTGATTTTCTTCGTAGCTTAAAGCGTTTACTAAAATGCAAAATTTTCTCAGTATTGATCTTCTAGGGGGAGGATTGATTCCACGCTCTAATTTGCGCCACATATCCTTACTCACTCCTAACATAAGGCATAGTTTACGAGTGTCTTTAAATCTACGTTGCCGCAGTTCTCTTAAATAGAGATGGAACTTCATTCACGGAAGCAACTTATCTAAAACTTCTTCTTTAAGTTTTTCTTTAGCTTTGTCAGCGACTTCATCGACTACTTTATCTACGACAGCTTCTTTTGCGGCTTCCTTTGCTGTCTCTGCGGCTTTTTCTTTAATTTCCTCACCACGGACCAACCAGAAAGCTAAAACGGCCACAGCGGCCACTACAGCGCCTATAACGACATGTTTCTTTTTCACTTTATTTATTACACTATTGGGGAACATTTCCCGCTCATTTTAATTAAGTGGGAATTATTACCCTTATCCTATCCTTAAGTATCTTAAATTCTTAACAAATACCCATGTATTGTTTGGCACATTTCCTGCAGTGTAAAGAATGTTATGTTTACATCTCGTATACTAAAATACGGACTGGTCGCAGTTATTGCATCAGTGTTATCAACCGCGGAAGCTCGACCTAAAAAAGACAAGGAAAAACCAGAGAAGCCACGTCCTGAAAATAAAATTGATCGCGAGAAGATTAAAGAACGCCTTAAAGCCGCTTTTGATAAAAGAAAGAAGCGTAGAGGAGACGCTAAGAAACGCGGCCATAAAGTCAACCATAGGGGCAAGGCTTTTGGCAAGCTTGTTAGAGACGATGCAAAAATCAAAGAGTTAAAGGAAGCGTTTAAGAAAGCTACTGAAAAAATGAAAGGCGGGTTCGATAAAAACAAATGGAAAGATGCCACTGACGAAGAAAAAGCAGCCCTCCGGGAACAGATGAAGGCTTCTCGCAAGGAATGGGCTGAAGCAATGAAGGCTCACCAAAAAGAAGTGCACTCAAGGATTAAAGAAATCCGCGAAGAGTTTAAAAACAATAGAGACAAGGTTATTGACGGCAACGAGCCCGGAGAGTAATTATTAACATGAAACTACTCGACTGGAAATCATTCGCGATTGGCGTATTATTAACTACTACTGTAGTTCTCGGAACAGGTGCATCGAAACTTGAAATTACCCCTTGGGGTACAAATCAACAGTGGGAGTTCAAAACCTCTAATGGCAAAAATATCCCCAAAGGATGGGAGCCTTTCGCTTGGGATAGCAACGATAACTTCGATCCACTGCTTTTAAGACGTCGCATTAAATAATCAAAACTCTATAAAACAAAAGCCCCGCCGTCGCGGGGCTTTTTCTTTAGCGAAACTAAAAGAAAAGATTAGTACAAGTCAGAATAGTCAATTTGAGCTGACGCACTAACCTTAATACCGAATTTTTTGGCTGCGGCTTTAATTTTTTTCAGAGCCGCTTTTTTAGCCTCTTCACTAATATCAGTTTGATCGAGTCTGGCTAAAGCATTTCGCACATGTGCTGCGTCATTAATAGGAAGATGACGTAATGACCGAGGAGTTGTTTTTCCTTCGGAATCTTTTTTTCCACCGGGCTCTATATAAGCGAAATCAGAATCGGGTAAATCGTTTTTTTGCTTACTGCTTAGTTTAGCAGCTTTGGCCTTATCGTACTTCTCATCTTTTTTAATGTCGTGAATTTCAACGCTCTTTTTCTCGGATGGTTTTCCTTTCTTAAGCTTTTTGATTTTGCTTTCATCGTCTTTAATAGCGTCTTTTTCGTGCTCCTTCTTTTCTTTCTTGGTGTCACGTTTAAGTTCTTTAGTATCGATCTTTTCCCACTGTTTTTTTGTTTTAGCTTCGTCGGTGAATTCTTTTATGGGAACGCATTTCTTTTTGTCTTTGCTTAGTTCGTGACCCGGTTTGCAATTGGGTGGATAACCGGCTTTGTCATCGGCTAAAAGGCCGTCTTCCTTGTACTTAAGGATCTGTTCTGTAAAATCGATCTCTTTCATTTCATAAATCTTTACACTTATTTTTTGCTCATTGGCATCAACTTGCCGTAATTAGTTACTTTATCTCGATTTTTTCTTTCTTGGTACCTTCTTTCTATATCTGCATTATAATCAAAAATGATAGGAGCTTCTCGGCTTTCGTAAAATTCCATTTCTAATCCTGTTATACTTAAATCGACTTCTTTAAGATTGGGAACGCTAGTACATCCCATGAGAAAGATAGATGCTAATGCTATTACTTTTTTCATTTTCTTGTTCTTTTTTGAGGAGGGGAAGGCGTCTCCACTACTTTTATCTGCATAGGAGCGGGGGCTATGGGAACTTCTTCAAATCCCACGAAACTAGAATCGCTACCTTTGGCGAGATAGGGCTCTCCCCCGTTTTTAGGTAATCTTTTTTCAATAGTTAGCAACTTTAATTGTTCGTTAGGAACCAACATTTTAGTCCTGCGGTCCGTCATGTAAAAAACCGTATTACGAATTCCGACGCGAACTATACGCGCTTGACGGCCGGAAATATAAATAATGTCATCATTATTAAAATCATTCCCCATAAAAACAAGCAATCCTTGAACAAAATTCATAATCATGTCTTTCGCTAAGATTGTTAGTACCGCCGCAAACAAGAGCCATCCATATTCACCGATTAAATTTTCCAGAAAGCCCTTTACCTCTTCTTTTTGGATATTAGAGGTTAAATTTACGATATCGGGAATAGCGTTAGTTAGTTCGTTCATAACTTTTCTATTTATGTTACACTAATTTAGTGTATTTTATTATAATGCCAAAAGTAAAAAGCGCAGGGAATTTCGATTCCCTCGAAGTTGCGGACGGACGGATCAAGATTCACCAACGAGATCCAATTAAGCCTAAGGACAATTTTTATATAGAAGAACTACCTTGGACAGAGAAACAAAAACGTTTTATTGAAATTTCTCAAGACAAAAATACTCGTCTTATTTTATGTAAAGGCCCAGCGGGGAGCTCTAAAACTTTAACTGCTGTATATTCATCTTTAAGTTTACTTAATCAATCAAAGGTTTCAGATGTCATATATATGCGTTCAGCTGTAGAAAGTTCTGATTCTAGATTAGGGTTCCTTCCCGGTGACGCAGATGAAAAACTTCATTATTATAATTTGCCTTTCATGGATAAACTGGATGAGCTACTTAGTGAAGAAACAGTTAAAAAGCTTCAAAAAGAAAAAAGAGTCTCTATTCATCCGGTTAATTTTGCGAGAGGGATGAGTTGGAATGGAAAAGCTATATTGATGGATGAAGCTCAAAACAGTTCTTTCAGGGAAATAGTAACTGTTCTTACCAGAATTGGTAAGTATTCAAGATGTATTATTATGGCTGATCCAATGCAAACTGATTTAAAAAATGGAAATCGGGGAGGGTTCGTCAAACTTTATGATATTTTCAACAATAAAGAGAGCAGGGATATGGGTATTCACACTTTCGAGTTTAACGAAGAAGATATCGTTCGGTCAGAATTGACCAAGTTCATTGTTTCAAAATTAGCAGAATGTGATACTATTTAATTTGCTTATTAATTAAACCCGCAAGGACAGATGAGAATTTCCTAACTTCTTTTTCTGTTTTATCCCAAAAAAAAGCATGAGTAACCTCTTCTATAAGAGTGCTCATTTTACGTCTTTTTTTAAGTTTTGGGTCAACTAGGATTTTAGGATTATCCGCCTCTGGGGAGTAACACAAACCATCAGCATTGTAAGTATGATGAGGTTTTTTCCATATCAATTCGTATTCTATACCCTCCGAAGTCTTGAATTTGACATTTTCCATAGTTATATAATCTATACACTTTTTTTGAAAAAGATATATTTTAAGGTATTATAAGTAGTGTAATAAAAAAAATGAAACAGTATTGTTCTAGTTGCGGCGCGGGTACAGAGTATTCTCTCCAGAAGCCTAAATTTTGCAATTCTTGTGGAGAAGCGTTTGCGTCAAGCAGCAAACTTCCCTCAAAAAGGGTTTTCAAACCAAGCCCTTCCAATCCTGTAGAAATAGTTCAAGAAGAGCAGGAGGAAGAAGAATTTGAAATGCCCATGATGGACAAGTTACATTTTGATTTAGGGAGGGGCTCGAACATGAGCATCAATAAAATTGAAAACATAATTGGTTCTAATGCAGAAAATCCACAGAGTCTAGAGGAAAATTACGCGAGGGAGGCGGACACCACATACTCAAAAGAAAATTTTGCTCAAGATTTTTTAAGAGATGCGGGTTCCAGCAGCCGCAATAATGCCGAAACCTAGTATCAAATTTGAAGATTGTATAGAACAAATAGATGCAGAAATAAAGAAAAGGAGATCCAAGTGGAATTTGACAGCTTTGTCATGGATGGATTTTGATGACGTTTCTCAAATTCTAAGAATTCATATATTTAAAAAGTGGCATTTATATAATCCTGCTAAGCCGCTAAATCCATGGATTAATCGCATCATTTCAAATCAGATAAAGAATTTAATAAGAAATAATTATGGAAATTATTGCAGGCCTTGTTTGAAGTGTGCGGCAGCTGAATCAGGAGATTTGTGTTACATTTACGGTAAACAATGCGAATCGTGCCCCCTCTTCGCAAATTGGGTAAAGACTAAAAAACAAGCTTATGAAGCTAAACTGCCTCTTTCCATTCACGACCATTCTTCGGAAATTAATTCTGCCGAATATACTAATGTAGACGTTTTATCCTTAATGGTAAAACTTAATGATAAAATGAAAGAAGTTTTAAAACCGGCGGAATGGAAGATCTACAAAGCTTTATATATAGATAATTTGTCTGAAGAAAAAGCGGCAAATTTAATGGGATACAGGACTAATGAAAAAAATAGAGTTCCGGGATATAAACAAATTAAGAATGTTAAAAAGTCTATAATGATAAAAGTTAAGAGAATTATATCAGAAGGAGAAATTGAAATATTATGAGCGCCAACAATGTAAATTTAAATGAGGATCAACAATTGGCAATACTGGAGGAGTGGAATAAGAGGCCAGATGACCCTCCTTATGTAAAAGAGCTTATAGCTTTGGTGTTTCCGGATATTCCTGAAGATATGAAAGACGGAAGATCTAAGTACGGGAGGGCTGTAAAAAAATTTTTAGCTGAGAAAAGTTTAAAGGCAAAAGTCACGAATAAGTATTACCCAAAAGAAAAAGTAGAGCTAAACGAAGATCAGAAAGAATTTATAACAAATAATTGCAGTGCGATGAAACCAATGGACATGGCACGGTTTATTTTTGAAGATGATAAAATTTCTGCTCTTGACTTGAGATATAAAGTATTAACGGAATTCATTAGCACTTTACCCAATCAAATAAAATATTCAGAGAACAGTGAAGACGTTCCAGTAGAAGGAGGATATTCTCCTCCCAAGTCGGAGTCACGTGCAGTAGTAAGAGTTAATAAATATGTACATAACGGAATAGATAAAGACAAAATAACTCCGAAGATAAAAAAGAATATGAGCACTTTGATTGCTTATATGCATACGTTTAGATTTCTACATCAAATAAGCACCTATGCGATAGAAACCGATAGAGAACTTTTCGAAAGCAGTTTCGTACGATATACTTGGGATAAATCAGACCTCTCTCAAGAGGAAGTCGACCAATATATCGTGCTTTCTGCTGAAGTAGTTATTGCTTCAAATATTCAACGAAGGGTTGAGAGGCTGCAAACTTTATTAGACCAAAACGCTGAAGACACAGAGGGACGTCGTATGGCAATGAGCCTAGTGGAAGCTATTAATACCGCTCAAACAGAATACAATCAATGCGTTAACCGACAGACTAAACTCCTCAACGAACTAAAAGAAAAAAGAAGCCAGAGATTAAGTAAGGTACTTCAAGAATCCGCTTCTATTTTAAACCTTGTAGAACTTTGGAAAGATGAAGAATCGAGGAATAAAATGATTAAGATAGCTGAGATACGCAAAAAAAATGTCTCCTCAGAGATAGAAAGATTGTCCTCCATGGAGGATATTAAATCGCGTATTATGGGTATAAGTGAAGAAGAGGTTCTAAATGGTTAAATGCGCATGCTGCAAAAAAGAATTTTCAAAAGATAAGGGGCTGCACCTTCATCTCAAAGCTCATAAATTATCTATTAAAGATTATTATCATAAATATTATCCTCGTTACGATAAACATACCGGAGAATTAATTAAGTTTAAAAATAAAGAGCAGTATTTTTCATCAGACTTTAATAATAAAAGAAATTTAAAAAGCTGGTTAAAAAAAATCTGCTCTTCCGAAGCTAAAGAATATTGTCGAAATCTTTTAGTCAAAAGAAGAGAGGAAAAAAAATTAATTTACACTCCTACAGAAGTAGAGCTAAGAACTTTGCCTATCCCTCCCATCCATTTTTATGAAGAGTTGTTTGGGAGTTATTATGAATTATGTGAAGAGATAGGATATAAAAACAAATTTAAAAAAATCCCTACTAAAAAAAATTACCGAGAAACTTTTAATAAAGACCATCTTATTTATATTGATTCGCGAGAACAAAATCCTTTACGCATAAATGATTTTCCCACCGAAGTTAAAGGCTTAAAGTTTGGAGACTACTGCTTGAATGATAAAAAAAAGACCCGCAATACTTATATAGAAAGAAAGTCGGTTCCAGATTTAATAGGGACTCTAAGCTCGGGTCTAGAAAGGTTTAAAAATGAGATTAACAGAGCTGCAGAGCAGAAGGCTTATATGGTAATCTTAGTGGAGAGGAATCTTTCTGATTGTTTGGCTTTTAATCGCCTTAAGCATGTCTATAAAAAAAATACAAGAGTTACTCCTGATTTTATTTTTCATAACGTCAGAGATCTAATCCAAGAGTTTTCTCATATACAATTCCTTTTCGTGAATGGAAGGGGCGAGTGCGTAAGAATAGTAAAAAAACTTTTACTTTCCGGAGCCTTGAAAGAAAGATATGACTTACAGTTGGCGTATGATTTAAAATTATTATAAATGTGGTATTGTCCTGAAAAATATAAAAAACCTATCCCTAATTTAAATGAGGAGTTTCTTAATTTAAAAGGGGAACTTCCTGATCGTCAGGCTAAAATAAGTTTAGCTAAATTCATGAGATCTAACTTGGGGTTTACTACAGAGCTTCTTTCTGGTATAAAATTAGCCCTGTATCAAGAAATTACTTTAAAGGCATTCTTCAATCGGAATTTCAGTATGTGCGTTTGGGGTCGTGGTTGTGGTAAAAGCTTTATCGCCGCAGTATATTGTTTTCTTCAATGCGTTTTTGAGCCACGTACTAAGATTCTTATTGCTGGGCCTACTTTTCGTACCGCTAGATTCATATTTAACAATTTGGAAAAAATCGTAGAGTCCAAAGAAGCTCAAATGCTGGCTCATGCTTTTGGGGCTAAATCAAAACGTAACGATCAATTCGAATGGAAAATAAATGAAGGAACAATAACCGCTATACCATTAAGCGGAGAAAAGATTCGTGGCTTTCGCGCTAATATATTACTACTGGATGAGTTTTTGTTATTACCCGAAGATACTATCAAAACTGTATTGATGCCATTTTTGGTGGCTCCACAAGATATGGCGGAAAGAATTAAAATAAGGGAAATGGAGGATGCCCTTATTGCCAAAGGGGAAATGAAGGAGGAAGATCGTATAGTGTTTGAAAACAACTCTAAAATGATAGCTTTATCTTCTGCTAGTTTTAGTTTTGAAAATCTCTATAAAACTTACAAAGAGTGGATGGGGAATATTTATTCTGACGAAATTCAACAATCAAGTTATTTTATTTCCCAAATGGCTTTTGATTCTATTCCTTCCGACATGATCGACAATACTGTTATAGAGGAAGCTAAAGCGGGAGGATCTTCAAACTCATCTTTTCAAAGGGAGTATTGCGCTCAATTTACAGATGGTAGTGATAGCTACTTTAGTGCAAAAAAAATGCATTTATGCACATTGCCCGACGGAGAAAAACAGCACTCATTAATAAAAGGGGAGAAAGACAAAGACTATATTTTAGCTATCGACCCCAGCTTTAGTAATAGCCCAAGTTCAGATTACTTTGCGATGTCGTTGCTAGAGATTGATGAAGAAAAAGATAATCATTCTACATTAGTTCATAGCTACGCCGTAGCGGGAGGCGACTTAAAAGACCATATTAAATATCTTCATTACTTAGTTACTTCTTTTAATATTGTTTTACTTATAATTGATAATGCGGGATATCAGTTCATAGATAGCGCAAACGAGTCTGAGTTATTTCGTAATGCAAGAAAAGAGCTTAAGTTTTTTGATTTTAATAGTGACAAACAAGGTCACGATTACGATAAAGTTTTAAGAAACGCCAAAACTCAATATAACAAAAAAGACGGGACAATTTGCTTCAAGCAACTCTTTTCCAGTACTTTTCTGAGAGAAGCTAATGAATATCTACAAGCTTCTATCGATCATAAAAGAATATGGTTTGCTTCTAGGACAGCTGCTTGCGGGAGCTTTTTTCAAAAAGTTTCTGCTCAAGCGGTTCCCCTTAAACTAATTCCTCATGAAAGCAAAGGGGACTTTATAGAGTTTCAAGATGATATGATTTATCAAACTAAAAAGCAATGCGCCTTGGTTGAGGTGAAAACTACCGCGAAAGGACTTCAAAGTTTTGACCTTCCTCAACACTTAAGAAGAAGCACTTCAGCTAATAGGGCTAGAAAAGATAATTATACAACTTTAATGTTAGGTAACTGGGCTCTTAAGTGCTATAATGACTTTAAAAATAGCCAAGGGGTGCAAATTAATAACACATTTGCTCCCAGAATGCTGGGCTAAGTGTAAAATTAAAGTAAATCATGGCGGTAAGAAAGAAAACGGAACAAGGTGCGGAACCACTCATGGCTATGCATGAAGCGGTTGCTACGCAAACTCGTACTCGGCGAAACGTTGCGGCCGACATACCGCGGACAGACCGCTTTAGGAATATTGAAAATGGAATGATTCCATTCAAGTATTCTCACGGAGTAGCTAATAACTCCAATATAGATGTTAGGGATACTATAATTTTATGCCAAAAGGCCTATTACAATTTTTCAGTTTTTAGAAATACTATAGATTTAATGACGGAGTTCTCGATTAGTGACCTCTATTATACTGGGGGAAGCAAAAAGTCTCGGGATTTCTTTCATACCCTTTTTAAAAAAATAAACATAGATGATTTGCAGAGTCGTTTTTTTAGGGAGTATTATAGATCAGGAAATGTTTTCGTTTATCGTTTTAACGCAAAAATGGAGAAATCTGATGTTTTTAAGATAAATCAGACTTTCGGAATATCTCAAGCTTCAGAAGACCTAGAAATACCATCTAAATACATAATACTTAATCCTTCAGATATACAGCTGCAAGGGAGCATTTCTTTTAGCACTGGAGTTTATTATAAAGTCGTAACAGACTATGAGCTGCAAAGGTTAAGACATCCACAGACAGAAGAAGATAGAGAGGTATTTGATAATCTTCCGGAGCAGACCAAGAAGCTAATTGAAGATACTAAAAATGTAGGAATGGCAGCGGTTACTATTCCCTTAGATACGGATAAGTTAGTGGCTGTTTTCTACAAAAAGCAAGATTACGAACCTTTTGCAGTTCCTATGGGCTATCCAGTTTTGGAGGATATTAACTGGAAGCAGGAGATGAAACAAATGGACATGGCGGTAGCTAGAACTACCAACCAAGCCATTCTATTAGTCACAATGGGAGCAAAGCCAGAAGATGGAGGAGTGAATCAGAAAAACTTGATGGCAATGCAAAAGCTTTTCGAGAATGAGTCCGTAGGACGTGTTTTGATTTCAGATTATACCACAGATGCTAAATTTATTATTCCGGATATTGGGAATATTCTTGACCCTAAAAAATATGACGTAGTCAATCAAGATATCCAAATGGGCCTTAACAATATATTACTCAGTGACGAAAAGTTTGCTAATTCTAGTATTAAAGTTCAAGTCTTTATGGAAAGGCTAAAGCAAGGTCGTCGAGTTTTTCTGGAAAACTTTTTAATGCCCGAAATTAGACGCATTTCGAAAGAGCTCGGATTTAAAAATTATCCAATGGCTCATTTTGAAGATGTCGATTTGAGAGATACTTCAGTTTATTCTCGTATTTATAGCAGATTAATAGAACTGGGAGTATTAACGGCCGAAGAAGGTATGCAGGCCATAGAATCTGGAAGATTCCCTACCCCAGAAGAATCAGTCGAGTCTCAAAGAAAATATAAAGATTTAAGAAGCGAGGGTCTTTATGAACCGGTAATAGGTGGAGCTAAAGGCGCTCAAATGACAGGAAGGCCTACGGGTACCAACAAACCAAAAGAAACGGACACTAAGACTCCTGTAGGCACTAAAGCTTCAGTTAATTTTAGTCTATCAAAGATACAGGAAAATTTAAACCTTTCTGATAAGTTGAATTTAGAAGTCGAGTCGTCCTTGCGTCAATTACATAGCCGCAAAAGATTAAGTAAACAGCAAAAAGAGGTCGCTAAAGAAATAACTAATATAGTTATAGCAAACGAAGAACCCGAAAGTTGGCTGGCAAAAGCTGGTAGATATGCAGCTGAGCCTACTGATAGAAACCATGATAGAGTAAAAAAGATTCAAGATGTTGCATTAGAGCATCAGGTTGATGACTTTTTAGCTGGAATTTTATATGCAAGTATTTATGAAGGAGATAAGTAATGTCAAGGCCCACTGTAATTTACAACTGTCAGGCCTTGTTTGTAGGACCTGCACCAGAAACCGATTATAATTTTGTAGGGTATACAGGAGGGGCAGCGACTAATGATCATTCAAATCTTTATCAGAAGCTAAACCTTCTTCAGCCTATAGATCGAGTTCAATCAGTTAGCTATTCGATTAATGTTCCCCATACTAATGTTTTAAAATTAAATCAAAGAAGGATAGTAGATAGACCTATTATTAATCATCCTACGGTAGATTTATCTTTTAATTATTTATTATGTGGAACTAAAAATGAAGCTAGGTTAGGTTTTAACGTTAACTACCCTCTTTATAATTATCCATTTAGTGGAGAGGCTTATTATGGAGTTAATACCGGCGTGTCTTTGCTTTCCGGCTTTTTTCAAGAAAACAAAAACGCATCCGAAAAACGTGTATGGCAGGATTTTGGGGTAAATAAGTATAAGGACTGTAGAAATATTTATGTAGCGGTAAATCAAAATAGCAAGGATATAAACAAATTTTATTTTAAGGAGGATTTTTTGACTCCAGATACTTACCAATCTGTTGATCCTTCTGCTCCTGACTATCATGTCATATCTTTTGGTAATTGTTATCTTAATTCATACCGCACCCAAGCAGGGATAGGCAGGTTTCCTTCGGCTTCAGTTTCTTATACTGCGTACAATACTTCATTCGATATGAGCGGTAGTGGTTTTCAAGCACCGGGAATAGAGACTAAAAGTGGGCAAGTAAGTCCGGTTAAAGATGTTATTATTCCACGCGTATTATCAGAAGAAGGTTACGCAGCTTTAGAGCCCGGAGACATCACCCTTGCGACAGATTCTTTTTCAGGACTAGGAGTAGATTTTAACAAGCTCCATATTCAAAGTTATGAAATTTCTATAGATTTAACCCGTGAACCTCTTAATAATTTGGGATATAAGTTCCCCGTAGATAACAAGGTAACGAGCCCTATATTTGCTAATCTTTCTCTTAATGGGCTAATAGAATCGGGAAGTAGTGGTTCCTTGGTGGATCTTGTGGATATAAATAGTGGTTATGATTTTACCATTAAAGTAGATCCCTCTTCGTGCGCTAAAAGAGTTACTCCTCCTATAAACGCAGGAACTATCCCCATAAATACCGAAAAAGAAGCATTAAGGTATACTTTCCTTCAGGCTAAATTAGATGATTTTAGTTACGATACAAGCATTGGGCAAAATAAAACTTTTTCCGCTTCTTTCTCTGTAGAGCTTTATCCTACGGCGGACTCAGCGGCAGGTTTTTCAGAAGGATTGTTTATTAGTGGAGTCTTAGGGGCTGAAAAAGTAGAAGATTTTGTGCTTTTGGAAGGTGGAGATGACGATAATTACTATTTGCAACAAGAAACGGATGATTTGTTTGTGACAAACCTCATCCCCATCTATTAAAAGTGTATAATTATAATAAGGTTTAAGGAAAAATGGCGAATAAAAAAATATCTCAATTAGTTGGTCTATCATCGAACGAAACAGTAAGTGGGAATTACCTTTATCCTGTTGGCGCTGGAGGAGCTGGGGGGCCTTGGACGACTCAAAAAGTCACCAGTAATCAAATAGCTAATTATATATTTACGGGAGACAGCGCGGGAGGAGGTTTTCCTGCCATGCATTTATCAGGGCAAGGCAAGGCGATATATTTCAACAATGCTGCCGTAGGGGTTGGCACTCAGCTATGGGAGGATACTTCCGCTTCGGCAGATGGATATAATTATGGTTACGTGATGGTGCGAAGAAGCGATGGGCTCCTTACTACGGGTAGTGGAATAGCAGCGCCAGTGGGGGGAGATAATCTTGGAAATCATAAGGCTACCCAGACCTTAGACATGCAGGATAAAAGTATTCAAGCCGTAGGTCCTCTTATTAGTTTTCAAGATGGTGGAGGAAATATTGGATGCGATGCCAGTGAACTTGAATTGCTTCATGATGTAAAAATAAAACTAGATTCCCCAAGGATACAAATAGGGGCTTCAGACCTTTCGATTGTTAGCGGTGACTTTCTCGCTAAATCAGCTGGCTTTGTAGGAACAGTTACGGGAGCAAGTCTTGAAGTACAGGGGGCATCTTATCACAACGTGACAGATATTGGAGCTTCGACAGCTGCTGGAGCTATAAATGTTGATTGGACAGATGGCAACATACAACACCAGCAGATAGGCGCGAATACAACTTTTACATTTGTAGCAGGGACCCCGGCCCCGGGTCAAACTTTGACGATGTATGTAGAAAACATTCAAGGTAGTTTTAATGATAAAAGAACAGTTGATTTTAAATCAGGCGCCGCGACTGATAAAGTTTTATGGAGCGATCATAACAAAACACTGCCCCATGCTTCTGCTGCCGGATGCCCCGGGGTAAGTGGAGCTAGAACTAACGTTTATACTTTTGTAGTTATGAATGAAAAAATCTTTGCGTCAGCTGTAACAGGGTATGATTACTAATGGGAGTAAATTTTCCAACATCTTTTTGGAGGAATCAACCGGATGATGACGAAATAGTTATTCCAGTTGGAGAGACGGTAATTACGTGGTCAAAAAATTTATATTATGGTGAAGTTCCCAATACTGAAAGAAATTTCCCTTTTGAATATGATGGTGAATTCTTTCATCAAGGCTATGAAGATGAAACTACCGCTGATGATACCTACCCAACCCCATATTTTGGATGGTATTTAGCAGGTGATTCAAACTATAACGGAATAGACTACAGTAATAGAGTTCATCGAGAGGATCCTTTTATAGAAGAAGACGATGGAAGGAAATTGAATTTATTTTTTGAAGCTGATTACGATACTACACAGTACTTTAATTGGGACGAGGACGGCGACGCCATACAAGATTATAATCAATTTATTCAAAGCGGCAACGCTACAGGAAGTTTTACTTTATCTTCTGCCGCCACCCTTCAAATACTAGCCTCGGGTTTAGGGGAGCGTTATGACGGCAATCCCTTAGCTTTTGACAGGTTTCAATTATACGTTAACACCACTTTAATTTGCAAGGGGTACGCTCCAGAAGATGATGGAGCGAGGCCATGGGATATGAATCATTGTAAATTTTTTAACGCAGGCGGAACTCGGACACCTCCTTCCTATTCGCCAAACGGAAACAGGAATGATCTGGGAACTAGTTTAAATGATGGCAACGAAGATAATTTTCCTACGGATAATGTAGTAGATCAATATCAGAGAAGAAAATATGTAAGAGAAGCGGCCCGGTTTACAGGGTCGATAAGTTTAGGGGCAGGAGCTCATACTATTAGTATTTATTATAATACTAATGACGGGTTATTTAATAGTGGAGCATTCTACGGAGCAACTTTTAGTTTTTCATAATTATGGCAATTACAAGATACGCAGGCGATAGATTTACAACAAACACTTCGGATACGAAGCCGACAGGTGTTCTCGATGGGGCGTATCTTATTGACACAGGCAATCTCACCCAATATGTAAGAAGGACTGTTGGAGGCACCTCTCAATGGACTCAGCTCGCAGGTGGAGGCGGAGGAGGAGGAACCCCGGGGGGATCTAATACGCAAGTTCAGTTTAATAATGCAGGAGCTTTCGGCGGGAATGCCAACTTAACTTTTGATGGCAGTAAGCTCTCGGTTAATACCATTGCCATGAGTGGAATCATTTATGATTCTAACAACTCCGTAGGTAATGGAGGTATGGTTCTTACTAACGAAGGGATGACTGGTGTTAATTGGAAAAGCATCGAATCAGTTCTTTCGGGCGTTGGGGGTTCCGGCGTTGCAAACTATGTAGCTCGTTGGTCTGATGAAGATACTTTAACTTCTGGAGCTTTAGTTGATAACGGAACTAAGGTGGGGATAGGAACAACTGACCCTGAAGAAATTTTACATTTAGAGTCTGCTGGTGCGGTGACGCCGGGGCTTCTGCATGATCTATATTCTACGACTGACAGTAGGTTCCCTTATTTAGGATTAAGAAAATCCGCAAGTAATACTGCTGGCACTTTAGCCGCTACAGCCAATGAAGAAGTTTTAGGTAAAATTGTTTTCAAAGGCGTAGATTCTGGATCTTCTTATTTTCGTGAGAGTGCTTCGATTGCTGCTCTTGGTGATGGTGCACCCGATGCAGACACTCAGCCGGGGAAGTTGTATTTCTCTACTTCTAATACTTCATCTAACCAAGTTCGAATGACCATCAAAAATGATGGAAATGTTGGCATAGGAACCACAGCTCCCGGAGGAAAGCTAGAAAGTTACATAACAAGCGGCGGAGAAAAAGGATTACGTCTAAACAGCAATTTTGCCGGAGGTAACACAGTTGACTTTATTCCCGCTATCGTTGGAGTTTCAAACAACGGATTTAGTATAGATTTAGCCGGAACTAATAGGCTTGTTATTAATAGTAACGGCAGTGTTGGTATAGGAACAAATGCGCCAGTGCAGCAACTCCATGTCCTTGGAGATGCGATGAGGTTTGAGCGAACCAATAATGCAGTAGCTTTACAACTATATAATAATAACGCTTCTCCCGCTGATGATGCGGCGTTGGGATACCTTCAGTTCTTGGGGAAAGATAACGATGGTACGGCTAATATAGTTCATTCTGAAGTTCGAGGGGGAGTTCAGTCTAATACCAATAGTGCGGTTAGTGGATACCTAGCGTTTTTAACAACCAATAACGGAACTTCTGTTACTGAAGCGATGCGGATAAAAGCTGACGGTAATGTGGGTATAGGCTTAACTGATCCAGATGCAAAATTAGAAATAAAAGGAACAGCTGGTAGTACTGGATTAACTTTTAAGACAACTGACTCATCTTCTAATAATACTTTTTGGATTCAAGATGGCGGAAAAGCTGGGCTTCATTATTATCCGTTTGTTATTAATCAAGATAATTCGGATAGTGATTGTCCTGCGGCAACATTCTTTTACGTGCATCACGCTACTGGTCCATTCACAATTAAAAATGACGGTAAAGTCGGTATAGGAACAACTGCGCCAGCAAGTCCGCTTCATGTTAAAGCTGCCGCGACTAGTGCTTATGTTCAAGAATGGGACAACTCAAGCGGTAATTTAATAGCTGGTGTTTATAGTAACGGTGTTGACGGTGTCTTTCAGGTCGGTTCTAGCCTTGGTGGCACACAGGTTAATTTAAATTCTAATGGTAGTTCATATTTTAGAGGCGGCAGTGTTGGTATAGGAGTAGCTGGCCCTAGTCATTTGCTGCAAGTAAACGGAACAGTATCTTTCAGACCCAACGGAAGCTCAAATGACCAGCATTACTTTACAACTGGCGGAGCTAACAACGTCAAATATATGCAGTATAATTCTGCTGGAACTTTAACTAATCAGTTTGCAACAGATAACATATCGTATATTACTGGAGGAAGTGTTGGTATAGGAACAACTGGTCCAGCCGTACCTCTACATATTACTAAAAGCGCCGTAGGGGATAACGCTATTACAGAAATAATTAGGCTTTCTACTTTAAATTCTGCATCTCCAAGCTGGGGTTTAGCGGATGGCTTGTCCATTGGCGCCGAAATGAAAAAAGCCGATGGGACTACTATTACCAAACAGCCAATTAAGTTCCGTTATGATGGCGGTGATATGGCAACTACTTTGGAAGAGGGTAAAGTTGGCATAGGAACGACAACTCCGGCTCAAAAACTTCATGTAAACGGATTAACAAAGTTAGGGACTTTTGGGAAAACAGAGGGTGGTGCGGTCATAGAATATGCAGCTTTTGGCGAGATAAAAGGCGGCGCACAAACGATGATAGGCAATGCTGTAGTTCCCGGTACTGCCAACAATACCATTCAACATTCCAAATCGGATGCGGGTAACTATATTCGGATGGTGTATAGCGAGGGCATTGCGTTCCACACCAACATAACGAATACCGTTAATACTGACGTTGCCGTCGGCTCAAGCAACGAAAGGATGAGGATAAATCTCGCGGGAAATGTTGGAATAGGCGACAATCTTGTTGATCCAGAACATAGGCTTCATGTTTCTGGCGATGCTATAATCAGCGGGTATCTCTACGACTCGACAAACTCCACGGGGGTTGACGGCTATGTTTTAACCAGTAAAGAAAACGGACCTCAATGGAAGATGATTGAGGATGTTCTTTCGGGAGTGGGAGGGAACGGAACGGCGAATTATATTCCTAAGTGGATTGATTCGGATACTATTGGCGATTCGGTGATAGCAGAAAGCGGCGGTAATATTGGTATCGGTACGAGTACGCCTGAACAACTATTCGAGATTTCCGCTACTGGAGATGCGGCTATACAGTTTCAATCCACAAAGACAAGCTTAGCGAATGATGATCCAATAGGGTCAATTATATTTAAAAATAACGACTCAAGCGGAACTGATCCTCACATTTGCGGTAAGATTGCCTCTATTGCAGAAACAGTATATGGCAGAGCCGGTTTAGCTTTTTCAACTGGGAGAACAAGTGAATTCGATGAAAGAATGCGCATTCGTTACGATGGCAATGTTGGCATCGGAACAGATAGTCCAGTAGCACAGTTAAATTTATTTAAAACTGGGGCTAATGATGCCATTTCTTCATCTCTGTATTTCCAGAGGGCCGCGGGTAATTATGGTTGCGCAATATTACAAGTAGGTAATGGTACTGCTGGGACTGAAAAGTTAATGTTTACCGC
>TARA_R100001594_G_C4054237_1_pt1 | contig 18201 bp, 29 predicted proteins | sample TARA_R100001594 | Tara Oceans TARA_R100001594 (sample SAMEA2622752) | marine metagenome | biome: marine biome (ENVO:00000447); feature: marine epipelagic mixed layer (ENVO:xxxxxxxxx); material: "saline water (ENVO:00002010), including plankton (ENVO:xxxxxxxx)" | depth 150 m | reverse complement strand
TGCCTTGCGCATGGCGGGAAAATTTTATGCGCCAGTTCAAACCAAACAACCACCAGGGGAATTCCCTGGCTAGGACTTGGGCCTTCCCCTGGCTAGGACTTGGGCCTTCCCCTGGCTAGGACTTGGGGAATTCCCTGCCATGACAAAACAACCATGACAAAAGAAACGGAAGCGGCAGCACAAGCTAGGTTGTCCAAAATGCTTGGGGGCGAGGTTACCCGGCAAATGGTCCGTGAATGGAGGGCAAAAGGATACCCTCTCGATGATCCGGAGGCATTGCAGGAAATCCTTCTGCAGCAGCACAAATGCCCGGATTGGATTGTGGAGCGGGCCGCAACCGAAACAACCGCCGGTCCCACGGTTGCGGAATTGCGCTATCAGTTGCTCTTGGAAAAAGTGAGAATTGCCGCCGCGGATGCGACAAAAAAAGAGCTGGATGCAGAAGCGGCAAAAAACAAATGGGTAACCGCGGATGAGGCAAAAGAAGCAGGCCGGGCGATTGCGGCCATTTTCCGGTCCCACCTTCTGCAGATTCCTAACCAGTGGACACCTATTTTGGAGGGCATGACGCCAGGCAAAATGCGCGAAAAAATGCGGGCGGAGGTTGCGCGGATTCTGTCTGATGTTTTGCGCCTGATGGAAGAACGGGCGGCCCGCCCAGGAAATACTGATGACGTTATCAGGGAGCTGGAAAGCTTAGTTGCGGCGGGCGTTAGTTCTAAGCCAGAACGAAAGAAATTAGCAGAGGCGCTAAAACTTGCTTTGGCCGGTCTTAACGGGTAAAAGGGGCTTGTGGACATCGATGCACAAGCGCAAGAACTCTATTTAGCGTTAAAGGACATTCCCGGAATCAAGGAGACCGTTGCCGCAAAGCGCAAAGCATTAGGTGAGCAACTCTTGGACGGGGATTCCAGGTTGGAAATCACAAGCTTTTCATTGGCGGGCCAGTCCGGCGCGGGCCGCCTATCTGCTACCCGGCCTGAGATGCTGGCAATTCTTAACAAGTTGCACCGGCTATTGACTAACGGAGGAACAGCACTACTTAAACGGACGATTCCGGTATTTTAGACATGGGGACAATTCTTGACCAATACGGCAGGCCCTACGGTGAGAGGTTCGCCAGGGCAGTAAATCGCGATACGTCCAGGGGGTTAGTATTTAACCGGCGGGACGAATCGATCCGGAAGCTAATCCCGGCTTGCGACCGGCGGGCGCTTTCTGCTTTGTCTCGAAAGGTCGTATTTAACACCGGCCCGGCCCGTGCCTGTATAACCCAGAAGAGTCAGCTGGTGGTGGGGGAAAGTTTCTTGCCTAAGTACCACGGTCCTGATGCGGCGGCTGGAATAGATGCAACAGACTGGCTAGAAAGCGTGTGGTTTTCGGAATTTGATTTTATCGGGGCCAGGCGTTGGCGGCCTTTCTGGGAAACAATTTCCAAGGCTATTGACCGGGACGGCGAGGCGTTTCTAATCAAAACAATCCGCCCAGGAGACAACCGGCACGCATTAACGCCGATTCCCTGCTATCGGGTAAGGTCTGAAAACTCAACCGTGGTAAATTCCGGCGAATATGACGGCGCCCGGGTGGATGACGGGATTGGATACGATAGTTACGGGAGGGTGATTTTCTACCGGATTTATTCTACAGACCAGGATTTTGAGGACGTTCCGGCGGAGCGGGTAATCCACATTTATGATCAGGACTTTACGGAACAACGTCGGGGATACCCTGCTTTTGCTGCAAGCTTGTCGGATATTTTGCAGGGACTGCAGTCTAAGGAACTGGAGATTTTGCGCCAGATTCTGGTATCTAACATTCTCCTGCTTAACAAAGGGACCAGAGCACCACAGGCTACCGATGCCGGGTTCGAGGGCGTGGTGAATTCTTCCACCGGGCAGGAAATGACACGGGAGCAGGTGGCGCCGGGAATCTGGTATCTTAGCGGTGACGCTGAAGTGGATTCGGTGCAGCAGAAAACGCCAGGGGATATTTGGGAGTCATTCCAGGATAGGCTCTGGCGCGAAGCGGTGATAGGTGCGGGCTGGGCATACAGCTTGGTATGGAAGTCACCCGGCCAGGGCACGGCAGAGCGCGCAGAGGTGGTCCGGGCGCGGTTGAGCGTTCGTAATCGTTTTAGAACTCTATCTGAAGCGGCAATTCAGGCCATTACTTGGGGTTTGGCGGATCCTCGCGCCCCAAGGGTGGATTCCATGCGGTGGAGCGTTACCCGTCCGGCAAGGCTAACAGTGGATGATGGAAGGGAAGAGCGGGCCGATCTGGAAAAAGTAAAGACGGGCGCAATGTCAGAGGAGGAATTTCAGGCAAACCGCGGAAAGAGCCTTAGAGAGCACATGACTGAGCGGGCCAGAGCATTGCAGACCGCGGAGGAGGTTGCGGAATCAATGTCTACTCCGGAACGTCCAATTCGTCCGGAGGAGTTGCTTGTGAGATCTGACGCTCCAGATTTTGAAAAGGCGGAAGCAGTAGAAATTGAAAATGAGTAACGATATTTATTTATACGATACTATAGGCGGGCCAACAGCCAACGCGGCGGGGCTATTGCCCAAGGTGCAAGCGGCGGACCCTGGGCGGCCTATAACGGTTCACATCCATAGCCCAGGCGGTAGCGTATTGGACGGGGAAGCTATTTTAAGCCAGTTGCGGAGCCATCCGGCCGGATTTGTGGCAAATGTTTCCGGAATGGCTTTTTCTATGGCTGCCAATATCGCCCTTTCCGCGGATAAAGTATATATGCCCGCGGATGGATGGTTAATGTTTCATTTCGCCCGGTCTCAATCTGGGGGGACGGCATCGGAGCTTGCCCGGCAAAAGCGGATTTTGGACAAAATGGATGAGGCGCTTTTAGACAAGCTGGAATATCGCCTGGGTCCAAATAACCCTGGGCGGGAAACTCTGGACGTAAGATTGGCGGAGGATTGGTATATTGACGGCAAGGAAGCTTTGCAGTTGGGGCTAGTTGATGCCCTTACAAATGACGCGGCGCTGGCGGCTTGTTCCTGCGACCGGCCAGGGGGCGCTCCGGCGGAATGTTTAGAATATCTTGACAACTCGACCCGAAAAATGGAAAGTGCAACCAGACTTACCAAGAACGATGAAAAAATTATTTTCCTTGCTAGGAATCACTCCAGAGGCTGAAACCCCAAATCGCGCGGAAGCTGTGGAAATGATCGGGGCGAACCCGGAACAAATTGCAGAGGCTTTTGACGCGGCCCGGCAGGAGATTGCCAAGCTCCGCAAGGACAATGCTTGGGTTGAAAATCGTTTGCGGGAGGATATAGAGAGCCTCCGGAAGGACCGTTTGGAACTGACAAACAAGGTTGACGAAAAGGACCGGCAGATTGTTGCACTGGAAAAAGAGGTTGAGTCTGCCAAGGACTCTGCCGCCGATCAGGCCCGTGAGATGCTCCGCGGGGCCGGTCATACTCCAGTTGCTGACGCCAATCACGATCCTGACGCGGTTTCTGGTCCGCTTGGGACGGATGAAAAGATTTTTCACGACTACCAGGCCATGTCCGCGGGCGCGGATCGTTTGGCATTTGCGGAAAAGCACCGCGAGGCTCTCGAAAGATACACTTCTTCACTCTAAACTGATAACCTGAAAAGAAAATGGCACTTGACGCTGATCTAGTAGTAGACCGCTTGGCGGACCGCTTTGTGGTAAAGCTTGGCGAGGAATTCGCCCCTCACCGGGCATTTAGCCTGGAGGCAATCCCCGGAGGGGTTCCAACCGGCCGAAACACCGTCCAAGTTGAAGTTTCTAAGGATGCTTCGGCAGTCCAGACGAATAATGACAACTACCAGGATAACGTAGGTAGTGACAATACCAACGCGGCAATTTCGGTTTCGGAATACTCAGTTTCTTGGGTAATCACCTCGCAAGAGCAACTGCAGGGCCAGAGGTTCGCAACTGGACCGGGCCGGAATGCTCAGGCGCTTGCAACCACGATTTGGGGACAGGTCAACGCCTTGATTCAGGCCAGCACCTTTACCAATACCGTGGCAGACGTTACCCAGGCCAATTTCGCTGCCGCAAACCGGCAGAATCTCTGGGCTTCCGTCAATGCAGGAACTGAACCGCTCCACCTTGTCTTGGACCGGGAGGCGCTTTCGTCCATGCTTCCAAGTGACAAGAATTCTTTCCAGCTTTCCACGGAAGGCGCCTACGGATTTGCTGGGATTCACTCCCAAACATACTGGACCGGAGCGGAGAGCAACGAGGTTTACGGGTTTGCATGCACACCTCAGGCAATGGTGGTCCATCACGGCATTCCGGATCGTCCGGCGGCGGTAAGGGACGCTATTCAGAACACCGGCCGCATTGAAACTCTGCAGATTCCTGGGGGCTTGGAGGTTGAACTTTGCGTTTGGAGTGACACTTCCACGCGCAACCTCTACGCTTCTCTTGCGATTTGTTACGGAATTGCGGTTGCTGATGCAACTGCCCTTACAATGCAACGCACTACATAATGCGCGCACCGGAGGAAATTGCGGTTGAGATAACCGGAGACGCCGAAAAGTGGACCGGGCGAGTTATCGCCATAGGATCCCCTGGCCATGTGGAAACCGTAGCCAGGGAGGCCGCATTAAAGCTTAAAAGCGGATCCGGCGTGGTTGCAACTTATGCCGCCGCTGGTTTTTCTGATTCTGGAACGCGGGCGGCTCAGGATAAAATTGTAACCGAAAGAACCGCGGTTCGGGCAGCAACTCCTGCAGCAGTACAAGGGCGGATTGCCGCAACCAAGGCGGCCGCGGCGGCTAGGGCGGAAGAACTTGCCCACGCGGAAGCAAAGGCGGCAAAAATCCTTGCGGAAGCAAAGGCCCGGAAGGCCCAGGCGGATGCTGCAGTAGCAGACGCGGAAAAGGCAACTGTTTCGGCCCCGGCGAAAAAGGCCGCCCCGGCAAAAAAAGCAGCAAAAAAGGCCGGTAAGCGGAAGAAGTGAAGCAAGGTATTGCCGCTGGGTTGGCCCGGTCACTGATGTGGACGGCTTCAGACGTTCTGGGTAGTGATTCCTTGTTTATTGACGGCGGCGGCGGGGTTGAGGCAGTCCAGGGTGATATTTCCCGCGGGGATGAATACCCGGATGACGTAGGAGAACCGGAGTCAAATTCGTCCGTTGTTGTTACTTCAGAGGAGTTCCTGAAAGAATACACGGCGGAACCGGGGAGCTACGTTGGCAAAAAGGCGTATTTCCAAGGCGAGAATTGGCGCATTTTGGCGATTTCACACCGGGACGGGTTTTATACTCTGACCCTGGGGGATAAAGAGCAAGGCGCGTGAAAATAGAATTTGACCAGGATCCGGCGCTCCTCTTGCAACGGTTGGCCAAGAAATTCAGGGATGACGCTTCCCAAGCTACGGCCCGGCTAGCGGTGGCAACTGGAAAGGAACTGGCTATCGTTACCGAATTCCGCGGAAAAGGGCGGCAATCAAAAGCAACCACAACCGAAAACCTCGAAAAATCTGCCGCTAGGGTCTGCTATACGGTCAAGGGAGACTTTATGCAGAAGCTCAGGCGGGCAGGGACGCGGGCGCGGGTAAAATACGATACATGGCAAGCCGTGCGCCCCGGGCAGCTTGTGAGCGATCCTGGGGCCATAAATAAGCATATTGACAAGATGCGGGACGGAAAGGCGAACACGCGGAAGAAAATCCCCTGGCCTGATATGATTATTTGCACGGAGAGCGCATTTAAGCGGGCCATGACCCAACGGAGGAAACGGGTTGGAATCCACAAAGGCGGCTGGTTAGGGGCCGGAGTTGAGGCGGCAAGGCTGCAGGTTGGGCCTGATCGGGCAAAGATTGGTAAAAACCAAATGAACTGGGCGCAAAAACATCTGGGGATGGGGTCTGCCAGGTGGGCCGAAAACAAAAAGCAGGTTGTAATGAGCAACCAGGCAGTGGCGGCGCAAAAGAACTTGGCGCGGGGAAAAGAACAGGAAGCATATGAGCGGGCTTGGAAAAACACCGTAAATTGGTACAAGAAAGCAATTAAACGGAGGGAAAAGGCCCTTTCTTAATATGAATGAACCGCAATGCGCTACACTTTTAGCAGAGGATTTATCAACCATTTCCGGGCTCACTTTTTTTGCCGCGGGAGCGGAAGGGTTGGCGGAGAAACCCTACGGGGTTGTCAGATTTGAAAACTTTGTAGAAAACCAGACGCTTTTGGGGAATTACGACGGGCAAATTTCAGTAAATCTGCGAACAGTTCCGGAGGATACTAACGCGGCGGAGGTATCAGCCTGGTCTGACGAAATAACCTCTAGGATTGTCTCAACCGATTCGCTAGATGCCGCCTTGGATGGCAAGTACTCGGCCGCCGAATGCTGGAACGTGCAAAGCCAGACAAGCAGCATATCAGACGGGATCAGGGAAACCCTTATAACGGTTTCCTGTTCCCTTGTGCAATTATCTTGATTCCCAAAAATATTTAGGTTTTTATTTAGTCATGGCCCAGACCCTATTTGGAGACGGTGGATTCCGCGGATTGGCAGACGAATCCGGCAATGGATTGTATATTTCTTCCATGTCTATGGAGGCAACGGAGGACATAGTAGAAGTGCTCGACCATGCCGGGGAGGTAACCGGAATTTCCATGGGGAATCGCATCTGCAATCTGGACGCTCAGGGCGTCACTGCTACGGCCGGAACCCAGGGGCAGACTCTGGGCGGGACAATGGGCAGCATTGCAAACAGTGCTCTTCTTTCTACTGATTACGGCGGAACCGTTCTTTACGTCCACACGGTGCGCTTGGAGCGTCAAAATCAGGCCTGGGAAACCGGAAGTTTTCAGGCCCGCGGATTTATCGGCCTGACAGATACCACGCCAAGCTAGGAAACAACCTAGCGCGGGCAGCCTGAAACCGGCCCTGCAGTGAAAAATCCAAAATACGCTCCCTCTTTAACTGTTTCAGACGTAAATCTGGCGTCTGCTCTGGCCACGTATTACGTCCCTCCGGATCCGCGGGGATTTGAGGACCATTTTGAGGAAAACGGGCGGCGGTATTATTGCTGGCATTTTTTAGACCGCACCAGCCACACCGGAGAGCTTACTCAGGAGTTGATCGCGGCCTGGGCGGATCCGGAGGCATTTAACGAGAAATTTCCCAACCATCCGTTTTCCTTTATAATGCTTTATGAGCGGAACCGGCAAGGGTTGCGGGAAAGATGCACAAAAAACGCGCCAAAATTGCTAGTGCGGAAAGGGCCTTCCTTGGCGGTTGTTGATCCTAAACAGTCCCGGGAAGATCAGGAGTATATTTTAGCTAAAATCGGAATATGACAGAAAGAGAAAAAGCTCAAACAGACTATTGGCAAGGGGGCGAAATTGGGGGGTTTACATTTTATCCTCTAAACTTAGACCGCGCGGCGCTTCTGCAGGGAGTCGAGTCTGACGCTCAGGAAAAAGGCATCAGCATCACAGGGGCGGATAGGACTAAGGTAGCAATGGCAATCTACAACCTGGCAGACGTAGACGCGGAGAGCTGGAAACCTGATTACGAAAAATTGCTGGCCCGGGCGGCGGAACGGGGATTAGGGCGGATGACCATGAAGGAAACGGACGAATTTTCAAAAGGGTTTGCTCAGGACGTTAATTGCCTTTTAGCGTCACAAGCGGAGGCGGATGGTTAAAAGGCAAAGCACTAAACAAGAGTTAGCCCCTTCAGAAAAAGCAAGATTTCCGTTCCGGGCCAGCTGGATTGCCGCCGGTCTTACGGCGGGCTTGACCTATTCAGAAATCAAAAGAATTCATTTTTGCCTGCTTATTCAAATTTGCTACGCGGCGGCCCAGGGAAAAGGGGCAAAAATCAGATGGTCAAATATGCTTTCCGGCGAAAGGGCGGCTTTACGGGAGGCTTTAGATAAGTTAAACAACTCGGAACCATGGCAGGATCCAGCTTCAATATCAGAGTCGGAATCGACTCAACCTTGGCCGAAAGGGGCCTTGCCAGTATTGGACGCTCTGCCTCCAGGCTAAACCGCCGCTTGGGTAGGGTAGCGGCAACTGGCCTGAAATTTGCCGCGGCTGTAGGGGCCGCGGGGACAGCTTTTGCCGCCTTTGGCGCAATTCGCTTTATAAAGGACTCTAGCAAAGTTGCCGCGGATTTTGAGGCCATGGCAATGGGATTTGAGAGCATTCTGGGGTCTAGTGAAAAGGCGGCCGAAAGGATTAAGGAATTAACGGAATTTTCGGTTGTTACCCCATTTGAACCGGAGGAACTCATGCGGGCATCTAAAATGCTGCAAGCCTTGGGGGGCGATACGATTGCAGTGGGAGATGGGTTGCGGTTAATTGGGGACGCTTCTGCCGCCGCAACGCAACCGCTTGAAATGGTAGCTTTACACGCGGGAAGGCTATTTATGGGGCTAACCCAAGGGACTGCGGTTGGCGAAAGTTTGCAGCAACTGCAGCAAATGGGGGTATTGGCCAAGGGGGCTTTTGAGAATATTCGTGAGCTAAACCAGGAGCAGCAAAAAGGGAAATTGGGCGCAATGTCCAACGCGGAGGCTCTTGGCGTTATGAATTCCGCCTTGGGCCATGTTGGGGGAAGCATGGAAAAACTGGCACAAACAACTTCCGGCAAGGTTTCTACAATGCGCGGTAATTTGGGTTTGCTTAAAGTTGCGTTTGGCCAGGGCATCAATGACGGCTTGCAAGAGGGCATAGATGCGATGAATAACAAGTTGCCCGAGTACATGGAGGGCGCAACCAGATTAGGGGATGCAATAGGCAAGGGTATTGGGCAAGCGTTCCAAGGAAATACGCGGCTGTTAGAACTCCAAGTCAGTTTTATTTTTATGAAGCTAGGGGAAATCGCATCCGCGGTATTTCTAAAAGTTCTTACGGAGTCGGTTTCTAAAGGAATGTCTAGCTTCTTGCAGTCTGAGGGGATGGCAGGAAAAAGGGACGCTTCTGGAAAAAAGATTTATGAGGAGGGTGACGTTTACGGCGGCCCGGATGGGGGTATTGGTTGGGCGTTATGGAAGCTTGGCGAGTGGATGAAACCAGACGCGGCAACGCCCACGGACATTGGGAGCTTTATTGATTTAACCGGAAACAGTCTAGGGTCAGAACAACTCTTGCAGGAAATACGGGATATTTTAGCCAACGGTGAAGACGTTCCGGAAAAACAGGGCATAATAAACAAGGCATTCAACGTGCTGGAATATCAACCGTAACAAATGGCTTTTGATCAATTTGGGCCGCCAGAAATTGGCGATTGGGTGCCGCAACCGGATTTTCAGGCAGAACAGTCTAAGGAAGGGGGATGGACGGCAACGCAATCGTTTCAGATAGCCCGCGCCACCATTGACGAAAACACCTTTCAGGAGGATTTCCGGATTGGGCGGCCAATTTCGGAGCTAAATCCTGATATTGAGCATTTCTGGTATTTCTTGGGCCTTTCTAGCATTCCCCGGATCCGGCATATAAAGGGGGATTACAGCATAATAACTGCGCAATTTGCGGGGTTTACCGGCCCCTCCGGCCAAGGGACTGACGAATCCGGAGACCCTGAGGCGGAGCCAACGCCAACCTTTACGCTCTCCGGAGCATTGCAGGAGCGCGATATTCGATTGCACCCAAAATGCTTGGCTTTGGCAGACGCTAAGGATCACGAAATTCTAAACGGTCTCTACGAAGGAATTTACGTTATGATTGACGATGGGGGCGTGGATAAGGTTGCTGCAAAATTCATAGACGAGGAGGCGCAGGTTACATATCGCCCGCTTCCAGACCAACCAACCGCGGGGGACGCGGCAACCTTTGCAGACCTCATCACCAAGGGGCAAAAAACCTTTCTTACTCCTACCTTTATCTGGGAAAAAACCTGGGATTCGGAAGTGGGGCTAAAAAATGCGGAAATTAACGAATTGGGCTTTATTGATGCTCCGCCAGGAGATCCTCCAACGCCTAACGGAAACCGGAACTGGCTATTGCAGAACTGCACACAGGAGCAAACTGGCCTAAAATACCGGATTGCGCAGCAATGGGTTCTTTCAGACCGGGAAGGTTGGAACGCTACAATCTACAGCGCATGAAGGACTCAGAGCAGGTCGTCCCCTTGCCTGGCGTCATAAAAGGCGATAAGGCGCTAGCAAAGTTTTCTAAGGACGTTAAAACCTCAATTCAGGCGCTTAGGGATAAAGGGGGGCGTCAAGAGTTTCGCCAGACCTTTGCCTCCCCTTATTGCCCGCTTACCCCTCATTTTCTGCGAAAGGTTGGCAGCCAATGGAAAGTCCAATGGCGGCCAGGATACGTTTACCAGATTCACGCCAGCGCCGCCGGTCCTATCCAGGAATACGAAATTTACATAGGGAGCACCAGCCTGGCGGCCGCAACGGCTCCGGATTTGGATATTTCCCTGGGAGATTACGTTTATTTGCACTTTGAAACTACGGACGATGGACAGATAAAGGAAATTAGCGCCGGTATATCCGCGGAAATTGTTGCGCTAGGATCTGAGCAGGATTCAACTTACCACGCATTGCCAGACGGAAACGGATCCGCCGGGACTCCAGGCAATTATTACCTGCTTTTAGCCCAGGTAAACACGGTTGACGGACTGGCCTCTATTTCAAAAAACGGGTGGCGCGGGAACTTTTTCTGGCATTCCGGATGGGATGCACTGGAAAACGTGGGAAGTGGAGAGAAAATTTACAAGGATTACGACGTAGCAACGGACAGAAAGCGCCTCCGGTCCTTAGTGGAGCGGGCAAGCTCCCCCCAGATCAACCTTTCCACGGTTGGGACTGACGAAATCAGGGTTGAGGGAAACAATAAAGACGCTTATTTGAGGTTCCAAGATTGTGACGGAGCAGAACTTTACACCCTGAACTGGGCAGACGGCTTGCATACAAACGCGGCCAATGGAACCATAACCGTTCCAGGTTGCTCTAGCGGGAGTGATACCTACGTTACCTCTGCTTCATTTGGCACTAGCACGGGGATTCTCACTCTAACGCGGAATGATGCCGCAACCGTTACGGTTGATTTGGACGGGAAATACCAGAATGAGCTTTCCACGTTGTCAGGAAATTGCGGCGTTGGCGTAACGGCGCCTGGAAGCAAGTTGTCCGTAAATGGTAACATGGCGATTGGTAGCAGTTACGCTACGTCATCCGCCCCTTCGAATGGGTGTATTATCCAGGGAATGGTTGGGATTGGAACAACAGGGGTAAGCGGATATTATCAATTAGAGGTAAACGGAGGGTTTTCCGCATCGTCCAAGTCCTTTGTAATTAACCATCCTAACCGCAAGAACAAGAAACTGGCCCACGGGTGTCTGGAAGGCCCGGAACACGCGGTTTATTACCGCGGGAAAACTACTTCTGGCAAAATTAAGGCTCCGGAATACTGGACCGGCCTTGTGGACATTTCCACTATGTCCGTCGAATTAACGTCCTATGGACAAAATCAGGGTCTTTACGTTGATTCGATAACGGAAAAGGGAGAAATAACGGTTAAATCTGAAAATGGAGCGGCCTTGAATTACTTTTTTACCGTTTACGGAACGCGCAAGGACTTGGACCCATTGGAGGTGGTTATTGATCCAGTAAAAAAACCAGTTCCGAAAGATCCGGCAAATGAATAACAGGGGGGAAATATGTATGAAATCGCCTTTTTGGTTCCTATAGACCACCGGGGAATCCCTGGCCGGTTATTTAATCAATGGCTGCCGCTAAACAACTGGTGCCAGGCTAACAATTCCACGATCGTTAGCGCGTCCGGAATGTTTCTAAATTTTGCCCGCAATGCATTGGCAACCGCCGGGCATAATTGGCCAAAAATGCAGCCAATTGACGCGGAATCATTGTTTTGGATAGATTCAGACATTGAATTTAGCTTGGCGCATATCGAAAAAATTAACTCCCTATCCTCCGGGAATCCTTTTTTGTCAGGGTGGTATAAATCTGATTTTGGCCCAGAAGCGATTGCAGGAAATTGGGATGAAAAGTATTTTAGAGAACATTTGAGAATGCCAATGCGCCCGGCGGCGGAATTTGTTTCCGCGGCTGAATCTGATGAAAATGCTTTAATTGAAGTGGATTTTTGCGGCTTTGGGTTCACCAAAATTCACCGGAGCATTTTTGAAGCGTTAGAATACCCTTATTTCCCGTTAAATAATCCGACAATTCACGATTGCACCGGCCCAGACCACGCGGGAGATCCTTTTTCGGTTAAAGATTTAAGTTTTGAGGACGTCAGCTTTTGCAGGAATGTATTTGAGAAAACCGGGGTAAGGCCAAAAATTGCGGCCGGTGTTCGGGTGGGACACCTTAAATCATTTGTTGTCTAATCCGCTTGAAATTTACGCATTCTTTAGGTAATAGGAGACATGGCCGCTACACTTTCAGACGTTCAAGGGAACTATGCTCTTTTTGGAGATGCTACCCCAATCTCCTTGGCCGGAACAAATAAGCGGAGAATCGGCCGCACCCAGCAAAGGGTGAGCTATACCGGGGCGGATATTCTATACAGGGTAAAAATCAAGGCCAACGCATCTGGAGATGCGGCGACTTTGGTAGGCACAAGCGGCGCGGTTACCCTGGATACAGGTACGCCAGACGTAGAACGGTGGACCGGGCAAACCGGCGATACTGCAGCAAAGGATTTTGAGGGCGTTACAATTCTGACGGCTGCCCGGATTTTTGGCGTGTTAATTGAGGTGGGCGCGTCTAACGATAAATATATTGCCCTTTCTGCTTCCCAAGATTTTGCGCCTGATATTCCCCAAATGCAGCCTGGATTCACAACCTGCTTTCTGGCCCCGGCGGCTGGTTATGCCGGAACACTGGCAAACCTCACTTTTACCTTTGAATCCCACGCTTCCGCGGTTGATGACGAATTAACAATAACGGTTTGCGGCAAGAGTTCTTAAACTCCCCGTTTTGAGAATTGGTGAAAAACATATCTGGTGGGCGGTTTTCTGGGGCTGGATCCTTGTATTCTTCCTGATGGCGGTAGAGGCCGGTTGGATTTTTTGATCGCGGATTCAGGGCCTTTTAGGTATTTTTCCAAAATGAAATATTTCCTCCCACTAGCAGTGTCCCTGGGAATCGCTAGTTGCGCTGAATTCCCAGGGACGCTGCGACTTACGACAAACCCTGATGGCACTATTTCTGCAGGAGTCACAATCGAAACCAGCGAGTCCGCAAAATAAATTATGCCTGAAAGCTCTCAGGATCCGCCACAAGCGGACACAAAGCAGTTGCTCTTGTGGATAGCGGGGAAGTGGGGCGCGGGCGCTGTATTCGGCCTGATAGCTCTTTATGGGCTATCTGTAGTTTATCAGGATATGCGGAAGGACCGGGAGGATGACCGGGTTTACCGGGCGCAAGAAACCGAAATAAACGTAAGGACCGCCGAAATTCTGCAAAGGATGGAGACTAGGCTGGAATCTATTGAACGGAGAATTGCGAATTAGTTTGAAAGGGGCGGCGGGGTTACTAAATTAGCGGGGCGCTAAAACCGGGTAAAATCGGGGCAGCAACCATGGCGCTTCATAGCAAACCGTCCAGGGCATTTACCCTGGGCGGTTTTTTTTTGCCGAAAGCAAATCTTTTCGGTTGACATAAACTAAGGGTGGGTTACTATGGCGGCGCTATGAAAGAGATAACGACTGAAAATAACACTGCCACCCGCCCGTTTTACCTCATCACTGCCGCCAGCGGCATTCACGCGGGGAGCTGCCTTGTTGCGTGTGGCGCGGATCGCCACGAATTGCCCCCTGTGCGCGGGGGGCAGTTTCGCCATGTGTTCGCTTCCCGCACGGAGGCGGTCGAAAAGTTTCCTGAATGGGAAATTGAGATAATGACCGCATAACCATAGAAAACTGTAGTATTCCGCCCAGGGCATTTACCTTGGGCGGAATGTTTAATTTATGACAGCAAAGAAAAAGCGACAAGGGCGGCCTATCGCAAAAGATAAGCGCCAAGTGTTTCCATTTCGTGTAAAGGGAAGCTTGGTTGAGAAATGCCGCATCCGCGGGCGCGATTGGCTAGAACGAATAATAAAGGAGGCAAAATGAAAGACAGAGATTTAGGGCCGTTATTTGGCGGCCGCGATTATGACGCGGAAACTGAGATTTGCATAGAGCGCGTGGAGGCCGCCAACAGTCCTGATCCGCTAGACTTGGCCCAGAAGGACGCTATTCGGCGTTTGGCGGGGCTTCCTGAGCTGGTAACGTCTGAAACCATCTTGCCGGATTTGGCGGGGTATGGTTTTACGGATAACCGGGCAATGGGGCCGTTGATGCGGCGCTTGATAGCCCAGGGACATATAACACGCACGGGAACTTTCAGAGTAACAAAAAGAGCTGGAAGTAATACAATGCCCAGGCCGGTTTACCGAAATGAGAAGGCAAACCTCTCATGAACTATGGCGCTGGTTTCGTAATGTGCGAGCCCGGAAGGCGCGGCGGAGTTTATCGAATATAACATTGATTCGTTAAAAGGTCTAAACGGCGGATTTTTGATTGTTACGCAAGATTAAGGTTGACGTTTAATCGTGGTTAAATAGTTTGGAGGCGCTATGAATAAAGATGATATGAAACGCTTGGTTGATCGGGTCAAAATTAAGGAAATTATCCGCCGCCAGGCTATTATTAAACCAGATGAAAGCATGTATTCCGGCGTAGACCCGATCGAATACGCGGCTTTTAATCAGAGAGTATTGCCAAACTCTAAAACAGTTACCAGAAGAGTATTGATTCTGGAAACATGGATTGAGAAGCAGAGAAAAACCAAGGTTTCTACCCTTACGCCTATGCCGGTCCCGCCCAAAAAGGAAGTTGCGGAGGAAAAGGCCCTTTTTGCAGTCTGCAAGCTTTGCGGGGAGCGGTTGGCCTTTGATGAGGATCTGGAATCCGGCATTTGCCTAGAATGCGAGGACGTAACTAAGGGCCTGGGCTATGACTGAACCCCGGGCAACACCTGTTTTTGTGGCAAGGTGCCAGCATTGCGGGAAATATCTGGAATTGGGCGGCGCTATTTGGGGCCAGGAATATCCTGAAATGCCCGGTTCTAGTTCAGTTCCGTTTTGCTGCGACAAATGCCAGGAAGCGTATAACAAGGAATTCCAGGAGGAAAAGGAACGCTTTTTACGGGAGTTTTGCGTAACAGGGTGAGCGAGTAAGACCGGCGGCCCTTTAGGATGATACCACGAAAAGATTTATACCGGCAGTATATTGCGGAGCTAGAGGCGGCGCATAGCCTATTATTGGAGATTTCACGCCGTTTGGAACAATCCAGACCCAATTACAAACGGACTATTTGGGAGCTGGAAACGGATTTTGTGCCAGTAATCAAGGCAAACGCTCACAGTGTGAATATCCTGCGACTAATAGCGGGACAACAGGAGGATAATGATTGAACAACAAGCAATAACTAAGGGCGCTTCCGGTTGCTCTCATTTTGTTCTCTGGCTATTAACAGGGTATTCACGCGCCCAACGCGTTAAGCTGCAAAGGGTTATCTGTAAAAATGGCGGTTTATTGGCTGCATTAAGGTTAAGAAAGAGTTTTGAAATTTAATCCAATACTCGCCGGCATTTCGGAAAGCTTGGCTCCGCCAGACAACCGGCCTATTTACGATTGGGCGGCGGACAACGTGCAATTGGTAGGCGGCAAGGGGGCGTTTTTTGATCCAGACGCGGTTCCGTCTCAACGGTTTGCGTTTGATTGGATTTCGGATCCAGACGTAAAAAATATTGCGCTGGTTTGGCCGACTGGTTTTGGCAAAAGCGTATTTTTTGAGGCCTGGATAGCTCACACGGTAGCAGAGAATCCATCCGATGCGCAATTCTCGCATCAGACAGACCGTCCGGCCGCCCAATGGGTGGAAAAACGGGTTATCCCTACCCTGGAAGCTTGTCCGGCAACCGCTCCTATCATGCGGACAACGCACCGGCATAAAAAAAGGAAGCTAGAACTAAACTTGGCCAACGGTTGCACCCTCTATTTTGGGGGCGCGTCAATGCGAAACCTCCAGGATAAAAGCCTTCCCATTGTTGGCGGCCAGGAGTGCTGGGACTGGCCCGCGGGCGGCGCTATTTCGGAAGCTAAAGCCCGGACACATGATAGATTTGACGAAAAGATGGTTTGGTGCGGCCAGGGGGGATTTGAGGGAAGCGAATTTGAGGCGGAATATCTAGGCGGGGAGCTATTTACTACCGGCTTTAAGTGTCCGTCCTGCAAAAAGATAACGCCATATATGCCCCACACTGACGATCCTGGGGCCGATTTTGAGGCTGTGATGAAGTGGAATGAGGACTTGGCGGCGGAGGAGCAAGTTCCCTGGGAAAAATTGCTTAAAAGCGTAAGGTATCAAACTCTTTGTTGTGGGAAAAAGTATCGGGATACTCCTGTGAACCGCCGCCGCTTGGCCATGGCGCAAAGGTTGATTGCTCTAGAGCAGCATGAGGGAATCCCCGGTTGGGTTACTCACACGGTAAGCGCATTGGCTGCGCATTGGGTTCCTTGGCAAAAGCTTGTTGTGCAATATTTACAGGCCCGCCGGGCGGAAATGTCTGGTGATTCTAGCAAGTTGCGGGCGTTTACAATGAAGCGCCTGGCGCGTTTTTGGACTGAAAGGCCGATTACGCCAGTACTGGATCTTGATTCGCAGGAAAGCTATTCAAAATCGGACTATTTCCCGAAAACAGGCGAGCCGCCGCCTAGATGGGAGAGGGAGGCGTTTCGGCTTATGTCCGTTGATGTTCAGGGCGGAGATACTTATTGGGCGATTGTGAGGGCTTGGCGTTTGGACGGCTCTAGCCGTTTGCTTTACGAGGGGCATATTTCGAGCATCGAGAGCGTTAGAGAGCTGCAGGCGCGTTTTGACGTATCCAATGAAAACCTGGGCATAGATTGCGGGTTCGAACCGGAGCGGGTAGCGGCGGCCCGGTGGAAGTATCGCCAGGAGATCCGCCGAAATGGAAAGGTTGTTGGGTTTTCTTGTTGGGTAATGCTCAGGGGAGACCGGGCGGAGAGTTTTCCGCATCACGAAATCAGGGGGCGTAACAAGGTAACTATTCGCAAGGTGTTTTCTCCCGCGGTTAGCATGAAAACCAGTGACGGGGTTCCATACCAGGTGGTTCGTTTTAGCAACCTTATGGCAAAGGACGCCCTTGCGGCCATGCTGGCGGGGTCTAGGGCGTTTGGGGTATTTCGGAACCATAGCGAGGAATACGGCGCACAAATGCAGTCAGAGGCGAAAATAGAGGTATCACCGGGGAAGTGGTCTTGGGTAAAGGTTAACGCAAAGGGCAAGAAGTCTGACAAGGTTGCGAACCACCTATGGGATTGCGAGGTTATGGGGGTTGTCCTTGCATCCTTGCGAGGGGTCATATCTTCTGGCTTAAAGGACGAATCAGAAAGCGATGGAGAATTACAGGACGACGCGCCAGATTAAGGCCGCTTGCGATAAATACTTAAAATCCCGCGGGTTATTATTGGATTTCCGGCAAGTGCATGACCAGTACGCGGGGAAGGGTAAAAGCCTAAACAAGATGCGGAAAAAGGATAAGGTGCCAAGCCATATTGAGCGGGCGGCAAAGGAAATAGAGGAGGGAGGGCGAGAGTGAGAGTAGCTCTGTGCATCGGCCATAGTAGGGCGGGCGATTTGGGCGCGGTAGCCGCGGACGGGTTTACCCATGAATGGACGTTCTGGCGGTTTATAGCGCAACGCGCAAAGCTGGATTTTCCGGATAACGAGCACGATATCCGCATATATGACGCTTACAAAGGCCGTAGCTACACGGAGGCCATGACGGACATTGCCTGCAGGTTGCGGCGGGACCGGGTTGATTTAGCAATAGAATTGCATTTTAACGCTTACAACGGGAAGGCTAGCGGCCGCGAGGCGTTTTACTGGCATAGCTCCGCGGATGGCCAGAGGTTTGCGGAGACTCTTCTGGACATACAAGGCGACCTAGTGGGCCAGGATGGGGGGGATAGCGTCATGCGCGGCGCTAAACCTGCCAACCAGGGTACTCGGGGGGCGCAATTTCTGAGGAAAACGCATTGCCCGGCCGTGATTTGGGAGGGGTTCTTTGGCGATAATGACCAGGAGTGGGGATGGTATAGCCCTAGGGAGGGGCTGCTAGCCCTTGCGCTATCGGAGGCTATTTTGGCATGGGAACCCTATATGTTGGGTTAGGGGGTGTGATGCCTTGCGCA
>TARA_R100001594_G_scaffold19970_1_pt1 | contig 18218 bp, 22 predicted proteins | sample TARA_R100001594 | Tara Oceans TARA_R100001594 (sample SAMEA2622752) | marine metagenome | biome: marine biome (ENVO:00000447); feature: marine epipelagic mixed layer (ENVO:xxxxxxxxx); material: "saline water (ENVO:00002010), including plankton (ENVO:xxxxxxxx)" | depth 150 m | reverse complement strand
AGGAGGACAGCAGCTAGAAGAATCTCCTTTAGCCTATGGAGGAATAGAGGTTAATCCTTCTGGTTTTCTTCCTGGGTATAATCAAATTCTAGGTGGGATGTTTAATGATGCACAGTCTCAAGGGATGTATGGTTTTCCTGATTTTAATTATGGATTCCAACCTCAACAATTTAATTATGGCTTTCAGTCTCCACAACAACTTTGGGCCTAGTATCATAGGAATTTAAAATGTCAGAATTAGACCAAGACTTTTACAGAATAGGGACTTCTTTTAGAAGACCTATGCCTGGAGAGTCCCTTACAAACAGTCCTGAGAATCCTAGAGCTTGGGAGCAACCTCCTGTTATTACAGATGTTAGGGAAGCTTCCAGGTTTTTCCTTGCTAAACTTACAGAACCTAAAGTGTATAACGCTGTATTAGATTCTGTAGAAGCAGGTACACCTCTTATGGATATAGCGCAGGTACTTATGTATCAGGCGTTTAGAGATGGCCTTATTAATCCTGACATGATGATGATCTTAGTAGAACAAGTTGTCTACATGATAGCTGCATTGGCAGAAAGACAAGGTATAGATTTTATTATCCAGGAAGATGATGAAGAAGACATAGAAGAAGAAAGGCAAGAAGCTTTGTTGGCTGAAAATATGCCACAGGAAATAGCAGATCAGTTAATAGAAACTGATTTACCAGAAAGAAGACCAGCTTCCCCTCAACCTCCTTCTTTATTAGGAGCAACTTAACATGGCACAACTACCTAATGTTTATTCTCTTTTAGGTCAGGCAACAACTGATCAATATAGAAGAGAAAGAAGGGAAAGAGAAAAGTATTATAAAGATCTAGAAAAAGATCGTATGAGAGCTATGTTGCTGCAGCCTTTAATAGGGGCAGTAGCTACTACTGGTATGCAAGCTCTTACAGATTTTGTAGGAGATCGTTTGTTGCCTGAAAGAGGCAGTAGTTTTTTAAATACAGAAAAAGGTAGATCATTAGGTGTTCAATTATCAAGTATTGATCAACAGAAAAAACAAGTTCAAAAAGAATTAGATTTTTATAATACTCCTGATGCTTCTACAAAAATGGCAGATATTATTTATAACGAAGCTGTTGCCAAAATAGGAGATATTACTGACTCAGATAAATCACAACTTAAATCTATGATTTATGGTGACAAAGATTTAGTAGCTAATGAATTAAACACTTACAGAGAAAGTCTTAAAAAACAATTAACTTTTTTAAATACTGCTCCTAGTCCAGAACAAATTGCTTCTAGACTAAAAGATACTAGGTTTTACTATGGGAAAAATAAACTTCAACGATTATTTTCAACTGGTTTTAATAAACTGCTTGGAAAAGATATGGATGAAGTTAGGCAGCGATCTAGAAACTTTTTAATTACTGGCTCAGAAGACCCTGAATATAAAAGTGCTATTTTTGATTTTTTACAAAATAGTAAAACTTTTCAGGAATTGGAAAAATATTCAGATAATATTATTAGAGGGGACGATGAGTTAGTAAAAAATGCTCTTTCAAGATTAAAAACAGCCGATGATAGTAAAGAACTTTGGGCAGCTATTGTAGCAAGGCATGGTAGACAGGCAGAAGAAGCAGCAATAGGCCATGCTTTTTTCTCAGGTATAGAAAAGAAATATCAAGCTGCTCAAGATAGAGCAAAAGAGACAGGAACTGTTAATGAATATGCTAATACTTTAGGGTTTAGAGCTTTTAATAGTCCAGAATGGCGAGAGTTTCAAGATAACAATGATACTAGAGGAGCCAAGAATTTTGTACTTAAACAGTTTTTTGGTGGTCCAAACGGTGATCAAACTTTTGATGATTTTAGAAAATCTGCAGAAGCAAGTAGTTCTACAATAGCTGAAGCTCTTGATAATTTATATGAAAGTTTAGAGAGTTTTGATCCTAAAATAGCAGAAAAAGTTAAAGGCCAAAAAGCTTATACTGATCCACTTGTTGAAGGGGCCTTTAAAGAAGCAGAAAATTTAATGTACATATTAAGTTTTGAAAATTCACAAATTGCTAATTTTTCTGCAACTGAAGTTAAAAAAGGTATTCAAAATTATGTTGCTAAAAGACTAGAAGATCCTGATGTAAATAAGAAACTTGAGTATAGACCTTTAACTTTAAGTGAAAAATCTGATGAAGAAAAACAACAGCTTCTTCAGGATTCTATTGCTCAAGTAAGAGACGATAAAGTTATACAAGAAGAGCTTGCTATAAAATCAGATGAAATAAAAACCAGGCTTAAACAAAAGATGGATCAAATAATTACTACTGTACAGGATGATGATTCTATTGATGCTGTAAATAAGCGTCAAGTAGCTTCTGATCAGCTTAAAAAGATTATAGATGATTTTGAGCTAAACGTTAAACAAGGTATATTGGATCAAGATGATTTTTCTATTTTTCAAGACCAAGTAGTAGCGGCTCAACAAACTATTAATGATGCTTTTACAGTTAGTCTTACTCCAGGTAGAAAAAGAAAACCTTCAGTAAGAAGAGATTTGTTTTCAGATGTAACTGATTTTGCTAAAGATGTGTGGCAAGATTTTACTTTTTTTCCTAAACCAACAGGTTACACCCAAAGAAAAAGAAGAAGTCTTCTTGCTCCAGAAGAGCAGGTTGATTACAGTATGCCCGTTGATGATATTATTCAAAATACAGTAGCTGCTACTAATCTAAAAAATGTTGATCAGTCTTTTATTAAAACAGTTGCTGATATAGAAACTTCTTCTAGTTTGTCTACAAAAGAAAGATCTAAAGCAGGTAGTAAAAAAGATGCCTATGGTATCATGCAAATACAAACTGCTACAGCTACTCAACCTGGATATGGAGTTGATGACATATTTACAATGGCTAAAAATGCAGGTATTTCTTACGACACAGATCTAGAAACAACCGCCAAAGATCAAATAAAGGCAGGGCAGAAAAAAGTAACAGGTGCAGCAGGACAAGAAGTTACGAGACTTTTAGCTATTCCTAGTTTAAACATTGCTTTCGGGTCCACTTACTTAGATGCTTTTATGACTAAATGGAAAGGCGATAAAGTTAATACTATTATTGCCTATAGTGCTGGACCAGGTGCTGTAGATGAATTTAATAAATATAATAGAGATCGTTCAATTTTACCTAGAGAAACTCAAAATTATTTAAAGAAAGCTGGCGTATGAAAACAGAAAAAGTTTTTGAAAAAGCTGCTTACGCTGCTGATAAAGAATATTTAGATAATTTAGATAAAGTTTTTGAAGCTCCTGAAGTTAAGGAATCTTCTCCTGAAGATGAACCTATTTCTCGTCAATTATCTTATGGTTTTAGCCAAGGAACAATGTCTTTTGGCAACCTTGGAAGAGTTATAAGCTCTGGATATGAAGCAATCACTAAGCCAGGAGATTTTGAACTTCATTCAAAGTTAAATGAAATAGGCAGACAGCTTGATATACAAGAAGAATACCCAGAATTTACTGGTATAACTCCTGATAAATATACAACTGCAATGACAGTAGGCGAAGTCAGTAATTATGTTTTAGACCCTGTTAATATAGCGTATGCCTTTTTACCAGGAGGCATGGCAGTTAGGGCTGGACAATTTGCAGCTTATGAAGGAGGTCTTGAGACACTACGCCAAACAGCTACAAAAGGTAAAATTACTGATCCTACTAGCATTGCTATTACTGCTGCTGTTGCTGGAGGAGCTTCATTAGGACTAGATGCAGCTTTAAGAGGCTTTTCTAAAGAAGCTAAAGAATTAATTGAAGAGTCTTCAGAAAGAATTACTAAAACAGAAACATCTGCTGCTACAAAAATAGAAACACCAGCCACTTCTGTAGAAAATTTAGAACCTATTACTACTCAAGCTGATCATGTAAGGGCTTGGTGGAGAAAATCTTTAGAAGGGCAACAGACAGAGCTTTCTCAGCTTAGACAACGTGCTATAGATGGTGAAGATATACCACAAGCAGATTTTGTCAGGGCTTTTTGGAAAGCTTCAGGCGTTGATAAAGATAAACTTGATGTTGCGCCTGTACTTTCAAAAATAGAAGTTGAAGCTGTTAAAGAGTCAGTAGCTTCTTTAAAAACCCCTGCAAAAAATCTTTCTTTTGATGAATTAAATTATCAAGAGAGACTTATTCAAATATCTAAAGTTGATAATATTCTTAAAAAACTAGAAAAAAGATTAAGTAATCCTAGATATAACAGTTCAAAAATTACTGCAAAAATAGCACAAATAAAAACATATAAGTCTAAACTTCAGCAAAATATAGATACAGATGCTATGTCTTTAGTGACTTCTAAAGCAGATGCTGTTGTAGATACTATTGAAGATTTAGCTGCTAAAGATAAATTAAGTACCAATATCTTTGCTTCTTTAATGGCTGAAGCTGTACGACCTTTAGTAGGTGCTGCAGGAGGTGGCGTTGTAGGTAATATGTTTGATGATGATGGTGATCATAATTGGATGTATTGGGGTATGTTTGCAGGAGCAGGAGTGGGTCATCTTAGTAGAAGGTTAAATAATTCTACAGCTTTAACAGACATTCAAAAAGCCAATGGTGATTTAGTCATTAATGAAGCCTACCATTCTCTAGCTGGTAGAGCGATGGCTAAATTAAAAATTATGACTGCTTCTACTCAAGCAACTAAAATGGATGCTGCTGGAGGCTGGTCTAAAGTCATAGGTAACAAATTATTTAGTAGAATAGCTACAGGAGATGCTTATTCTCTTGAAGCTAAAGTTCAACGATTACACTCTGATTTTTTTGCAAGATTAAATTCTGTTGTTTCTCTGCCTGAAGCTAAAAATATTTTACAGCAAGCAGGAAAAATAACAGAAAAATCTGTTCTTCAAATGAATGAGGCTAATAGAACAGTTAATACTATAGCTGGTGAAATAATGAGAGGGTTTACAGATATTAACTCTCTTAAAGCTGGTTACACAGGATTAGCAGGAGATTTAAAACCTTTAACACAAGAACAATTAATTACTATTAGGGAAGCTGTTTCTGGTTATAAAGAACAACTAGGTTATGTTAAGGGTTTAGTCGAAGAAGCGGGGATACCTTTCAAAGATTTAGGGGAAGATTATGGGCTTCCTCAATTATGGAATATTGAAAAAGCAGATAAAGATTATTTTACTTTTGTTAAAGATTTAGAAGAAGCTATTCAAATACAAAAAGCCAATGGTGGTAAAGAGTTAAGCGCAGATAATTTTGCAACTAATGTAACTACTAAACCTGCTTTTAGAGATACAGTACAATCTAGAAGAAGCGATTTCTTTAATCGTGATCCTGAAACAGGGTTAACTACATTTAGAAAAGAAGCTGTTTATTTTGAAAATACAAGACAACTGACTGATAAAGAAGCAGTTAAATTCTTAGCTGAAAAAGGCTGGTTAAAACTAGATGCCCAAGAGGTTTTAACTGAGTATGGATTACAGACTATTAAAGTTGCTGAGTTTGCAAAAACTTTTGGTCCTAATGGCGAAGTAATTAATCTTGCTTTAGACAGGACTAGAAAAGCATTTCAAGAACAAGCCAGAAACTTAAGTCCTAAAGAGGCTCAAAGGCTTTCTTCTGAAAGAGAGACTTATGAGAATCTTATTGTTAATGGTATTGAAGCTTTTTGGGGAAGGTATGGAAAGCCTCTTCAAGGAGAAGTCGGGCAAACAGCTACAACTGCTGTAAGAACTTTACAAGCTTTAGCTAATATGAAGTATTTAACGACTGTAGCTATCGCTAACCTTCCTGATTTATTACAACCTTTTATTAATAGTAGTTTTGGTACGGCTGCTAAAGTTGCTTTACAAAGACCTTCTAAAAGTTTTGCAAGGCAGGGAAACTTTAAATATGACAATACTTGGGAAAGAGAGTTAATGAACTTTACTTCTGGAGGAATGATTGATTCCAGAGGACAAGCATTTTTAGCTAATACTCAAGATATGTATTTTAAATTAGTGGGTTTAAAAACAGTTACCAATGTATCTAGAAATTTTGCTTATGATGTAGGGGTAAACAGAGCTTACAATTTAGCTAAGAAAGCAAAACTTAGTAAAGCTGAGTTAAATGAAGTTAAAACTTTAGGACTTACTAAAGATGATTTAACAGTTATTAGAAAACATAAAACTATTGATGAAGCTTATGGAGATACTTCAGGAGCAAATGTTTTTTTAGATATAGCAGGAAGACAATCAGCAGACAGGGATGCCATTATCCCTTTAATGGGCAACAGACTGTTATTTACACAGCACCATAATCCTTTTATTAGATCAATGGGACAGTTTTTATCCTGGACTATGGGTAAATCTGCTCAATTAAATAAAATATTGTCTAGAGTTGAAGATGGAGATGCTCGTTTAGCATTAAAAATGTTAGCCACTGTTCCTGTGTATGCAGGTTTAAGAGAAATGAAAGGCTTTTTAAATCCTAGTGCTTCTAAAGATCCTTATGAAGATGAAGATTATATTGATAAAGCTTTAAGAGGTTTGAAAATTTCAGGACAGACTAGCAACTGGGCAATAGATAAGATAGCTGAGTCTCTTAAATACAACATATCTTCTAGGGATAATTTTACTGGAGGCTTTTCTCCTGCTATGGGCTATATGGAAGAGTCTATAAAAGCTTTAGCCAGGGCTGCAGGAGAGGATGATTTTGAAGATGCTGCTAAAAAAGTAGGAGAAACTATTCCTATTGTTTCACAAGCTTTAGATGTAGCAGAGAAATATTCTGTAGGTGGTGAAGTAGAAGTACCTAACGCATCACCAGAGCCTGATGAAAGAATAGATAAGATGACAGGACTGCCTTATAACCTTCAGGCAGGTATACCCTATAGGGATGAAGAAGATCCACTGAAGAGATTAGGACTAGCAGGAGGAGGAACTGTACAAGGTGATCCTTTAAAAAGAATGGGGTTTGGTTTAGGGGGTGGTGTCTATAAATTAGGCAAAGCTTTATTTAAATCTTTAGGGGATGATGCAGCAGGAACATTTGAAACTACTGCAGCTAAAAATTTAGCAGATGTTACGCCAGAAGGCAGTGTGGATAATGTAGCTAAAAGTTTAGACGAAAAGTTTCAAGGTACTTTAAAAGTACAACATGCTTCATCTGAAAAGAATCTAAAAGAATTTATAGACCCGTCTGAAGTTAAACCCTCTGCACGTTATCCTGAGAATGAGTTTGGCGATAATGCTGTTTACTTTGGTGAGAAAGATAGCCCTTTTACAGACCCTGAAGGTATGTATATGTATGATGCCTCTCCTTATCTATACAATGTTGAAGCTGTTTTTGATAAGGCTTTCGTGCTTACCCCTAAAAATATTAAAGAGTTGGCTTCTTTGATACCTGAAGATAAAAGAAATTTTGGCGGTGATGTTGCTGATGTCTTAAAAGACAAAGGATATGACGGGTTAATCATAAAAGGCTTTGATGACTCAAGGGCCGCTGAGAAAGCAGTTAATAAAGCTACAAAGAAGGATAAGTTTTTTTATGGTATTTTCCAAGATCAAGTTATCTCTTTCGACCCAAAGAAAAATAAAATCTTAGGTGATGCTGAAGTTCGATCTGGTATTGAAGGGAGAACAAGATATATTGCTGAGAACATGGATGAGGAAGATATAGCTGCTTGGCAAGAAGCTAATAAACTTCCAGAAAGTAAGAGGCAAGCACAAAGGCCAGAAATTATTCAATCTTTACAGCAAGTATTGGCAGGTAAAAAATCTATAGAAGAGCATAATAATCTAGTCGATGAGGTATTTCCTCCAGTCTTTTATACAAAAGAAAATGCACCTGAGTTCCCAACATTAGTAGAAGTTAAAGGGGCTGTAGGTAAGAAAACTTTAACAGGTGGCAGAGGTCTTATAGCCGACATATCTATCTTAGCCGACGGGCGTAGAGTTTCTTCTAGGCTAGATATACCAGCGTATGATCAAAGAGGTGTCTGGGCTGTAACTTTACATGAGCCTGGGAAAGGGGGTAAGGCTTTTGCTTATGGACAATCTGCTGTATTAAAAAATGTAGAATTCACTACTAATCCAAAAGATGCTTTAGATATTGCAATGGGACAGGCCAAGGGAACTATTGCTCGTATTGAGGGAAATTGGGTTGATCATAATCCTTATGCAATTTATGAAAAAGCTTTGGATCTATTAGATAGTGATGAATGGGTTCAAGTAGGTATGAATCCTTATAAGCATTCTTATTTTTATGACAAAGCAACTATGAAGCCTTTAAAATCTGCCTCAGAAGTTATACAGGTTGGTCCTTTAGTCCTTGCTAAAAAAGACAAAGATTTAATATATGCAAACGCTGATGATTTTAAAGTTGATCTGAGTCCTCAAAGTATAAAAGGTAAGAAGAAGCTTAAAGATCAAGAAATAAACATAGACAGTGTTTCTTTTATGGAAGGAGGGTTAGCATGAACCCACAGTCTAGAGAAAATGTATTTGAACAGTTAAAGATAGATGAAGGCATTAAGCATGAGTGCTATCTATGCTCTGAAGATGTGCCTACTTTTGGCATAGGCCATGCAATACTAGAAGGAGATCCTGAATATGGTATGCCTATGGGTACACCTGTAGATGATGAAAGGATATGGGAAGTATTTCAAAAAGATTTAGATATATCTATTGTAGAGTGTAAGGTTTTATTTGGTGGGGATACCTGGGATGAGTTTCCTGATGAAGTACAGGAAGTTTGTGTCAATATGATGTTTAACCTGGGTAGACCTAGATATAGTAGATTCTCTAAGCATCTTGCTGCTTTAAAAGAACACGATTGGGCTACAGCAGGAGCAGAAGCCCGTGACAGTCGCTGGCATACTCAAGTAGGAGATAGGGCAGAGAGGCTTTGTCAAAGGCTTGAAGCTCTAGCATAGGCTGTGATTGGTGAAGTTGCTGCTGTACTTTCAGCCCTTAAAGTTCTTAATGATGGGTTAAGCACACTTAAAGAGTCAGCAGGTCATGCTAGTTCTCTTCAATCTTTAGTAGGTAAATGGGGCGAAGCCTCTGAAAAATACAGGGATGTCGAGCGTTCCAAAGCTGGGGCAATGTCATACAAAGAAGCCCTTGCTATGGAGTCTGCAAAGCGGCAATTAGAGAATTTTGATAGACAGTTTAAAGACATCTGCCTGATACAAGGTCAAGGGGATCTGTATACCAGCGTTAAGAATCGCATGGAGGAGAGCAGGTTAGCCCATGAAAAAGAAGTTGCAAGGATAAAACTTAAAAGAAAAGTGATAAGAAAAAATTTAAACCTCGCAGGTACAGTAGCTTTTGCTTGGATAGTCTTTATGGCATTTGTATGGGCGTTTGTTTGGATAGTGGAGAATAGTCCAGATTGAATGATATTAGTCTTTCTTTTAGTTGTTATAGTCAGTGGAGAGGTAGTCTCAGACGACCGTATGCTATTTAGAAATGTCTACCGCTGTAATGAATTTGCCTTGGCTATTGAAGAAGGTAGAATGGGGCCAAGGAATAGAAGATACACAAGGAATAAAAATTTAACAGCTTATTGTATTCCAAGGATGGTTAATCAAAACACACTTTTAATAGAGTAATTAATATGAAAATACTTCTTTTAGTTTTTGTTTTATTTCTTTCAGCTTGTTCATCAGTCCCTTTATGTGGTGAAAGGGAATACAGCGTAACCCTACCATCAGGGATTCCCTTTGTAGATGGGGCATTTAAACTTAAAACAAGCAATGACCATGTGGATTGTGAACTAGATCCAGAAGAAAGAAGTCTACCTGAGTAAATAGGAAGCATAAAAAACCCCAGTAAAGGAGGACAATACCAGGGTTTCTTATTCGCCTAAAGGCAGGGTTTTCCACAAACCACAAAAAATTATAGCACAGCTAATATTTGTGATACAATCATTAAAGCTCTATTTCCTTTACACACAGAGCTACTCTCTTAAACCAGCTTAGTGTTAGACTAAAGACCTCCAATTTAGCACTAGGTTGGTTTTTTTATGACTACTACTCTGTATCTCATAGCTCAAATAACCTGGTACACTTTTAGAATATTTGAAGGTGAAGATCAAATAAAAAAATGTGAAGAGCTTAAGCAGCAACTAGAAAAAAGATTTCCTGTTGAAGCTACTTGTGTATCAAGAAAAGATAATGCACTAATCCATAATAATATAGTTTACTTGTCTTCGTAAGCTTCATTCTTAGGTGTAGTAGGATCATCAGCAATATATCTACCATAGCTGGTTCTAGCTCTTTTTCTAATAGCTTTGTTAGCATCTTTAGCTTTAGATACCTTTTCTTTAGCTTTTTCTACAACTCCAGAAACAGCTTCCTTAACATCTTCTACTTTTTCCTCTACCTTTTCTGTTACTTTCTCTTCAACCTTTTCTTTTACTGCTGCTTTAGCTTTCTGTTCAGCAAGATACTTTGCTTCATCAGCAACAAACCTTTCTAAGCCAGCCCAGAATTTAGCTACTAAGTTTTTAACCCAATCAATCAGTCCCATTTTAGTTTCTCCTGTTTAAACCCACTTGTGTGTTTTCTTTTTACCTCTATACTTCACTGCATGTCCTTCTGCTATCAAGACATCAGCGATGTTCGTACCATCTATCTGGTAGATACTGGCAAGTACCCTGCCATATTTATCTTCTTCTCCACCATTAAGACTTTCTACCCAAACTTCTTTACCACAAAGTTCTTTCATTCTATCTCTAGCAGCCCTGGCTAATACCTTTTCAGCAGGACTACTTCCCCTAAGTTCAGGGGTATCGATACCACTCACCCTTATAGAAGAGTATTTAAATATGTCAAAGCCTAACTGCAGGGTTGCATACAAAGTGTCCCCATCATATACACGCCCAACCTTTCCTTTGAATATGAAACTCTGTTTAATTCTTGGTTTATTCATCTGTTATTCCTTATATACTCTTATCTGACCACCCTGTATGGGCATTCTGCCATCCTATTGTACCTTTAGATTGTAAAGGAGGTCTGGGCTGATGTGGACGATAAGTGCAGTCAGTCAATGTAAGGTGATGTCCATATGTACTAAGAAGACCTCGACACTTTATACACCTTACTTGATTCATAAGTTTAAAAGGATTTTTATGTGACAGGCTCATCTGTTTCTTTCTCTGGATAGTTTCTTTTTTTCAGCTTCAGCATAAAAAATAATCTTGTTTATATCCCTCATCTTATCGCTATGGGAAACTTCTCCATATCTGTAACAGCTACGAAAGATCTCACCTATCTGAGCATTCATATTTTTATATGAGATAAGGTCTTGAAGCTCTTCAGCATGGTCAGGTAGTTCATAATACTTAGCTGTTGTACCATCTGATCTACCAGGATCATTATCATAGAAGTTATCAGAAGCTTTGTCCCATTCTTCAGGTGTAGCATCATTCAACCTCGCTTTCTTTTTCATTAGTCCTCCATTCTTCAGGGATTGTATCAGCGGTATACCATCTAAACTTATTAGAGTCTGCCCACTCAGCATGGCTTCTTTTAGTACCATCCTTTCTTTTCTTAGCTAGTGGCATAGGTAACTCAGGGTCAGCAAAAAGGAATACTAACTCAGTATTATCAGGCAGTACCTTTTGAATCCATACATACTTATTGTATTCAGCATGATCCCAGAACCTTCCTTTAGCCTCAATCAGGATCTGTTTACCTTCAACTTCTTTTACAAAATCAGGCTCATACTTATGTTCTACAACATATTGAATTTGATCACCATGATGTTGCCATCCTTTTAAAACTGTTTTGTGTAGTATCCTTTCAAAACCAGAGTCATAACCTCCCTTAGTTCTTCTAAGTTCAGGAGGTCTGGCTTTTCTTTTACGTTGCACTAGCTTCTACCTGTCTGCTCACAATAGCTTTTAACATCTGCTAAAGAGATGGCTTCCAGGTTTTGCAGTTTAACCATATTCTTCAGGATAGATTTCATGCCTTTAGTAGACATGGCAATGGCATAATGACCTTTTTTATTAGCAGCATATTCTGTTTTAGCTACTGATTTTTTATTTACTTTGCTGGCTTCTGCGTCTGACAACTGTTCTCTTAACAAAGCCATTGATAATTCTTCTGCTTTTCTGTTTATTTTTTTAACTGTTTTAGCATTCATAAAAGGGGAATCTCATCTACTTTAGGTAAGCTGGCTACTCTGGTTAAATACCTGACACCATTTGCATATTTAAATGCTCTTAAGCCCCTGCCTCCATTCACATCACTCCAACATTCCTTTTTGTAGGAGCAATAAACACAAGTAGAAGCTAATTTCATATTGCCTTGTTTGCCTTCAGGCACAGGTTGATAACATATATCAGGGGGAGTCTCATCCTTTAATATTTTAAGAATGTTATCTATCTTAAGTGATGGATTAGGTTTTGTTAACTCCCCAGGTTCATAGTAAGCAAGCTCACCTGACTCCTTATTAACAGCAAGAAAGCCTCCATCAACAGATTCTTCTGCTGCCTCATAAGCAGCTAACTGCATAAGATACCCAAAGGGATCATTGTCATGGAGTGTACCATCAGCAAACTTCTTAAAAGAAAAGTTAGAAGCAGTCTTTATATCTACTACTTCACCATTAATCTTACAATCAATGTGTCCTTTAATACCTTTAAGCTCTACTTCTTTTTGTTCATCAGTAACTGTATACCCTGCCATACGAACCAGCATTAATACTATCTCTTCCATCAAGTGCCCATAAAGGAACTTAATAAAAGTTGAAGCAGGTATCCTTGATGCTTGTGCCTGTTTCTTACTATCAAACCATAATTGTCTTAAAGGCTTTCCAAGGTTAGACATCCTGACAGTAAACTTATCCTGTGGTTGAGGATTAGACCAGTGCCTAAGAGCGTCTTTAATAGCTTCTCCTGTCTTTTCTATCTCTTCTTCTGACAGGTTAATCGGGCCATCATTAAGCTTATCTAACTCAGAATAAACAGTTCTAACTATTGAAGTATTCATTAGTGTGTTTCGCTCCAGTTATTTCCTACTTTATACTCTCCATCTAACTTACAACGCAGACCAAGGGAGATACCAGCCTCCTTTATAGCCTGTACTCCAAGCTGACCTACCTTATCAGCTATCTCTTCCTTGGCTTCTATCTGCCATTCATCATGCACATTAGCAACAAAGTGTGCATCTTTCCCTTCAAGTTTCTCATTCAATATAACAAGAGCTTCTTTCATTACAATGGCTCCTGCACTTTGCAGCAGTGTATTCAATGCACTGTGTTCACTTCTTACAGTAAGGTGTCTTTTATCTAATCCTGAGATGGAGCTATTTTTCTGGACAACTCTTGATACTTTGTTTCTAAGCCTCGTAAATGATGGAAGATTATCGAAGAAAGATTTTCTAAGTCTCGCGCCCGTATCTTTGCTTCCTCCAGCCACTGCCCCAAGCTTTGCATCTCCTGCTCCGTATAAGAGTGCATAAATGAATGTTTTTGCCTGATCTCTTGATTCCAATCCTGCAAGTTTTTGATTGCGACTATGGATGTCTCCTGATTCAACTTCATTTTTATAATCCTCATCGTTCATATAGTGAGCTAACATGCGTAACTCAAGGCCACTAGCATCTATGCCCACTAACTTATAACCTGGGGATACTTGCCAACAAGCCCTGAACTCCTGCCCATAAGGTACATGTACACTAGGAACCTGTGCCATATTAGGTTTCCTGTGTGTCATGCGTCCTGTCACAGTTCCATTGTGTATCACATGGCTGTGTACCCTGAATGTAGCGGGGTCAGCTTCTTCAATCCAGGAATTAAGCTGCGTGACACGCTTCTCTAACAGGAAATATCGTTGTATGTACACAGCTTCTGGAATATTAGTCACAGTCTCAAGAACTTTTTCATTTAAGATAGGTCTGCCTTTCTCAGTAAACTGGGTAGGTTTCCAACCAGCTTCTGTAAGATACTCAATAAGCTGAACCCTTGAAGAAACATTCAGTTCTTTCTTAAATGTTCTTACAATGTAGTCTGGTCTAGGTAACTTCTCACCTACTGCCCTTAAACTATATAGCTCTGACATTTCCAGAAGCTCTTCATCAGTCAGCCTTGTGCCTTGACCAGCTTCTGTCACTGCATTTCTGGCTACGCTTCCATCCTTTTTATATTTAGGGAACAACTTGGTTTCAATAATCTTAGGCTTAAAGACTTCTTTTATTTTCTTTTCATTTTCAATGATGTCTTCTTCTAAAAAGGTTTTAATCTTTGCAGCCTTGTCCATATCTAATAAGAAGCCTTGTCTTTCCTGCGCCCCCAGTATCTCAGCTACCCTGTGTTCAAGATCAATAGACTTAAGGCTAAACTTCTTTGACCTTTGTTCTTTCTGTAGCTCCTTAAATACTCTGGTATTAAGTTCAACATCCCTGATACAGTAGTTAAGCATCTGTTCTGAGTAAGCACTGTAGTCATGGAAATCAATCTTAGGGTAGTTCAGTATGCTTCCCCAATCCCCAAGCCTGTGGCCTGTTGACCTATCAGGACTAAACAATCTGGAAAGCACTAAGGTATCCCTTACTTTTATATCTCTGGCAAAATCAGGTAACTCAAGTACCTTTCTTATACAAGGTATATCAAAGGTCAGGATGTTGTGGCCTATCAACATGTCGGCTGTGTTTAAATACTCCACAGCTTCCTGCAGTTCATTAGGCCCAAAGGAACTAATCTCCCCTGTTTCAGCATCCTGTACCACAACACACCAAATCCTTGTGTACTTGATTCCATCTGTTTCAACATCAAACACTAGCTGTTTCATAGCAAGACCTCCTCTTCATTAGCTAGTTCTATGTCCCTGTCGTCACATTCTTCAAGCCTACCTGTCACAGCATCGTATTGAATGTGTCCTGCATCACCTACCTCACCAGTGTATCTATTCTTTAATACCCTGAGTCTGGTTGTCCTGGCCTCTACTTCATCTTCAGCTTGCTGGTTTCTTTCTAAAGCAATAACTGAATCTGCAATTTGGGCTATGACATGTGAGCCTCTAAGGTGAGAAAGGTTAACCTCTGCCCCATTCTCATGTCCCTTATTACCATCCAGCCTTCTTAGATGGGAGACAGTGACAATAGATATGTTAAGTTCTTCACAGAGATCCCTGAACTTGTGCATGATCTTATTGATCTCTGCAGTTTCATTCTCTCCACCTGCAGCACTGATCATGTGTATGTGGTCTATAAAGATCCACTTACAGTCTGACCCTGCAGCCATGAACCTAACCCTTTCTGCTATGGAAGTAAGATTGTTTTCTCCAAAGTGTTCATACACCCACACCCTGTTCTTATTCTCACCTTCAAACAAAACATCATGCCACTCACCTAGTTTCTGGGTGTCGATAGTAGCTCTGATCTTGTCACTAGAAAGGCGTTCATTTGCTTCAATAGACATCAAGCCATCAATGGTTCTCTCATAGCTTTCTTCCAGCATGACAATACCAATGTTGTCTTTAGTCTGTGACAGTAACCAATGCTGCAACTCTCTACATACAGCACTCTTGCCTAACCCTGTACCAGCAGTTAGCACAGTTACCTCACCTTGGCGTAGCCCTTCCAGCTTTTGATTAAGTCCTCTCCAAGGGAAAGGCACAGATAACTTAGTAGGTCTTTCAAGATAGCGTTGCTTCTGGTCACTGACTGAGATTAAACCACTTGGTGTATAGGTCTTGGCGTTCCACCAGGCATCCATAAACTCAGCCTGTTTACCAGCCATCAACATATCATTGACATCATTAAACCCATGAGGCAGGGACATTATCTTTGTCTTACCTGTCTCAAGAAGTCTAGCTGCCTTTTGAGCAGCTTTTCTTCCTTGTTCATCCATGTCAAAGCACAGCACCACATTGTCAAATGAATGCAGATACTTCATGTTAGCTTTCACAGCTTTTTCTGCATCACTAGATGACTTAATACCAAGACAGGCATAGTTAGTATTACCTTTGTTTACCATCTGATAAGCAGACATAGTGTCTATCTCACCTTCACAAAGGGTCACAAACTTTTGACCACCTTCAAACAGTTGTTGTCCAAAGAAGTGGACATTAGACGCACCATCAGACCAAGAGAAAGCCTGTCCTGATTTATTCTTCTTGGCCTCTACGAACCTTGTTTTAATTACCTCCTTATCTCCATCGTAGTAGGGGTAGTAATGCTGGATGTCATTATGATTTTCATCTCTGGCAATCCTGACATTGAACTTCTTGACAGTAGAAAGAGACAAACAGCGAGACTTTATCTCAGCAATCTCACCATCTGAAGGTCTTAAGTTTTTCTTTGTGTTTAATCTGGATGAAAAAGAAAGGCCATCGTCTTTACCTTTCCTTTCATGTGATCCATGCTCCTCAATATAAAGATTCCTGTCTCTAGCGTATTGCTGGGGGTTCCAGGTTCTTTCACAAGCGAAACAATAAGCACCACCATTGTGGTACTCAGCTAAAGCATCACTACTACCACAAATACCGTCTTTCTCTGGTATGTATAACAGGCTAACACAAGGCAAGCGGGCCTCTTTATGGTTGTTGGAATCATCACTCATAACTTCTATTCCTTGTTTTACTGTTGGTCTAGTTGGTCAATGTCTTCCTGTTTAAAAGCTCTTCCTGCTTCTGTTTTGATCAGCATATCTGCAGTTAAATGCTCTGTTTTAAGCAGCTTAAACATCCCTTCAAGAGAAACCTTTAATATTGCAGCCTGGTCAGTATGTTCTAAGAGACTTTGTTTAGCTTTGGCTACCAGCCTGACTAACGATTTAGTCTCCTCCCTAGCGTTCTCAAGCGAGTAGACATTTCCTTCCAGTTCTATTCTATCCCCTATCATCAGAAGCCCACCTCATCTTCAGTAATCTCAGAAGCAGTAGAAGTTTCTGCAAGCTTAGTAACCTGAACAGCAGCTAACATAGCGCGAGTATACTTTCCCTTTGAATATGTAAGAGGATGCCACTGAACTTTAGCCATACTTCCATTAGGAATGTACTCCTCACCTTCTGCTTTATCAGGATCAAAGTAAGGCTTCTTGTCTATGTCCCACACAATAGGAGCCTTGTTAGGATTTCCATTGTAGTCAGTTGCCCACTTGCTAATGGTGACAACAGGCTTGGTTGTGTAAGGTCTACCTCCAGCTTCCTTCATGCCTACGTTCACACCAGCATCTTTAAACTGTTGGAAAACTTCTTCAGACACAGCTAGGTTCAGTTCCCAAAGGTACTTGCCCTTCCCAGGTTCTTGCTTCTCAGTCCAGTCAGGAACTGCTTCATTGATTTTTGCATAATACAGTTCACCTTCTACGATAATTGAATCAGCCATTTTAAGTTTCTCCTTTTGGTTGCTGATTAATAACAGATAAATACTCTTCAACAAGGTCATAACCTGTATAGTTACAACCCTGTCCAAAAGTAATCTCTAAATAGTTTGGATCTTCTTTACTGACTTTTGGTCTAGCAGTCAGCTTATCCTTATACATTTCACTACCATAGTGGTAAGTAAAATCATTCCACTGTTCCTGAGTAAGTTTGATACTCATTTATAGGTGGCCTCCTTTAACACTTTCCAGACCCGAATACCTCCTTCCTCTATTCTGGTAGGTCCTTTGAAATCTCTGCGTCTAAGTGCATGAACAAGGCCAGTTGCTTTATTTCTGGTAGGAACCAAGATTGAATCTCCTACTTCCATACTGTCTGCAATATCGCCCCATTCACTATCTATTGCTCTTTTCCTTGGAATAGGTATGTCTTTTTCTATTGTATATTCCATGTTGTGTTACGCCTCCTTACATAATTGGTTTAGGAACTCAGGAATACAATCATAGATGTAGCGATGATCAGCTAATTCAGTGCTTGTAATTTCCTGTCTTTCACCCTTGATAACTTTGTAGCCTCGAACAGAAGGAGAGGTAAACTCTACCCCCTCACTTCTTGTTTTAGCTATTACATATGAAGTGAATGCCTCCAGCACATGTTGGCCTGGAGTATCCACCATCATGGATGTGGTAAAAGCGAGGGTAAAGATCTCCTCAATAAGCTCACGCTCATTCGTAGTATCCATTGTGAGTGCCTCCTACTTAAGCAGCTTTAAGCAGTTGGCAAGCAGATCTTACCTGTATACCTCTGTCCACCTTGATAGAAACAATGTTCTTCGCAGTGTTCTTGGTTGAAGCTGGAGCGTGAGTAGCCCAGTGAGTCATGGCGTTATAAGCAGCCCACTCATTAGACCCTAAGTCACGCTTCTCATGGCTCTG
>TARA_R100001594_G_scaffold19612_3_pt1 | contig 18226 bp, 10 predicted proteins | sample TARA_R100001594 | Tara Oceans TARA_R100001594 (sample SAMEA2622752) | marine metagenome | biome: marine biome (ENVO:00000447); feature: marine epipelagic mixed layer (ENVO:xxxxxxxxx); material: "saline water (ENVO:00002010), including plankton (ENVO:xxxxxxxx)" | depth 150 m | reverse complement strand
AAGTTATAGCTATCGGAGCAACGTCAAATGCTACAGACCATGTTAAAATAACAAATGCAGCAACAGGTTCAGCTAATTATCCAACAGTTACTATTGATGGCTCAGATTCAAATAAGTCTTTAGCTATACAAGCAAAAGGCACAGGACATGTTTATGTTACAGCTTCACATGCTGATAGCTTGTTTAATATTGCAGCTGCAGGTGGTGGTGGTGTTAAATGGGCATTTGATGCTGATGAAGAAAGGGCTACTTGGTATGGCTCTGGAACTAAGGCTGGTCATATAGAAGCTCAAAGCGATGGAGAGGTTCAAATATGGAATATGATAGATAGTGGTACTGGAGCTGATATTAGCATAAGTGCAGTAGATGATTTAAGACTTGGAACAGGTAATAATAATATACAGTTCTTTAGTGGAGGTATGGCACCTGCTGGAGCTAGCTTTGCCATGGGGACTCAATTTGCTGAATTTAGTTCAGCTGGAGGTAGCTATTTAACTCATACTGCAACAGCTACTTCAGAAGGACTCAAAATAGATAGTAACTTATCTGGAGATGATGCTAGCAATGGTACTGGCTTATATATTGATTTTGATAGAACAGTAGCTAGCTCAGGGACAGAAAATCATTTAGATTCGGGTATTAATTTAGATGTTAATTCAGCTACGCTAGGAACTGGTACTGTTAGGGGTATAGATATTGATGTAGTTGGAGCTACTAGTGGAACTTCTACAGCTATAGGACTTGACGTAGATGCAGATGGCGCTGATACAAATATTGGAATGGTTATTAATACAACTGGTACTCACATAAAATTAACAGCAGATGCTGATCCTGCTGATGATTATGCTACTTTAGCTGTAGCAGATACAGGGGACTTGACAATAGCTACCATTGGAGATGGAGCTAGAGATTCTGATTTATTGTTAGATGTAGATGGTGCAGTGAAAATGGATTCAGCATCTGGTAGTTTTCATATGTTAAATAGTGGAACTGAATTTAGTGAAACAGGTTCTGCTTATGCTGGTATGATACTTGGCTATACAAGATTACAAGGAGATTTAACTAACACAAATGCTTTTGAAATACAAAACTCAATGACAGTGGAAGATGATACTCATAAAATCACATTTAAGACTCCACCTAGCGAATTGGTTGAGATTGAAGCAACATTTTTAATAAATTGCTCAAGTTCAGATACAAGGATAGAAGTTGGATTGAGTACTGCAAATGCTACAGATGGGTATTCTGCTGTATCTGCTGAATTAGAGTATGATGCCAATGGAATCATGTTTACTGACGATGAAGTTGATGACCATGTCAAAACTATAAAATGGGTATTATCTGCAAGTCATTTAGCAAGTATTGGTTCAAGTAATACTTTTTGGATTGGATTTTCAACAGCAGGTGTTACTAAAACTGCGAACTTAACCTATGGATATAGGGCATCTTTTGGCCTAGGTGAACATCCATTTGTAATTAAAGCAACAGCATTGCCTTCAACTATATATGATGGGCAATAATTGATTTGGAATAATATAATACAAGGTGTATTTTATATTGATAGAAACTAAGTAAAAAAAGGGAGTTATATATGAGTTGGGCAGCTAAGCAATATCAAATGGGGCTAAAGTCTAAGCAAGATCTGAGGGCCACTGAGTCAGCAGCTAAGAAAAAAGGTTTATGGGGTTCAGTAGGTGGAACTCTTGGAAGTTTAGCAGGAATGGCTCTTCTAGCAAATCCTATTGGAGCTGTAGTTGGTTCAACAGCTTTAGCAGCAGGATTAGCTACAGGGATAGGATCACTTGTAGGAGGACATGCAGGAGCAGAAGGCCTCACTTCGAAAAAAAATAAACAGATACTTAGAGGGGAGCATGAAGATACTATATTCCATAAAAAAGATGCTAAAAAGCTAGGAGAAGACCTTAGGGGAGATATAACTTCAAGCGCTGTAAAATCAGGAGTATCAGCAGGATTTATGGAGTCAGCGGATTCATTGGAATTGATGAAACAACTTTATATGGGTAAAGATCCAAGTGCTTTTGACTGGGTAAAAACTAGTTAATTATGGCATTTGATATTGAAAATTATACAGCAGAAGAATTAGCTAATTTAGCTAGCGACCCTACTACTCTAACGGATTTATTAAAAGACCTTGATGTTGGGAGTAAAAAGCGAACGTTTTTTGCTAAATTTGATCCAACTGAAATTAGTGATATTATAGCTTCCTTTGAAGGTAAAATGAAGAGTTTAGACCAAGGAACCAAAGCGAAGATTCAAGGTCTAAAAGGAGAAATGAAGAAAGTGGGACAAGCATCTCGATTTGCTATGGGTAAGTCAGGACTATCAGGTGGTGCTATGAATCCATTAAAATTCCAAAGTAATTTATTTTCCCAGGTTGGAGATGTATCTAAACAAAGAACTTTAGGAATGCAGCAAATGGGAGTAGATATGGAGCAAGAAAAAAAATCAGCTTACAAACAATATGAAGACCAATTCATGCAAATGTTAGGTGCAATTAAAGGATAAATAAATGGCAATTGTATATGAAAAAAGTGATTTAGGAATCTTCTTAGAACAATTACCCCAACTATTGATGCAATACTATTCTGCTCAAGGTGAAAGAGAAAGAGAAGCAGCAGAGCGAAAAGCTGTACAAGAGAGATTTGACGCTAAGCTTCAGCATGAAAAAGATTTAATAGAAGATAGAAATGAGTTGGAAGCTAATCTACTTCATTATAAGGATATGAAGGATGAATATAGAGATAATGAAAGGCTATTGGAAGAGTTGACTAATACCTATCTAGCTTCAGGCGCAGAGATTGAAGATTTGAATGAGCTATTTAGAACAAATGAATCTTTAAAGGTACTGGAAAATTTAAGTACTATACAAGCTGATGATTATGCTAAAAAGGCTGAGTATTATTCAGATAAAGCGGATAATGCAGAAATTAAGATTGAGCAATTAAAAGAAGTTATCTATGGCGATATATTAAAAGCTAAGCAGCTTATTCAAGGAGGAGATCCAGAAGCTGGATATACAGGTGGAGATGATCCAGAGGCTTGGGATATAGGAGATATAGATTACAATGTCTACAAAAGTCTTTATGGAGAGAATCCGATAATAGAAAACTTATATAAAAATGTCCCAGGAGAACTTACTAAATCTTTAAATATACTAGAAGCAGGTAGAGTCTCAAAAGAGTATGATGAGGCAAGAACGGAATCATGGAAAAGTAAGAAGACTGATGAGACTGTTGACGAGAAAGAAGATAAATCTAGATTATATGTAATGACTAGAGTAAATAATGCATATAGAGAAAGTGGTTTGCAAGGTTTTGATACTCATGCTTTGGTTGTAAAAGCTCCTGAAGGAGAATATACTGCAGATTCAGTTGAGTATTCCCAGCAGAAACAAGTTGAAATTCAAGAGGGTATTGCATATGCTATCTCAAGAATAAGAGATGAGGTATTTCCTATAGATCCAATAGAAAGATCTGAATATGTATCTAAAGTATTTCAAGAATACATATCAGCTCATGAGGCTTCTGTGCCTGTTTATAATCAGGGTACAGGACTTATTTCTGATTCTGATTTTACTTATTTTGAGGGATTTATTGAAGATGCTTGGGATACATATAAAGATAAAGATCCAGATGCGAGGAAAGAGTTGGATGAGATAACTCAAAGATTGTTTGGGTATACTAGAATGACATTTGAAGAATTTGTATCTGAATATAGATCATTTAGAACTGACCTTATACTGGGACCTTTAGCGAAATCAAATCAAAATATTTTAGATGAAACCGATAATAATAATAATGAATTTGACTGGGAATTTCATTTAAAATAGTATGGCAAATTTATATTACAATGACCCCACATTTGAAACTATTCCAGATTTAGGTTCTGAAGAGAATATTAAGAATATATTTATAAATATGCATCACAAGACATCTGCAAATAGAGGAGATGTGGGAGCAGATTCTGCATATGCTGGAGAAGAACTTTTAGCTTTGGCATTTTACCCTAATATATTTAAAGATGTTTATACAACTGAGCTTGGATATACTGAAGAACAAGCTGATTTTGCTTTAAGCACAGTTGAAGAAGCAATGATGAATAATCCTGAAGACTATTTTAATGCAGTAAATGAGAATAGCGTGGCTAATGTTTATACTACGTCTGAGTTTTCAGAAGTTAATTCAAGAGAATCTATGCAAGGAAATGTTCCAGAGGAAACTGATGCTCAAGCTAAGAAGTATGAAGCAATAAGAGGTTATATTCTTGGTAAAGTGGAAAGTTATGATACTTATGAAGCTAAACATAGATATATTGATGAAACAGTTATTGATGCAGGTAGTCTTGGAAAGATTAAAATATCAGATATAATTAGCGATAGACCTGAATTACAGCAAGAAATTAATGCACATATGTTAGCTAGTGCTATAGAAATTAGTAAAGATCCTAATGCTCCAGAAACTTTTACTTTCTCGAAAGAAGTGAGTAATAATGCAATACTGAAATTACTAGATACTATTGATAAGAATGAGCAAGTAATCGAAGAAAAATATGGTGGCCAAGAAGGATATGAGGAAATGCATGCTCATATAATTGGCAAAGAAAAGGAGAAGGAATCATTAAGGGCACAAAAGAAAGAATTACTTAGCTCGTTGAATAATCTTAGGAAAGATTGGGATGAGCGGTCTGCACATACTATTATATCAGGTTTAGCTGTCCCTATCACCCAAGTATTTGCTGGTTGGACTGATTGGTTTAGAGGTGAAGGTCAAGAGAGAATTGAGAATCGTATGTTTAAATTTGCTCACGATGCTGAAGGCAATACTATAAGTTATGGAGATGAAGTGGGCCCTCAGATTTCTTCAATTCAAGCTTCTCTTTATGATGTACAAGATAGATTAGTGGAACTAAATGTTAAAGACGAACTTTATCAGGGCCTTAAAGAGCTTGATCAACAGCAAAGTAAAAATCTAAATGCAATAGCTACTACGCTTATAGATGATTTAATATTACATGGATATTCCACTGAAGAAGAAATTAGAACGCTATTAGGAGAATAATAAATGTCCAATAATGCTCTTTACGATTTATTCCAAGAAAGAGAACGTAAGAATAGAAGAACCTTTATAGAAGAGACAGGTCAAGGTACTACTGGAAATGCATTATACGATTTTCTAGGTCAAGCTGCTTGGGGATTTACAGATACAGGCTCATTGGGTTTGCTGAATGCAGCAGATGCTTACAAAGAAGGGGTGTATGGCGATGATGCAGATACCTGGGAGGAGATGATAGCTGGGGATGCTGCTGGAGATTGGGATGAATTGTCTGCTTCAGGTAGAGCTGGTAATATGATAGGAACAGCTCTCGGATATCTTATCCCATATTCTTTAGTTGGAAAAGCTGTTGGAAAAGGTGTTACTACTCTAGGTAGAGTTACTGGAATTGGAACTAAATGGGCTTCAGCTAAATCTACAAAAGAATTAGTTAAAGCGGCTGGGAATTTCCCTGTATCTCCTGGTCGTAAAAAAGTAAGTGAAGTTCTTACTTCTAAAAAAGCGACTCAAATTATTGATGATGCCTATGAGGTCGCAGAAGCAAGTGCAGCTATTCATAAAATAGAATCAGCTTTAGGAGCTGAAATAATAGAGCAAACGATGAGATCTACTGTGCGTAGTAATATGCAGAAGACTCTAAATATAGCTGATGACGAGATACTTGATGCTCTTTCTACTGAAGCTGTTAAGATAGTTTCTCGAAATAACCCCAAAAATGCAATGCAAATGATGAATATCGTAGCCAATAGAGCTGGTTTAGGTCCTCGGTCTGGATATATTGTTGGAGCTATGGCTTATGATGCAGCTATTGGGGTTGGAATAGCTACTTTAAGAACAGCTCAAAATATAGCTTGGCAAAAGGCTTATGGTGTAGAATTTGAAGGGATGGATGGATATAAGTACAAACCAGATAATTATGATTTAAATTATGGTAAAATAGCAGGGAATTGGGCGCGAGAAGCCTTATTTGAAGGTCTGTTTATGTCAATATTGGGTCCCGTTCAGTTCTGGAGAGGTGGTACTTCGGGACAGCATTTATCTAGAATGCGTAAAATAGTAAGTAAAGCTTCCTCTAGTTATTACAAGCCTTTAAAGAAATATAGCAATGAAGAGTTGAGAGCTCAGATTACAGCTATGCATAAGATATCTGGTGGCTATTTAGATGCTAAATTACCCATGAAGTGGAGAAATAAGCCTGATAATTGGTGGGCTACAGCTACAGATGATGCAGGGACTGCTGAGATGAGAGAGTACTTAAGTGCTCTTAGAAGAAAGTTCATAGTTAATGCTCCAATAGAATGGACTAAAGAATTTGGTAAAGATATGTTTTACTCTCTTCCTAGAATGGGAGTTGGTGTAGTTGCAATGAATGGCATGGGCTTAGCTCATAGTTTCTATAATAATGGATTAAGCATGGAATCGCTTAGAATGGCTATGGGAGAAACTCTACATGAAATAGCAGCTAATGTTATGACTGCTATGTTTTTTACTAGAAAGCCACATAGCTTCCATACCGATACTACTAAACCTGGATGGTTTAATAAAGTATTCCAAACAGGTGATGTTCCTATGTGGACCAGTAAGATACAAGGAGATATAGTAGGAAAGGCTAATAAGCTTAAGAAAATAATGGGTGGTCTTGAAACATTTGGAATGGATAAGGATAAGTTGAAATCTATTAGTTATGTTTTTGGCGATGGTAGAATGAGCGATGAAGCCAATAAAGCTGCTAGCAATAGTATTAAAAGGCAAATGGATGCTACCCCTGAATTTAAAGAAATAGAAAATGTATTTAAAAAGTATGTAGGGAATGAAGATTTAACAGGAGTTGATTTAGTTACAGGTTTTAATAAATATACAAGCGAACTTGTGAAAAATGGTGATCTTACTTTAGAGCAAGCTACTATGTATCAAGATAAATTACATATAGCTAGAAAAATTATAGATATATATGAAGGTAATAGTGGTGATCCTATTAATATCAAACAATATACACCAGTCCAGGCATTTGAAATAGTCAATGAACTTGCAACTATTAAATTTAATGGTAAGGAATTAAGTACTTTAAATATTGACCCTGAGTTTAAAGAGTGGACTAGAAGCAATATAATTAAAAGTATCTCAGAGAAACATGAGATAATGAGAAATTATATAATTGAAACTTATGAAGCTTTGGGTATTCCTATTGAAGCAGGGACTAAGCTTGACGAAATGGTAGTGCCTGATATAAGAGAAGCTTTAAATTTTGCAGATTTTGATGCAGGTAAAACATTTGCTACTGTATATCAATTTGGAATAGATAATAATTGGATAAGACCTGGAACAGCTTTACCTTCAGAATTTAGAGGTATGTCTGGAGACCAACAAACCAAAGCTTCTGAAATCTTTAATAAATATTCTGAGAGAATGATGGATTCAGTTTATGGTCCTAGATGGAGAGATGAGATTGATTTGGACTTAAATATATTAAGAGATAGATCATTCCACTTTACTTATGATACTGCATTGAAATTGCAGCAAATAGAAAGAGGCTATCAGCTATTAACAGGAGGGAATGAGCATGGAGCTCCTCTTGGTGAAGCAAGAGATACTTTCGTTATGTTGCAAAATTTAATATTAAATAAGCAATTACCTTCAATTGAAAAGCCAGCCAAAGATGTGGAAGGTTATGGTGAGGTGAAGGATTTTATAGATAAATTGCATAGTGTAGTTCTTGATTTAAATCCAACTGTTGTTAAGAATAGTCCTACAAAGCTAACACTTGAACAAGCTACTGCAATAAAAGAAAGAATAGAAAGTGTTGTAGGAGATTTGATTAGGAATCCTGATGCTTTCAGAGATTTTAAAAATGATATACTTGATAGGTCTTTGGATAAATTGCAATTGCATGATGCTAATGCAGGGATAGATGTTAAGGCTAGTTTTAGAACTATTATAAATGATGCAGGTATGAATTATCAAGGCGATGGTTATAAGGTCGTTCTTCCATCTGTAGAATCTATAGGCAATCATTTAAAGGCTATGAAAGAAAGTGGAGCTATAAGCGATGAAGCTTACAATTCATTAAAAACACATTATGAAAAGGTTATGGCTATAGCTGCTGATTCAAAATATCCAATGACATTTGATGATAATCTTATTGAAAATAAAGAAGGTGATTGGTATAGAGCATTATTGAAATCTAAAGCTACAGGCGAAGCTGCGCTTGATCATATAGCATTTGATAGGATTGGTCAATATTCTGAATTTTTAAATAATGAGGTTACTAAATTTGAAAAGCAATTAGAATGGCTTTCATCAGGTATGAATAATCTTGATACTACAGGTAGAGAGAAAGTTCAGAAGCAGATGGATATAGTTGTTAAGGAAATGAAAGCAACTATGGATTTGGTGAAAATTTTAAAGACTGCATTAAAAGACAATGACCCCTATACATTGAGAGCTTTAGCTAGAAAAGAAGGAGATATAGAAAGTGTACTCAATTTATTATCTCAAAGTCCAGCCAATTCATCTAGAATGGAATATGCAGAGAATGTATTAAGAATAGCTAAAGAGGTTCAGGATAAAGCTCAACAAATTGTATTAAATGAAACTTCAGCTCAAGCTTTTATTAGAGAGCAACTACGTTCAAAGAATATTCAAGATAAAGATGTTCAGGATAATTCAATGAGGATTACTACTCCTATCTTTTCTAATAAGTATCGTATGCCTATGAATGAAATTGATAAGTTATTTGAAATAGATAGGTCTACAAGGAGATCTTCTGAAGATTTAAAATCTATGACTAGAAATATTCTAGGTGATTATTATGAATTAACAGGAGATATCCGAAGTCTTCAATTGAGATCAGATGTGAAGAGTCTTGTTAGGAAAATAGAACAATTATCTGGAGATGTTCTTTTAAGTGATGATAATTTTATGAACTTTGTAGTTAAGCCATTAGAACTTAAAATGAGAATTGAAGTTGAAAATATGCCTAATGAACTTAAGCCCTCACAAGCTCAAATGGATTCGGATTTATATGGTATCACTTCTAATTATTTCTCTAAAAGAGTTGTTAAAACTTTAAAGCTTGACTTGCGTACCAATAAATTAATACAAAGTGAGTCTGTAGTAGGGAATACAAAGGAGCGTGGCTTAACAGGTATTTTAGAGCTATTAGACCCTAGTCAAAACTTTATTTATTTAGCAGAGCGTACAGGCATTGATATGGATGGAAAGTCTATTAGGGACATTAATACTAGAGATTTAGCAGCATATAACTCTGCATTGAAGTCAGGTAATTTTAGCATAGAACATTCAAAGGCTGAATCTGAATTTTATAAAACAGATGATGTAAGTAAATTAAAAGATGTAAATCAAGACCATTCGTTAGAAGGTGAGAGATTTGAGATTATTCCAATAAATGAATCTACTTCCTTGGTTGTTAGAGTAGATAAAAGTCCTGGTTCTATTCATAGGGAATTAGCTATTCAATATTCACAAGGTGGAGAGTTATATAAAAAAATTGAAGCTCTATATGATGGTGATTTAGGTTTAGACACTCCAAAGCATAAAGTTATTAGAGATTTATTGCAAACTATAAGAGGTGGTAAAGATGACATGTCTGTAGTTCAGGGAATAAAACTAACTAGATTACTATTAAATATGCCTAACGATGTTGAGTTTGTAGTAGGAAATGGAGATATAAATTTAGAACATTCTAGAATTAAGCGTAATTATAAGTATGATAAATTGAATGAAACTAAAAATGGATATGTCCCTACGGTTGAAAATCGTGCTAAAACAGCTAAGATGTATCAAAATAGTAAGTCTAGATTGTACAATAATGTTTATGACCAAGTGAAAGATTGGTTTGAAGCCGATAAGAAAGTAAAATCTATTACTATAAAAGATGAAAAAACTGACTTTGATAGAAGCAACAATGAATATAATATATTTAATAGTTTAGATAGAGCTAAAGTAAAGTTAGATGAAAAGCTTGCCAATGGAGATTTTGGTGATGATAGATCAGGAGGCAATCCAGATTATCTTTATAATTTAAAGTTGATAGGAGATGCTCAGAAATCAATTGTTGATGGAGAGACTTTTGTCACAAAGGAATTTTATTTAGCTTCAATGGCTATGATTGGGTTGCATCCAGATATGGTTAGAACTGATGCTACGGGTAATGTAGTTGGATTTAAATCTGGAGGAATAAAACCTACAATATCTCATTCTAAGATAGTCACAGAAGGTAAGGGAATAGATGGTTCTGATTATGGTCAAGTAGAACAGTGGTTTGGTAAAACTGCATTTAAATATAATCCTGTTATGAATGATTTAATGAGTGATTTAGGGGTTGATATGCTTACCTTTTCTTCATCTAATAAAAAGAATTTATTTAAACGTAGAGTAGGAGAAGATACTACCGATAGATTTGCTAACTTAAACCCTGTAGCGTCAGAGCAATTACCTATTAGATGGCATGATTATGTTAACAGAAATACTATTAGGGAGCGAGTTGAGGATGTCATAACTGAAATTCCATTGGAATCCTTTAGCTTGAGAACAATATCTAAAGAGCATGATCCTTCAGTAGCTGCAAATACAGGTATCCATATGAGTGATAAGAATGGTATCTCTGAATGGATTGGATTACAAAGAAAGATTACAGCGTATAAAGATGACTTGAATACTATGTATACAGACCCCTATTTCAGAACAGCATTAGGTCAAAAAGTTGTATCATCTATGACAGAAACTGGTGATCCTTCTATGACTAATAGTGCTATCAGTTCAATACTATCTAGAGATGGATTAATATTAGAGCCTTGGGCTCAAAGAAAACTTGAAGAAAATCTTATAAATTATTATATAAACAATGGTTCTATTTCAGGTGGAATCGTTGAAGATGGTTCTTTGGACGTTATGACTGCAGATTACGGTAACTTAGATATAAGTGTGCGTTCTACAATCAATGATAGGCCTACAGTGCAATATTACGGAGAGTTCCTACCCTCATACTATGCATCACAAAAACTCTTTAAAAAGCCTGGTTCTGAGCTAAATGGAGTACATAATGTATTAATACAAAGAATTAAGTATAAAGCTGAAGATGGGAATATGAGGGAAGCAGATGCCTTCCTAGTAGATATTCAGGGAGAGAAGTTTCTTCAAGTAGAGGGAAGATTTATAGATGAGAAAGGTAGATTGAGAGATATTGATGATCCAGGTTTTTTCCATCTTGAATATGATAGTAATAATTCTGCTGCATATAGACGTGCAGAAAGAATAGAAAAAGAAGCATATGAAATGAAAGATCAGGAAGGAAGATTGCTTATAGATGAAAACACTACTCTTGCAAGCGCAGCATTGTCTTTAGATCCACTAGGATTGAGCGTAGGAATGCTAAATGTAAGACAGCCTAGAAATATGATTGGTGATGTTGTTATCAGTAAGATGGCTATAGTAGATGGTAAAGCTCATGTAGATGAGAATGCAGGGAATACAAGTATGATGAACTCAGTCGATGCGATTAAACCCCAAGATGCTGATTTCGACTTTGATAAATCATTTAATTATGTTGCAGCTCCTGGGGAGTTTTGGAGAGAAACAAATAAAGTTGCAGGGTATATAACTGGTTCTAGTGAAGGACAAGATGGAGCTATCAATAGACTATTTGACCCTAATGTGCAGACAGGATTCTTTGCCAAAACATTGCCAGATTTAATTTCTGGGGATTATACAAATGATATGATATTAGCCGAGGTTAATGTTGCTAGAGGACAGTTTATAAAAATGCATCAAACTTCTACTTATCTATCTAATATGTTTAAATCAGATAATTTACTTCTTACTTTTGATGTTGGTGATATAGTAGATATTAATCAAGCTACTCTTCAAGTTCGTTTAAATAATTCAGGTAAGTATGTTAATTTAGTTGACAATATTAGCGACATGGCTAAAAGATTTATAGATATGTATGACAGATTGCCATCCACTGCCTCAGTAGATAAGATTAGATCCATGCAAGACGAAATATGGTTTGGAGAAAATGGTATATTTGACATAGGAGTTGAAGAAAGAGGTAGTTATGGTAATTTTAAAAAGGTCAATGAATATAAATTGACGGATGATAGATTTAAATTTGTCAGAGATGCAATTAGAGCTAGACTTATCGATCCTTTAAATTCTTATTTAAAATATAATAGAGGTGTTCAGACTGATGTAGCAGGAGTTCAGACTAGAGCTACTATAGAAGACTATAATAGAGCTTTTGTTAATTTATATAATAAGACATTAGATATTTCTAAGGCTGGGAAATGGGGATTGGACCCAAGGGTTAATTTTGAAGCTGGATTGAATCGTGCTATGAGATATTTCGATGAATCTCAAAATCCTTATGATGTTGCTATGCGTGAATTGCATGGAGTACATATAAAATCAAGTACAATGAAAGAAGAAGGTTCATTCGGTAAGGGTTATAAAAAATCTGATGAAATAGTAGATTATATTGAGAATGGATTTATTGAGGGAGCAAGAGAAACTAGATTGCAGCAAGAGAATAGATTATTTAATATAGCATTAAATGAATATGTAAAAGATGAATCTAGAGTATTAAGGCTATTAGAATTAGCTAAAAGAGAACGTTCTTTAACAATAGAAATTGAATCTAAAAAGAAATTTGTAAAACCTACAGAAGAAAATACGGAATTAGCTAATTTAACTGCTCAATTGAGTAGAGTTAAAGAATTAAAAGCTGACATGGAGGAATCTGTTTCTTATATGTTTGGCAAAAATGATGAAATAAATCCTCCTAAGCTGCTTTCAAATTATGGTTATGGCCAAGGGGACTTTTACAATAGAAGCGGGAAAGCTGTTGTTGTACTAGACAATAAAGGAAAGATAGTAGAAGTCGTTCAACCAAACAGAACTAATAGAAATTCAATATCAAAAACTCGTCATAAAATGATTGAAAATGGGAAAAGATATCAGGTGACTTCAGGGGATGAGCAACAAGGACTTCGTATATTGGCAGAAGCTTTTGGTGGTAATCCTGTAATTAGGGATTCTGATGGTAAAGTTCATAGAATGGATATTTATGAATTAGTTGAATATTTAAATATAGATTATGGCTCATTACAAGCTAAAATTAGAAGTTTAGGTGCAGAGTTAGCAGAAAAAGATTTCAGGTCAAGAGAAGATTTTGCTAAGTATTCTATTAGAAGAAAAGCAACATTATTTGATGCATTGTTCAAGGATATAGATGATCCTGTGTATAGAAAAGCATTGATATTACGATTACTTGCTCCAGATGTATCTGATAAAATTGTTAATATTAGAAGCGTAAATCAAGGTGGTCCTAAAAAAGCAGTATTTGATTATATGTATTTAGAAAATAAATTAAATGAACCTACAATGGCCCTTCTTACTGATATTGCTAGTGGAGAATATAAGCCAGATTATATGCTAAAAGACTTTGCTAATGAAGTCTTAAATGATGTTACTATTATGAAAAACATTGCTTATATCGCATCAAAAAATAGACATATTGACATTGAATTATTAACATCTAGAATGTATACAGAGCCTGCTAGTTTAGATGGAGCTTTAACTACAAAGAAAATGATATCTCAAGATATATTTAATAAACGTGAGTCTTCAGATGCAAATGAAAGGAATGCTGCTAAGGTTCTAATTGAATATGCAACAGGGAAACTAGTTGATCCTTCAATATTATATAAAGCAACTAAAGTTATGGAGGCATCAGGTATTCCTGTAGATAGGATATGGGGTAAGCAGCGATATCTCACCAATGAAGATGGAACTGTTAGAGAATATGGTTCACAAAGGATATTTATAAATGAAGCAGATGCTTTGAGGCGTAAAGATTTAGGTGAAAGAGGCGGTATTAATCAATCTACTACTCAGATGATGAAAAACCATTGGGATTGCTTATTGAAAGGAGATAGTTAATGTCAGTTTTCACATGTGGATTACGATCTTTTCTTAGAAAAAGAGAAGATAAAATGAAACCAGCTGATAAAGAGAAACTTCATAGAAAAATGATGGATTTAGCTCAAGCATGGGAAAGAGGGGCTGCCTATAAAAATGTTCAAGATTCTGGTTGGAATAATCCAGAAACATTTGAATGGTTGTGGAATAAATATACTCATAAATCACTAGATCCTTCTCAGCATCCACCTAATTTTAAAGATTTTAGAAAGTTTGAATTTGGATTGAGGTTGTATAATAAAAAGATTGCCAAGAAAGATGGTTTGATTTGGAGCAAGTTTCATTTGCCACGTGCAGCTATGCAAAATGTTCCTGAGTTAAAAAAGTTTGAGACTCAATTAATAAAAGAAACTTCTTTTTTTAGGGACTTTACTACAACATCTAATAAGCAGGTGAATGAATTTTTATCTGAATTTAAAAATTTGGGATTAAGCCTAGGTTCTTCTGTTATGGATACTCCAGGACTCAGAACTCTTAGCGATGCAGGGCAAAAAAGAATTAGAGCTTTACAGAATAGTAGGCAAATTTTAGAACAGAAAATTGCAAATACTACCAATGTACTTGAAAAGCAAAGATTGGTAGCTGAAATGTCAGGAATCCAAAATGATTTGAAAAGATTTTATGAAATTGGAGCAGGAAGAGCTTATAAAGTTATTAATAGCGTATTGCAAGGTGCTGATGTAGAAAGTATTCAATTAGATGGAGTTAACTTAAATAGTCGTCAAAAAAATTACCTATACAAAATGAAGAAGAATATGGTTGAGATTCGCAAAAATGGTGTTGTGAGTCTTACTCGTGGATTGGAGAAAATCTTACAAATTTCTAAGGAAAAAAATCTTCCTTGGGTAGACAAAACTGTTGAAAGAATAAAGGGTATGATAAAGGCTATTGAGTTTCAGCATACTGTTGACACTGAAGGAAAAACTATTGCTTATAAAGATATGGTTGGTGATAAAGATTTCTTGGCTTTAGGATTTAAACCTGGTGAAAGATTGGTAAGTGATGGAAAGCTTGCTTTCTCCCCACATTATATGTCTAAATATACATTAGGTATAATGAAGACAATTAAAAACTTAGAAAGTGCAGTTGATAGGCATGAATTAAGTTTAGATAAAAAGTTAGAGCTGGAATTAAATAAGTGGGACGAGACGATAGTAGATATCGCAAAACATAGAAGCCCTATTATTGATAAATATTATGACGCAGATCCTTATTATTTCTTGAAAAAATATGTGAATGATATTGGTATTTTTAATTACAAAACTCATGTAAAGGCTACATTTGAAGATGCTGTTAGAACTATCCAGAAAGAACATTTAAATCCAGCTAAAGAAGCAGGCAGGAAGGATTTAGAAGAAGCATCTATGGATATGTTGAACTTATTAGATGATGTTAGAACTGAAATTCAAGTTGTAGATCCATTGAAAGAAAACTATATGACAGATGCTATTAGACTCATGACTTCTGTGACTTACTTTAGATTAATGGGAGGCAACCTTCGTTCTGCTGCTAGAAATGCTACTCAAAGAATGTATGAATTTGTTGAATTTGGTGGAAGGGCTTTATGGGATGCAGCTAGATGGTATAGAGATTCAGGTACTACAGAGGATAATAAAGGAAAAGCTCTTAGGCAAAAAAAGAAACGTGGTCTTCAATGGTATGATGGTAAAAGTAAAACTTCAAATGCTTGGGATGCTGTTATGGGCAAAGATGGTACAGCAAATATAAGTGAGCAATCTCGTGGAGCATTGGATGATGCTTATATGTTAGAGAAAGATTTATTTGTAGATAAAAATGGAGAATTACAAGTTAAAGATGGTGAAAGAGCGACAGAGCGTGTTGTTAGAGCAACAACAGGTCTTACAAAGCTCACTGGAAAGTTTCATAAAATTGTAGAAGACTGGAACAGATCTAAAACATTTGATACTGCATTTGCTTTAGCTCATCAAAATTTAGAAGCATCTGATCGTAGCTGGCTGGCAAGAAATATGTTAGGGAAAGCTACTATCGAAAAGATTAAGGGAGAAAAAGGTAAAGATTATGTAATTACTTATGATGATGTTATGAATATTCATGGAGCTAAGCATGAAAGAGTAGCTGCTGAGTGGATAGAAAATACTGCAGGTGAAATTGCATATAATGCTACATTGGACTTGCATTTTGAATATTCTAAGTGGGCCAAAGCTAAAGCTATAAGAGTTCGTGGAGATGAATCAAAAACAGTGCAGTTTGCTAAAGCTGGATTGGGACAATTTGCACATTATAGATTTAATATGTTTAACCTTATGTATGGATGGGCTAGAGATGCAGGACATTCTATAAAAGCTAAGGATTTTACTAGTTCTGAAGTTGGCAAAGCAATTAGAATGGGTATGTTGATGCCGATGATAGGAATGCTTTCTGTTGTAACTAGGACTGACTTCGAACAATTAGCAAGTAATGATATAGCGGAAACTGCAGAGAAAATGACTGCATGGTTAATGTCTAGTAAGGAAAAGTTCGAAGAAGGTGAAATTAGTAAAGAAACTCAAGAATGGGTTGATGAAGTTACTTATGGCCAAGGATTTGGTCCAAGAGGATGGTTCCCTAATTTCGATATGGCTGCAGGCATATATGAATATTTATTACACGCATCTATGGGAAGTCCAGAAGATCCAAGGCATGGATGGAAACATAAAGTATTCAATGAATCAATTCGTAAATCTGTAAATAGAAATGAAAACCAAGAACTTTATGAACAATTATCTTGGATAAATGCTCAAGCTGCTAGAACATATGCATATTCTTCTAATGCATGGAAATCAGGTGGTGTAAAAGATTTTTTCTGGTTAGAACTTGGATTCTTCCCTGACAAAGAACAAAAAGAATGGTCAAGGTGGCTTTATGGTACTGGTAAAAAAGGTAAGAAGAAAGCTCCTGCTACAGGACGAATGTCAGAATTGGAAAGGCGTAAGGTTCTACGTTCTTTATCTAGAATAGGATAGGGGCGCTAACCCCCATCCCTATAATAGAATGCTACATTCTTTTCAATAGCATATTTACCCTCTCAATCAATTTCTCAACACGATTAACTAAAATATTGTTGGAATTATGATTATTCTGGGCGTGTTTCTTCCTCGGTCTGTACAAAACAGTCGGCATTATGTTCTCCTTAGTTAGTTGATAGTAGTTTAATTAAATACTTAAAGGGAATAGCGGCATAAACCTGGCTTCTGTTTTTCTTAAATACTAACACAGGCGTACGTTCTTCGGAATTAGTTTCAGCTTGCGTCAAAGAATCCCACAAGTTGAGTCTTTCTTGGTTCTTACATTCAAATGAGAGTCCTATTAAGCGTTTAGCTAGCGGAGAGAATACAATATCTTCTCCAGACACTCCCATTATTTGTGACTTTATATCATCATCTTCAAGCTCAGGATATGCTTTTCTTAATTCTTTAACAACTAAGTTTTGCAATTTTCTACCCTTTGCTTTTGCTGATTTAGCTTTCACGATTTATTCTCTTATTAAATCTATCCATAGCTATATTAGCACTCTCTATAATCCTATCCAAATTATTACTATTAGCAATATTTTTGGGCTTGATTTTTATTTGCTCCTGCTTCAGGCTCTCCTCCAGCCTCTGGACTCTCTGTGTCAGTAACAGTATCTCCTGATTTATCTTCTCTATCTCCGTCAGAATCACTTTTGTTTGATTGTTCATCACCTTTCTCCTTTAGATATTTTTTAAGTTTTTCTTCATCTCCATTGCATTCAATGTATGAAAGGATTACCATATGAAGATAATCAATAGATCTCTCCATATCTATAGTCTTCTTTAGAAGTAACAAATTTCTATCCATTAATTCACCATAAGTTACCTTTTTTCTTTTACTCATTATAACCCCATTCTCTTTGCAATTCTATCTACAAGATCTTCAAGTTGTTTTAAGTCATCATCAACATCAGCAACCCAAGAACCTATTTTATCTAAATCCTTTTTCAATTGCTTTATATCAATCTCTTCCTTAACTTTTTTAGGTTTTTCTTCAGTTTTCTTAACTTTTTTAGGTTTAGTCTCTTCAATTAATTTATCACCATCTACAGGATTTGTATCAGGTGTTGGTAGTGGTTTTTCTTTTACTTTCCCCATAATTTACTCCTTACAATTAATGCCATT
>TARA_R100001594_G_scaffold11458_1_pt1 | contig 18278 bp, 5 predicted proteins | sample TARA_R100001594 | Tara Oceans TARA_R100001594 (sample SAMEA2622752) | marine metagenome | biome: marine biome (ENVO:00000447); feature: marine epipelagic mixed layer (ENVO:xxxxxxxxx); material: "saline water (ENVO:00002010), including plankton (ENVO:xxxxxxxx)" | depth 150 m | reverse complement strand
ACTAGAAATTATTATGCAGGTCATGGGAAATTATGGGTAACTTCTGCAAACGAAAATGACTTAAGTAGTATATGGTTAATTGATACAGTTAATTGGCATGGTGATGATGCAGATAATGAAAGAATAACAGCATCACAATATTCATTAAGTTTCGCAAAAATACATAATTTTTTAGCAAGTCCTGAACAAGGAATAGGTTTAATTGAAGAGCCATATTGGTCTAAAATAGACCCTAATAATCCAGACTCAGACCCTGTTGAATGGGTTGATAGAAATTGGACAAGTCGTCCTGTTAATTCTTTTATTGGAGGCGTTTGTGAAACTTATTCTCATCAACCTCATTTAGATGATGGCGCTGATACAGGAGCAGGAAATGGTAGATGGAGAGTATGGTTTAGTTATTGCAAAACTAATGAAAATGATACATTTAATAGATGGGATTTATTTTTATACAATATAAGGCCTACAGAATTGTGTAGTACAGCAGAAAAACGAACAGCTTATATGTATGACAAGACTCCACCTTACCAAGAATGTTCTTCTTTTAAAGCAGAAACTGATTATTATGATACCCATTTTAGTAGTGCTGATGGGTACGCATATTATCCTAAAGATAAATTTATGTTTACTTTTTCACCTCTTACTTGGAATCCTGTGACTAATATTTCTAATGGAGATGGTGGAGTAATAGCTAAAGATGGTAAATCAGGCCTTGGTCTGAGTGTACCTCATTTATTTACTCAAACATGGGCACAAGCTGGTGGTTCATCAAATGACCCTTATTATACAGATTCTACTTCTAAAATCCAATTATTAGCAGCATATAAAAGCGAAGCAACTACAGCAGGTACTAATGCCGATAATTACAATACAAGAATGGCTGGAGGTCATTGGTTTGTAAAAGGAGACGAAACTACTGAAAAAAGACTTGAAAACAATGGGAATACTATAAGAAGAGAAGGTATGGAACATTATGTTGATTTTCAAGGTAGTATGCCTAATGACCTAATATTGGGTGGACCTATGTATAAAGACCCAAGTGGAATGTGGCATCATATAGATTTAGGCTTGAATAATGGGCCATCTTATTTAGATGACGAGGGTATTACACCTTTTGATGAAGCTGGTAATTTAATAAATATAGGTATGGGCACTAATATAGGTTGGTTAAATAGTAATTTTGTAGAAAGTCAACAAGGGCCAAGAAGGGTAAGAACTTATAGACATTGTTTATTACCTTTTCATTTAGAATGGTTTCATACTGGAGGGACTGATGCTACTCAAGAATATAAAACTGGAACAGCATCTAAAGTCGCACATCAGGTTAATTTAATTACTAAAGTAAGCGGACAATTTGTAATGTATGGTGGCAGAGTAGGAGTTTCTGGAACTTATGGTGACACTCAAGATGGAGGAGGTAAAAGAAGTTTTTCTGTAACTAGTAATGGTATAATTGAAGATTTTGTAGGTGAGCACATGGTGTTTACAATGCATGATTCACCTTGTGCGTTTTCACCTGCAGGTACTGATAGCACTACAGATAATACTTTAACAAATTGGGATAATGATACTGGAGCTGAAATACAAGGAAGACCTGGTAAAGATACTAGTACTGTAGATATTATTGCTAATTTAAATACAGATAAAGCAGTAGCTCCTTCTTTAGGATTTAGTGCTTATAATCAGTTTAGATGGGGACATGGTAAAAATGGTACTGATGATATAAGTGCAGGAAATGACGGTACACCGTATGAAGTTGATAGTAATTGGATTACATGGGACGGTTATAACGGAGATGATGGTTATGGACATTTTACTAATATAACTACAACATGGAGTAGTGCTTGTGATATAATGTTGAGAGATAGAGGTGCAACTAATATGGGTCCTGGAAGTTTTACTTGGAGGAGTGTTGATAGGCTCAGAGGTTTTAATATGAAACTTACTGATTTTTCAGGTACTGGTTCGAATATAACTTATAATACTACTTTAGGCTCAACAATGGATAATGAAGTAGAGCATCAAGATATGACTCATGGAGGAGTAGAGGGCTCTGGTTATTTTACATATCATTCAAACAAACATACTCAAGAAGGTACTAGAGATTTAAGAACTCAAGTTAGAGGTTTTTATAATTCTTCAACAGGAGCAGCTTATAAATTAGCTGATAGTTCTGGAACTACTATTGTATCTGGTTCACAAGCACCTTTAGGAGCTGAATGGGATAATAGAAGAATTGTATTTTGTTGGGGTACCTTAGAAGGTGATGCTGGTCACGAGCAAAACGATGCTAGCGATAGAATTAAAAACCCAAGATGTACTATGAAAAGATTAGATAAAGTTTTTACTTCATATGATAATGGTGATGAAGAACAAGCAAGATTTATTAACATTCATTCTGTAGATTCAGTCCCTATTTATGATACAAATTTTAGTGTAAATAAAATGAGTACTGCAATAATTGTTAGCGGTGATGTTATGGATGATTGGGCTACTTATAATATGGTAGGAGTTTACTATAATCAAAAAGGTAAGGGTAAAGAGTATGGTTTTCAAAGAAGAGGATACTCTTCTCTTAGACCTACTTACCAAACAGTTGGTACTACTAGATATAATCATAAACGTTGTTATAATAATAATTCAATGAAAATAAAAAACTTGTCTGCTGCAGCTTTTCAAGCTGGAACTGGATGGGATTTATATTGTCCTATTATTTTTGGAACAGATAAAGATGATGATAAAACTGTAGTTTCTACATGGAGAAGAAGTGCTTGGCCTACAATGACAACTAGTAATCAAATGTTAGAACTTCCTGCTTATAATTATGATAGATTTTATAATATGGTTGCAAGTGACGCATTAACTACACCTTATGGATTAGATAATTCACAACCTTCATCTATATCATCTAGATTTCCTACAGAAGGAACATCCTCTACAGCTGGTACAAATGATGGAGAAACTGAAAACCCTACTGTAAATAATACTGTTACTGCAGATGGGGCTCACCATAAAAGCCTTGAAACAAAACTTTTTGATGTTGACCCAGGAACAGAAGATGAAGGTGAGGTTGGAGAATTTGCAAAAGACGATGTTCTTGAATATACTATTTCTTATTTATACGATGGTTTTCAAGATAGCCCTTTATCATCTCAAACACATGTGCATAAAGGAACTTCTGACGTTGTAACAAATGGGTTAGATAAAAGTTATGAACAAATGACCGTTACTATTAAAGTACCTAAAAGTTTCAGATTAAATATATCAAAAAGAGTTACTCATATTGTTCTTTGGAGAAGAAATAATTTTTATGAAGACTATAGACTTGTAAAACAAATAGATTTATCTACTATAAATGAGGGATTACTTGATGAAAACGATAATTATATAATAAAAATAGTAGATAAAAAATCTTTTGAAACTTACCAGAATTTAACTGGAATTTCACAAACAATTGAAGAGACATCTTTAAATTATTCTATATCTACACAAGTTAATGATTATTTGTTTGTAACAAAAGCTTACCATCCTGAATTAAAAGATAATCAAAATTTTATATTTAGGTCTAAAGTTGGTAAATTTTCTATATTTGATTGGTCATCTGACTATATATCTTTACCAACTAATCCTTTAGCATTAGCTTCATTTGGAGGTAAACTATATGCTTTTTCTAGAGAAAATATGTACAAAATAAATCCAGACCAATTGTTTGTAGAAAGTGTTTTAGAAGGAGTTGGTATATTAAACCAAAATTCAGTTGTAGTAACTGATTATGGTATGTTTTTTTGTGATTCAAATAATATGTATCATTATGATGGAAGTAAAGCTATACCTATAGGTGATACTGTGTTAAACAATAATTCTAATCCAGAATGGTCTATAGGCTATAAGAAAGCGGTAAAGAAAGCTTTATCAAAAGGATTTACTCCTTTAGTTGAGTTTGACGCTAGAAATAAATGCGTATACTTTATAGTACAAGGATATAGTGAAGGAGTTTCAAGTTATGTAAAAACTAAATCAAGAGCATATTGTTATAGTTTTGAAACAGGTAGATTTGATTATATAGAAATGCCTCCTGTTAAAACTTCTTGTATAGGCAAAAATGGAGATATTATACTTGCTGATGGTTATCAAATATGGGGCAATAGACTAAGTACTCATAAAAATAAAAGTTGGTCTTGGGATAGTAAATTATTTGATTTGGGTACTTTAGTGAATGATAAAAAGTTTAAAAAATTAAAAATCACAGGCTCTCCTACAATTAATACTTTTTCTAATAGTTCTAGTGATGATATAAAAGTTTTTATAGATGGTATTCAACAAAATATGTCAATAGAAAATAAAAATTATTCTGTCACAAGACCTATTGCAGGATTTTCTGCAGACCAAAATTGGAATGGTCAAGGAGATGCAGATACAGGTGCTGTATATTCTTTAATAAGTGCATTACCTGGTAAAGATGAAATAACAAATGGTGCAACTATAACTAATTCTTTTGTATTAGATGCAACATCTATGCCTGAATTTGTTTCTGGAGAGTTAACAGACCAATCTGAACCTGTAAAAGAAGGTGAAATTGTAACTTTAAAATACATTTCTCCTGGACAGTATTTAATGATGGAAATGACTAATTCTGCTAATAAAAGAACATTACAAGAAGTTGTAAAAGTCACTTCAGTTAATTTTATATGGAAATCAGATAATACAATAAGTAGAGTAGAAATAGGATGCGAAAGAGGACAATTAGGTACTAATGTAGTAGATTTTGAAACTTTACTAAATACTGACCAAAATTGGGAACATGCAAGTATTAGGTATACAGGAGTATCTTTAAAATTCCCATCTGGAGCAAAGGGCAAATCTATGCAAATTAAGTTAAGAAATCAAAAAGGTACAGTAGAGTCTATATCTTTTATTTATCGAGCTAAAACAATCAAATAAATGAAAAATAGAATAACTATACAAAGTTTAAGAGAGTTAGATTTAAAATCTTTAAATGAAATTTTAGCTGATATATATAGAGAATTAAACAGAATAGCTGATAGTGCTGATGAAGTTACTTTTAGAAATACAAAAGAAGGAGTTAAAGAATTAGTATTAAAAGATGGTTCTAAAGAATATGTAGGTGTAACTAAAGCAACTAGATTTGCAGAAAATAACCCCTCAATACAAAAAAGAAATAGTAACTTAAAAGTTAATAATTTAGAAATATCGGGAGAATTAAGTGGTACTATCCGTGAAAATATTTTAAATATAAAAGAAGACTTGACAATAGGTGGTTTAAAGTTTGACGCTAGTAATAATACTATAACTACTGGAGGAAATATAAAAAGTTTTGGTGGTATATATGCTGGTACCGCTAATTCTACTCATACAATTGGAGCTATAGCTGGATACGATACTTTTTTAGACTTTTGGAGAAGTCCAAATAGAGAATGGAAAATAGGTAATGATGATACTGTAGGCGGAGTTGCTGATACTAATACATTTAAAATAGAAACGGGAACTGGAGCATCGTTTTCAGATACAAGTGAATTAGAGTTAGATACTAGTGGCAATTTAACAATTAAAAATAATATATCTTGTAATGAGGTTATTAAAGGTACACCAATATGGAATAGTTGGGAATTTAACATATTTAGAGCAACTGGTAATGGAACTCTTGCAAGTGCTAGAAGATATTATAGAGATGTAGACGATACAGATGATTATAGGGTTTGGGATGCTTATTTTGATAATACTACAGGTGGTTATGTTATTTCTACTGCTAATATTGCAGGACTTTTTGTTGTTCCTGATAATTGTAAAGTAGGAGCAATGTATGGACAAATTGCTGGAGATTCTTCATCAGAAAATCCTGTAATAGAGCTTTGGAAATTTACTCCAAGTAACGGAAGTAGTGCAACGCCTTCGATATTATCTACTCAAACTGTTAATCTTAGTGGAACAGCAGATTCAAGTTATTCTTTTAACACAAGTTCTATTACTTTTACTGGTAATTCTTTAACCGCTGGTGATGTAATTATACCAACTATATGCCATGCAAATGGTTCAGCTGTACAGTCTTATTATGGTAATTTAACAGTTAAATTTATCACAACATAAATAGTTTGGAATTTAACGTAATTTTTTGTATATTAAAATGATAAAAAGTAAGGAGTTTTATGAATTTTGGTGCTATAGCCACTAGTGTGCTAGGAGGTTTGATTTCAGCTTACAGTGCTAATCAAGCTGCAGATAGTATGAGCGGAACAATGGATAAAGTCAAAGGAGAGCTTTCTGACTGGAGAAACGCTATTGATGATTATCAAAAAACTTCTCAAGACTATATGAGTATAGGTAGTCAAATGAATCAAAATTTACGTTCCAATATAAGAGATAATGCATTAGATTTTGTGGCTATGGGAAACAGAATAAACCAAAGAAATCTATCTAGTGGAGGTGTTGGTGGTTATTCTGGTATAGCAGGTCAAAATGCAGACACAACTTTACAGAAAGCATTAAACCAAAGTGAGATTGCTTTTCAACAAGCTTTTTTAAATAATCAAAAATTTGGAACTTCCTTAATGGATAGTTATACTAAAAACCTAAGAGCTTATGGAGAAAATATGGCTCAAGGACATATACAAAATGACGCAATGAAAGCAAATTTATGGCAAAGTGGTTTAGGCGGATTTGGTGAAGGATTAATGCAATCAGGAATGGAGAGTTTATATGGCTAATCAATTTAGTGTATCTCATTATCCTAGCTCTGGAGGTCAAAATCCAATGTCTGTTGGATATACTGCTCCAACTAAAGAAGAACATACTCAAGGAAATTTTATTCCTGGGTTATTATCTATGCTTGGAAATATAGGAGGAAATTTTCTTGGAACTACTAGGAATGCTCTTACTAATTTAAGTCAAGGTTTTACAAATTGGCAAAATACAAACAATCCAAACAGATATACTCCTATTTCAGACAGCCCTCAAAAAACTTCTAATGATGAAGAATTATTATCTAAGGATTTTTTAGGATTCCCTGAAAGATGGGATACTTTACCTGAGATAAATACACAACTTAGTTGGCCACCTCCTCCAGGAGCGCTTGGTATGTATCCAGATAATCGAGAATCTAGACTTGCTCCTCAACGTGAAAAAATGAACCGTGAAGAAATGAATAGCTTAATGAGACTTTATCTAGATAGTCAGCCTGGACCATTTGATAATATGGGAGAAAAATTAGGAGGTACATATTAATGGCTTTAAATTGGAATCCACTTACAGCTGGAACTGAACAAATGTCTCAAGCTTCTAATGTAGGAGCTAATACTGATATTAGAGGAATAGGTGGTATGTTAGGACAGCTTTTAGGAGAAGGCATACATCAATCTGTAGATACTCAAGATATACAAGCAAAAGATGCTGGTGAATACATTAGAGGATATGCTAGAAGATATGCTAAAGATAATAATATGGATTATGAAGAAATGGTAGCTAATTATCCTTTATTACAAATGGCTGAAAGTGGAGCTGAGCTAAAAGCAGACTCTCAAGGAAAATTGATGTATAAGACAAAAGATTCAGAAGGAAATGTAATATGGTCTGATGACTTTGGTGGTATGCAGGGAAGTATAAAAGATAAAGAAGGAAATGTAATGTGGTCTCCATTTGGAAGTCGAACAATTTCTGGTCAAGTTTTAGGCGCTGATGATAAACCAATGGAATTAGAGAAAACTGCAGACCCTTTTGAAGATGCTTTTGATACAGCCTGGAGAGAAGGTTTGTTTAAAGGAGAAGGTTTATCTTATAAAGCACCAAAAACTAGATTACAAGCATTATTTAGTAGAGATAGATACAGACCTCGAGGTACTGGTAGATATGTTGAAAACCCAAGTGGAGCTTTAGGTGACTATGTAGATATATTATCTGAACAATATGGTGGTAAAGATAATAGAATTACTGCAAAAGCGTATGATAAAACTAAAAAAGAAGAGGAACAAGAGCAAAATTGGCTTACTAAACTTCTAACAATGCTTACTACAAGTGGTTATGGTCAAAATACAGGCGTAGTAGATGGGTATAAACATACAGATAATGATAATGAAGACGATGAAAATGGTGTAAAAAATGGATTTTCTTTTCAATAAAGGTAACTTATGGAAACTTTAAGACAACTAAAAGAAGCGGCATCACAAAACTATATACAAAAGTATTGGGAATCTAAAATACCAACATATAGCTTTAATAGTGGTGGATTTAATTTTGATGATGACAGTAGTAAAGCTTTTTATAATACAAGAGCTAATAAACTTCCTTCATTACAACAAATGTGGTCTGAGTTTAGAAAAGGTGCTCAATCTAGAGGATTACGTGCAGATTATTTAACATTTAAAAACTTTTATGACCAAATAAAAAATAATCAAAATAAACAATTTTTAAGCCAATTACAGACAGCTGAATTACAAGGTATTCCTTTGGATAAAATACACGATGTATTAAGAGAAAACCCTGATTTAAGACAAGATTTAATTAATGCAACAGCTGATGGAAGTGATGAGTCTAATACTTTTTTAGCGCATTATTTTCCTAAGAAAGAAAAATCATTAGCTGGTGTAATAGCTGATAACCCTGAATTAATTGCTGGGGGAGTAATAGCTGCTGGATATGGTATTGATTATGCAAGAACAGCTCCTGGTCAAGTAGAGTATGATGAAAAGTTAAAAAAATCTGAAGAAATAAGAGATGAAGCCAAGAAAAAATACGAAGACCATAAAGGCGATAAAAGAAAAGCTAAAGGAAAAAGTTTAAAAACAGACTGGACAAAAGCTCAAGATTCTGTAGATGATTTAAAGAAGAATGCACCTAAACCAAGATATAAAAACTGGATAAATAAAACTGGTGGAAAAGGTATGGGCGCTGGTGGAAGTACTTTAGCATTTATGGCTCCAACAATAGTTGAATCAGGTGCAAAAATGGCTGGAGTCAAAAAGAAAGATGCTGAATTAATGGGAGATGTTACATCTGGTATTGGAGGCGCAGCTATTGCGGGTAATTTAATTAGAAGCTTAATGGCAGGAACTGCAGGTGGTCCAGGAGGTGTAGCTTTAAGCGCATTAACTAGTTTACTAATGATGGCTAGACCAGGCAGTAAACTATTAGGACTTGGAACAGAAACTCCAGAAATAGACAAATCTGACTACATAGAAGTAGAATACAGGTAAGAGATTATATATGGCAATAGATGTTGGATACACTAATCCAAGATTTAATCCTACAGGCTATCAGCCAATAGGTGATAATGCAACTGTTGAAGAAGGGTTTAAACCTTCATATTCCCCAGAAGACTTAAGAAAACTAATTAACCTATACCAATCTAACCCTACAGCAATTTCCCCTGAAAATGTAGACAAAATGCAAAAGCATGCTGTACACTTTAATGTGCCTTTTTATAGAGGTGATTTTAGTATAATGGAAGCAATGAAACAATTTGGTCAAGGCTTTCTTTCAGGATTTACTACCTTAGAAATGGGGGAACCCCCAGATAATGAATACGAATCAATAGCTCGTAATATTGGGCATTTAGCAGGTTTTGCTCCAGGCGTAGCTGCTGGTCCATTAAAAATGATGAGATTACCTACACTTGCTAGAACTGCTGCAGCATTAAATAATCGTTCAGTACCTATGATGGGTGCTAATTGGCTAACTAAAAAAGCTAAGAAGATAGTTAGGCCAGCATTAGGAGCTGGAGCTACTGGTAAGCATGATGCCTTTAAAACAGCTAGTAACTTTTTATTAGGACCTAAAGCTAAACATATGGCTGAAGGTGCTTTTCATTTAGGTGCTGCAAGTGCTATAAGTAGTTGGACTCATGGTGTAGATGCAATGATGCAGTCAGCATTTGGTGGAGCTGTAGCTGGTGGTGCTTTTAGAGCTATGGGTAACTTTATTAATACTGGTGGTAAACAATCTGATAAGATAGTTAGAGGGTTAGCAGGTTCTTTATTTATGGGTTTACCTGCTACTATGAGAGGTGCTACAACATCAGAACAAGTATATGAATATTTACTTGGTGCATACTTTGGTGGTAAAGAAATGCCTTGGTATAAAGCTAAAGCATTTAAAGGTTTAGAAGCAATTGAAAAAGAATCTCAAAAAAACCCTGAACTTGATGTAACTAAAGACCCAAGATTATTAGAAAAATGGAATACTTTTGAGCCAGAAGTTCAAAAAGAACTGATAAAACAAGCAGAAAGAATATATGGTAATGCAGATGAACGTTCTGCTGCTGCTCATTTGTTAATGGACCAATTAGGTATACTAGATAAAGATACTAAATTACCTACTCCGCAAGGATTTACTGAGTTAAAGGAAGTAGTTGGTGGCCAAGAGTTGGTTAGACTTACAACGCCTAATAAAGTATTGCATCACGGAATATCAGGTGCAGGAGCAGGTTCTGATGCCGAATGGGCTAAAGCTGGGCTTGACTATAATGTTCCATTTGTTCATTATACGTTTAAAGGGCATGGAACTAAAGCGTCAGCTGGTAGATTAAGACCTTTATCAGATGCTGAACTTGCTGAAGCTAATGTAAAGATTAGAAAAGCAGATGAAAGTTTAAATAGATTAAAAGGTAAAAAAGCAAAAGATTTTACTAACAAACTATTACAAAGAAATTGGTGGCAAGTAAAAACATCTAATGGTGTGTATGTTATAGGTAAGATTATAAAAGGCGGTACAGAAATAGAAGGTGGTAGTGGTTGGGCTACACAAATGTCTATTGATGCAGGTAAAAAGCATGTTTATGCATGGGATACAGCATCTAAAAAATGGCATAGATACGACTATGGTTTAAAGAAGTTTAGAATGTTAGACAAAACACCTAAACTTATAAAGAGATTTGCTGGTATAGGTACAAGAAAGTTAACTGGCGAAGGTAAAAAGGCTATACAAGAAATATATGCAGTTACTTTTGGAAAGAAAAAGCCTAGAATAACTAAAAAAGCTGAAGCTATATCAGAAAAAGATATATCAGTTCCTACTGAAGAAGCAAGAAAAAGAGCTATTGAATTATCTGAACAAGCGGATATATTAACTCAAGAATTAGAAGCTCATATGGAAGCGGCTAATGATAAAACTTTATCTAAATCTCAAAGATTAATATCTCAAAAAGAAGGTGAAAAAGTTGCTAAACAATTAGCTGAAATTCAAGAAGATATATCATCTCAATTAAAAACACTTGAAAAAGAAGCTACTCAAGAGTCTATAGAAACTGAAGATGGAAATGACATAGGAATGATTTCAAATAGGCCTGTAGAAAAGAAATCTGTCCATTTTATAGACAAACACGCAAAAAAACTCTGGGACGATAAAGGGTATAACCAAGTAATAAAACTCACTAAAAAGGGCAATTACGCTAATATTTTACAAGAAATTATAAATAAGTCGGAATATTCAGGTAAAAACCAAAGAGTTGATACAGAAGGTATAATGCAAGAGTTTTCTGATTATTTAAAGCAAACTGAAGGTATTGACTACAAACCTAAAGAAGGCGCTTTAAATGAATTAAGGCAATGGCTTACTCTTAGAAACTTTGGTAAACAAGTACGATATTTAAGAGTAGATGATAGAGGTGTAAGTATTGCTGGTATAGATAAGATATATACTAGAGCTGGTAATAAAAAATTAAATAATGAACCTAAAAAATTATTAGAAGAAGTTTATGAAGAACTTGGTGGAAAAACTAACGATAAAGAGCCTACTATTGTAGTTCTTGATACTATTACAGAAAAAGTAGGTGGAAAATATGAAGACATGTCTTTATCTAGATTAAGAAATTTATCTGAAAACAATGAACAATATGCTGGTAAATACAATTATCATATGAAGAGAGTTTTTAAGAACATGTTAAAAAAGGGTTACTATCCATTCGGAGGAAAAGGTGATGCTGATGCAATAATATTTACTAAAATGCACCCTTTTGTAGAAAAAGGTGGTTCTAATTTAAAATCATTTAAAAAAGCTATAGACCAAGTTTTAACTAAATCTCAAAAAACAGAGTTAGAAAAAGGTTTTGAATATTTTGGTAAAAAATATGGAATAAAAGACAGGGCTAGAGATATGTTTCTTTCTAATGTATTATATGAAATGCATATGAATGGTTTTAGGCCTGATTTAGAAAAGGCTGATTTTACTGCAAATAAAGATGTTTTAAGAAAGTTATTTAGCAAAAAAACTGCTACTAATGATTTTATACCAAACGCTACTGCATTAAATAAAAGAAATCAAATATGGTTTACTCCTGGATGGAGGTCTGACCCAGAATTTGTTAAAGACTATATGGAAGTTAGAAATGGTAAAAAGGGATTTGTTGATGATTTAGTAGTAGAAAATAATGATTTAAAATATAAATATGCTATAGTAAGAGATATAGAAAAAGCTTTAGGTAGAAAATTAAAACTTACTGATAAAAATACTGATAACGAAACTAGTGTAGATGGTATGATTATAGTTAGAGATGACATTATAGACGCTATAAATGCAGATGCTGGTCAACCTGTTTCAGGTCAAAATAAATCTTTTATAGTAAGTCCAGATGGTTCAAAAGGTGCTCTTTTAGGTAAATATATGATGCACAGTGCTGGTAAAGAAGCTACTGAGGCAATGCAGAAAAAAGGTTTGCATTTTATTATGCAAGAATCTGCTGTTAAACAAAGAGGTACTAGAGAAGTAGGTAACTATAGCGTATCTAAAGATGGTAAAGATATGACTATCCAAGGTGAAACTTATACAATGCCAACAAGAGACGTAAGATATAATTACTCTGTAAAACAAGATAGCCACATGTTAGACCCTAAACGTATACCTAAACAGTTACTTATGGCTATGGGTAGTAATACTTTTGCACCTTTTTCTAATGATATTATAACTGACATTTTTAATGAAACTGTCCAAAAAAGATATGTGGGAAATCCTAAGTATAATAAATTAGTCGATAATTTTATGAAAAATCCTCAAGAAAAGAACTTAAAAGAGATAATAGATAATATCGATGAAGTTGGTATAGAAAATTTATTACATGCTATAAAACACGGTCATACAGAATTTACTGAACTAGCATATGCTAAATTAATGAAATTTAACAGAGAAGCTATGAGAGAAATGGTTGGTTCAGGAGAAATGACTCAAGAGCAAATGAATGAATTTGAAAACAGTTTAGTTGAATTTAACACAGGTACAGACAGGCTTATAAAAGAAGGTAGTCAATGGTCTAAGTTAGAAAAAGCACAAGGTAGAAGTGGAGATATAACTCCTTTGTTTCTACACAAATATGTTAGACCTCTTAGAGTGCAAGTTGTGAGAAATTATATTATGGAAAATATAGCTAAACCTAAAATAAAAAACTCTGCATTATCTCGTATGAGAGGCTACGATAAATGGATGCAACAAAAGTTTCCTGAGTTAAACACTAGAGATGATATATTTTTCTTAGATGATGCTTATAAGTCTTTAAAGTTAGAGACCCATATAAAAGACTATGAACAAACTACATTAGGTGAACTTTGGAACGCTTATTTAGGTAAAGGTAAAAAGAAACTTACTGCTCAACAAAAAGCAGATGCTGAAGAAGTGTTTAGAGCAGCTACTGTTCGTGTACCTATGGACTCTACTAGTGGTGCACAAATATTAAAGTTCAAAGGATTTACTGATAGAAAAGGTCACGGTATAATGATGCATGCTAGAGCTATGGAAGCTGAAGGTGGTGCTGACCTTGATGGTGACGAAGCATTTGTATTCTTTGGTGGTAGAAAAGGCGGTAAAGGTGAAGGGTTTAAAAAGGCCTGGAAAGATGCTTTTGAAGCTAATAAAAATGAGTTTAGAGAAGGTGATTATAGGTATGACAATAAAAATGAAGAAGTAAAAAAGTTATTAACTATTCAAGATTCAGAGTCTACAACAGGTATTAATCCTGAAGTAAGAGATGGTAAAATGTGGAAATATATGCCAGGTTGGAGAGTTATGATTTCAGAAAGGGCTAGAGATGGAAGAAACCAATTAGGTTCTGCATCAAATAATGTTCAACTATTAAAAGCTCTTCATAATGCTTTATTAGTAAAGGGTAAGGATTCTTTTGTTTTAAAAGAAAGAAGAGGAACTAAAAAAGAAGATGTTAAATGGGAAATAATACCTAAAAAAGATATAACAAATGCAAGAAAATTAGCGTCTTCAATGATTGCTTTTTCTTCTGACCCTTTAGATGAAGCTGGTTTAAAAAATCATAAGATATGGTTTACCGAGTTATTTAATTCTTATTTTAATGTTCAGAAAAATGGTAAAAAAATAAAGATTACAGAAAATCAATTTGAAGATTTATCTTACAATGGTATGTATAATCATTTAAGAGAAATGAATCAAGCAATGTTTGGAAGAAATTGGTCGGCTAATAGAAGTTTCAATATGCACGAAATAAACACAAAAACTAGATACACACAGTTTGCTGATTCATTTGGTAATGAAGCTCATAGAAATACAATGTTACCTAAAATAGCAAATATAGCTCGTCAAATAGATTATTCTGATTCTGTTTATAAAAGAACTTCAATAGAAGCATTAGAAAATATTTATACTGAACATGCTAAAATAATTAAAAAATTCCCTGATTTAGCAAAATTATTAGGAAGAGAAACATTAGCTGTAGAACAAAATAGTTATATAAAAAATGTAAAAAAATATTATTTATACAACGGTGCTGCTCTTGATATAGTAGCTAAAAATTATAATTCATTTATTGATGCTATAAGAGGTACTCATTTTGCTCATAAATTAACAACTAGAGATTTAAAAGATAATACTTATAAAAATGTAAGAGAAAGAAAAGACATATTAGAAAAGTTAAGAGATATGTCTGAAGATTTTTTAGTTCAAGATATAACTGATATGACTTCTTTAAAACTACTTTCTAAATATGCTGAAACTGTTGATGCAAATAAGTTTAAGGAAATACATCGATTTGTAGACAAACTTAAAAAAGACAGCTATTTAATGGCAAAAGAGCGTAGGTCTATTATGGATAGATATACAGAATTAAGAGAAGAAGACCCTAAACATAGAGAATTTTGGGATGACCTTTATAAAGCTCACGAAAGAATATACGGTAAAGAAGAAACTAAAAAAGTAATGCCACAAGGTTTATCTGAAAGACCTATAGAAGAAGTATCTGCATTAAAAGACCAGATGGAGATAGATGCTGAATTAAAGTCTTTTAAAAGTAATTTAAATCCTGCTGAAAAAAAATTAACAGACATGTTATTATTAAACTCTTTTAGAAGAGGTAGATTACAAGAAATTAAAAAATTAGATGCAGAATTTGGGGCAAAATTAAGAAGAGACCCTTTATATGAAGATTTACTTCATGCATTAAAAATGAAAAATGCAAAAACTACTATGTCTAAATTAGGTTTGTCTTCTAATGAAGTAGAAGGTAGTTCTATAAGAGAATTTTTTGGTGAGTTTTCAAAGATTATGAAAAAATCATGGGAAAAACCAACTGAATTAGATGCTGAAGTAAAAGATGCTGGTAAGCCTAAAGAAGGTACTGTTTATGAGCCTTTTATTGATAAAAAGATAGAAGGTACTGAAGTTAGTGAAATATATTCTGGATTTGAAGGTTTAGGTAAAGCTGATTTATCTGTATTAAGTGCTGAACAAAGACAGGTAATAACAGAATTAGCTGAAAATTTAAAGTTTTATAATAATAAAATGGGTGTTGAGTTAAATCAATTAACAAGAGGCTTATTTGAAAAAGATTTAAATGCTATGAATTTAGCTGACTTTAAAGATATGAATAATTATTTCAAAGAAGCAAGAAGTGGGACTATCTGGCAAAGATTGTTTAATGAAAAAACTCCTGATATGAGACGTAGATATTGGTGGCAATTTCCTAAAACAGTTGGTAGAGAGATGATGAAATATGATATAATGTTCTTAAAAAGTAAGGGATTGTTTAAAAAGAAAGGCGGACAAGTATTAGAAGGCGATATAAGAAGACCGACAAATGTGATAGAAGCAGCACAGAGAATACTTGGAAGGATGTCAGAACAAGGTGTACAAGAAGGAGAGCGTTTAGTTGGGGATTTAAGAAAAGAACTAGTATTTTTAAACGGAATAACTGATGGTGAATCTCTAAGGAAACTAGCTGTTGCTGAAGCTGAAATGTCAGAAGTTGATAGAATATTTGCTAATAGAGAAATCCCTAATGAATTAAAAGGTATTGAAGCAGATAATTATAGACAAAATTATAAAGAAGCATTAAAGGAATCTAATTATAGTGTAACAAAAGATAAAAAATATATAATAACTAATACTGAAGGTCAAAGAGAGACTTTAACTGGAGGGCAAATAGTTGAAAGAGTAAAAAAAGTGTATGATAGCCATTTTGCTGAAATGTATAAAACTATTGAAGGCGAACCAGGTGCTATGAAAAAGTATATTATAGGTTATTATGACAAAGCGAAAGAAGAACCTATAATAGACCATAAAGCTTTTATTAAAGATGTTATGAAATCTTTTGATAGAGGTGAGGGTATTCCTTTAAAATATGGATTATCTCCATTAAGGCATATATCTAGGTCTATGATGATTGAACAAGCAAAAGCATTGGGTAATCAAAAGCTTTTAACTAAACTTTTAAAATTTAAAATAAGGCCTGTAGGTAGAATTAGAAATGGTTATTATCCACATTTATTCTTTAGTAAATCTAAATCATTAGATGCTTTACAAAGAGCACATGATTATATTAAGAATTTACCTGAAAATGTAATGACAAAAGAAGAAAAGTTAGTTCAAATTCAAAAATTGCTAACTAAAAGCAAAACTCTTACTGGTGATTGGATGACAGGTACTGAAAATTGGGAAGTATTTGATAAAGCTGTAGAAAATGTAAAAAACAAAGAAGGTACTGACCCAATTTCTGCTTTTGATAATGCTAATCAAATGACAGGTTCTATGAATACTAGGATGGCTCATATAGGAGGCTGGTCTCTTGATGCTTCTGCAGCTGAAACTTATACTCGTAATCAAGTAAATACCTATTATAAACAGTTTGCTCAAATTATGTCTAGAAACTTGTTAGGTGAATTTACTAAAAAAGCTACATCTAAACCTCATGAATGGCATAAAATAAAAGATTACGGTGATAAAACATCTTTATTAACTAGATGGCAAAATTGGTTAAAACTTTACATATCCGAATCTATGGGAAGTCCTAGTATAATACCTGACTTTATATTAAATGACCCTAAAATGAAAGTAAAAGGTACTCCATATGCTTGGTGGGCTGATAATAAAGTAAAAGAAAGAGCTAACTCTATAGCTAAAAAACTAGGATTACGTGGTAAGAATTTACTTACTGTAAAACACGACTTAGAAAGAGTTGACTATAATGATTTAAGACATTGGTCTAATTTAGAAGCTAAATTCGAGCTTATGTCTTTACTTGCGCATCCTAAGTCTGCTGTTGCTAATATATTCGGTGGTTCATTACATACTATACAATCTACAGGATTAGAATATTTAAGAAAAGCAAGAAGTATTAATGAGTTACAAAAAATAAATTCCAAATGGAAATCTTTAAAAGATGTAGATGATTTTGTTGTAGGTCAAGGTGTATTACCTGAGTTTATTGTTGCTGAATTAGGTATGTCTAGAGAAGCAAGAAAAGTAAATGTTCAATCATTTATAAAAGATATTTCTAAAAAAGTAACTAAATCAGGTGAAATGAGTAAAGAATCTATTAGAGAAATAGGTAGAAAATATAAAGTTGGTGAAAGTATAGTCAATAAAGCTGCTAAATTTATGTCTGTTCCTGAACGTGCTTTACGTAGAGATGCTTTTATGGCTCATTATATTAAAGCTTGGGAACGTTTTGGTGGCGCAATAAAGAATCCAGACCATCCATTTTTAATTGAAATGGCTAAAAAGGGTGTTCAAGCAACACAGTTTTTATATAATGCTCCTTATAGACCGTCTTTTGCAAGAACAGCTCTTGGTAAAGTTATGACAAGATTCCAGTTATGGTCTTGGAATGCTGTTAGATTTAGAAATGATGTTAATAGAGAGGCTAGATTAAGAGGTTTTAGAAAAGGTACTGCAGAGTATGAAAGATTTAAAAGAACTATGCAAACTGACCTTTTTGTATTAGCTCTCGCTAATGTATTTGCTTATAGTTTATTTGACAGTGCTTTACCAGCTCCTTATAACTGGTTAAAAGATACTTCTGAATGGGTATTTGGTGATGAAAA